>Ga0129333_10002546_pt1 | contig 17037 bp, 8 predicted proteins | sample CPB6_08_DNA_FD_94474 | JGI IMG/M metagenome (GOLD analysis project Ga0129333, IMG submission 94474) | Freshwater to marine salinity gradient microbial communities from Chesapeake Bay, USA - CPBay_Sum_0.6_0.8_DNA | ecosystem: Environmental > Aquatic > Marine > Coastal | place: USA: Chesapeake Bay...
TAGAGGTTTTATACAAAGGACTTCCGCCCAATAATACTGGATTTGGTGGTCCTTGAACAATAAATCTTCCATTATACGTTATAGTTTCAGTTTCAGCTACATTTGCAGATACATCAAATTCTGCCCCAACATGATATGTTTTTCCATCTCGCAAAAATATATCATCATATATTCCAGCTCCTGCGCCAGCTACAATATATTTTGATCCTAAATCTGGCAATTGTATTTCATCATCTTCTAAAGTAATGGTATCTTTTACATATCTACATGCTTTTCCAATTCCAATAACTTCTGCTAAATCTGGATAATCTTTTGCAGATAAAATACTGCCATCACAACGCAAAAATCCAGCAGGCAATAAAGATTTAAAAGTACTATTATTAGGAGAATTTTGCTGGGGTAATTGACTAGCAAATATTTGAATGGTTCCAACCATTCCACCATATTTACTTTTTTCTTTTGTGTAATTTGCCATGTTTAGTAAGCTCTAATTAAATACATAACTAATAAATTAGGACTACTTATATTAATATTAATATTTAGTGCTTCTGGTAAGTTGTTTGGTTGAAGATCAGCAATTACATTATTCACAGTAATAACAGTAGGCATTCTTAAAGATCCATTAGTATATTCAACGTCAAATTGTCCATGATCATGAGGTTCTATTACTGTAGTAGACGAACCTATAGGATTATTTCTTGTAAAATCTATAGCAGATGTATTAAAAGAAACTTTATATGGTTTGTGTTCATCTCCACTTCCAGCTCCACCTGGGTCATAATTTATATTTTCTAAAAACACCTTTCCACCCAAACCATAAGAAACGTCATCTTTCAATTCAAATTCTTTTTGTTGAACTAGTGGATTTGATGGAGTACCATAAGGTTGAGAAAATGTTTTATCACTACCAAACCAATAAGCTATAGGATGAGAAGTGCAACCATAAGGTTTTAAAGTACTAGCTTCCGTAGAAATGTTAGCAAGAACTACAGAAGTTACTCCGTCTCCCACAGCATTAGAATTAGGGTTCGGAACATCTTCATAAGTTACATCTGTTTGAGGGGGTGAGCCACTGAAAGGCACAAGAGGAATAAATTCATCAAACGCTGGAGATGCTGCTTTAAATGAAACTTCTCTTGAACAAGATACTCCACCTCCAGGTTTAGGTTCATTTATCCCACCAATTGATGGGACACTCCCTGGATGAGTATGCGATTGCATATGTTTTCTTCCTAATTTTCTAGGAGCAGTATACACAGTTGTAGCTCCATATCCACCATCAAGTCTAGCTCCAGTAATAGTTCCAGAAAATTCACCATCAACTGCATATTCAAATAATATGTCAGTAGGAGCATCCCAATTAGTTGTTATACTGTTATCAATGTCAGAAGCTGCCGCCACAGATCCAGTATTACCAAGTACAATATTTCTGTTATCGGCAAATCTAGGATTAGACAAAGATTCTATAAGAGGATTATTTGCATTTGGAGTTGGATATCTAAATTGTAAAGATTGAGTTAATACAGAAGCAGTTGCTCCAGATAATGATGCACTTACAGTTAATCGATATGTATGAGACTCTCCAATTGGAGGTTGTGGTCCAGAATATCCCACCGCACTTACTCCAGCAGTTCCTATTCCTCCTATGTAATTTGTTCTAATAGAAGTTCCAGAAGGAAGAGTAGTAGCATTAGCGGAGATAAAATTTGTACCTACTGGAATATTTGTCAAATACCATAATATCGAGTTTTGACCATTAATATTTTCTGCAAGATCTTCTAATAATATAGTGTAACTAGAAATGGCAACACCAGCTGGAAATTGATTAGTATTAAAAGACCACGCAACAGATGGATTTTTATTTCCTGCTCCAGATACTTGTGCTCTACTAGGAGAAGTTCCAACCATAGAAAGTGGAGCAATATCATTAGTAGTTAAAGCAATTCCACTTTCTGGTGTTACAACCATTGTACTACCATTAACAGATACAACTGTATTTACTCCAGCAGTAGAACCAGTTCCAGTCCCAATAAATTGAGATACTATATCTAATGCTTCTGTCGTATCAATTTGTTGCCTTTTTGTGCCTAAAGCTCCTCCGCCAAAATAACCGACATCCATATCAACTAATGGTCTAGACACAATTTTTGGTAAAGTAATACTACCAGAATAATTTGGGAAGTTTCCCGTAAAAGTAGCTCCCCCATATGTATTTCCAATAGTTTGAGCTAAAAGAGGGTATCTAGATGCCTGGATAGAACTCCCATCGCACATTAACCATCCTTTAGGTATTTCCGTAGAACCTCCAACCCAAGGTATAATAGTGCCGATAGCGGCAGCTTTCATAGTTTTTAGTTTACCGTAGTTTGCCATTGTGTCAGATCTCCACTAACCACCAGCCAGTTTTGTCACTAGGAACTACGACTTGCCCTTCTTCATTTAAACCAGCGTATATTAATCCTAAAGCTGCGTTTGGTGTTGTCACAATTAATTCTCCTCCGTTGTGCTGAGTAAGGCTAATAGTATTTGGAGCTGAAGTATTAGTAGTATCTCCTTGTATTGGAACTCCAGTACTAGCTCGTATAATTAATTTAACATCATACTTTAAATTTCCACCTAAATCAACAAATCTTATCATATCACCATTTATTGGATTCACGGGCAACTTAACATATACGGTTGCATTTGGATTTACAAAATAATTTATATTAGATTTTAAAATTCCACCATCACCAGATAAAACATTAACATAATCCCAACGTCTACCACCAGAACCAGTATAATAACCATCAATTCCAGCAAAATCTATGGATCCACTAGAATTTATACTATAGTGTTTATAATACTGTAATCTAGCAGTACCATTATCGAATAATGCTGTGCTGGTTGTGGTAGGAGGATTAGTGCCCAAATTTCCACCAATTATAACTTTATATGTGTTAGCATCTGTATGAATATAATCTCCTGTAGCAACAGAAATTCCAGAAGCCCAAGGCGTTCCTCTATTAATTTTTATACTTCCACCGTTAACTAACAACTCAGAATCAAATCTATTAGTTCCTTCGATAGCAGTGCTTACAAAGTTGCCATACACTGTTAAATTTCCAGTGCCATTCTGAAGGTTTAATCTATCAGAAGATCCAGATGAATCTTTGATAATTAAATTACCCCCATTCAGGGTAACATGTCCAAATTCAGAATTTACGGTTAATTTATTATAATTAGAATTTTTGCCTACATTTAAATTACCATAAATGTTTGTTTTTCCTGTAGCACTATCTACAGAAAATGTTGTTATAGAAGTGTCTGTGCTATATGATTTTGTAATAATAATATTATTAGGAACAAAATTAGCTCCACCTGCAGAAACTTCTAATCCAGAACCATACTTAAAATCGATTACTTTGGTTAAAATACTATTTGTTTGAGTATTTCCAGATCCACTTAAAACAGCACTGACAGATATTCTGTAATTATGAATACTATTAGTTGGCGGTTGAGGAGCTGTATATCCGATTGAATTAACTCCAGTAGACCCAGCCACTCCAATATAATTTCTTTGTATTACAGCACCAAGAGGAATTGAGGTTGCGTTTGCACTAAAAGATGTAGTAGTATTTGGTAGTTCAGTAATCATCCAAAGAATATTTGGTTTTCCAGAAGACCCAGAAACACTAAGATTTTCTAAACAAATAGTGTAACTTGCAATACTGTATCCAGTAGGTAATGTGCCAAAAGACCAAGATAATTGCGGATTAGTAGTAAGACCTGTGGTATAAGTTGTACCTGATGTTATTTGACTTGATGTAAATGTTCCTCCAGATACAGTATTAGAAATTTCCGAAGTAGTTGTGATAGCACCATCAGTAATTTTAAATGATTTGGCATTTTCAACTACAGAACCATGTAATTTTATAGAGTTATATGAGTCTGTTTTACCTCGTATTAAAGTATTTCCAGTTGTAGATTCTACATTGAATAATGTTACAGCAGAACTTCCACCGCCATCATTTATATTGAGTGATTGTATTTCTGATAAAGATAGATTTATAGATTCAACCTTAACTATTTCAGAATCATTGATTCTAATATAATCACCATTATTTAAAGATCCTCCAAATTCTGCTGTTTTAAGTAGTGATAATGCTCCAGCGGTATTTAATCCTAATGGAGATGTAAGATAACTTACATTATCAGATTTATCTAATCTTACAATAGGAGTTTGATCTGGATGTGTCCTAGCTGTTGTGCCATCTGCTCCTCTTTCTACTTTTACTCGAAGACCTTCTGGATCATTGATATTAAATAAATTAGTTAATTCTATTACACGAACAATTTCAGATTCAGCTGCATTAGTAGAACTTCTATCAATTAAAATGTAAGACCCTTGAGTAATATCATTTGACAATGGAATAGAACCTAAAGGTAAATATAAATTAGTTGATTGCCAATTTCCAGTACCTTGAGTATCAATCTCATTTTGTATAAGTACTGAACGGTAAACATCAATATTCAAATCATTCAAATCTCCTGCCAAATGAGAAGAAACTGGAGTGTTAAATTGTCCTCTTCTGACATTTAATGCGCCAGCTCCAAGTCCTCCATTTAGTACAATATTTCCTTCTATCCTACTAGAACCTTTTACTTGTAGGCTATTATTAATAGTTGTGTTACCAGCATCAGCTCCTAAACTTAAAGATGATGCACCTCTCGCTATTTTAACATCAGATGGAGCAGATGAGTTAGACAAAAATTCAAAGAATTTGTTAAAAGATGTTATTTGTCCAGTAGCACCAGAAATAAATCCAGATCCAACTTCAATATTACCATCAACACGTAATAATCTATTTTTTATATTAAATACACTATTAGAATTAGAAAAAGCTCCACCAATAATAACAGAAGATACATTAGATGGTTCATTATTTTGTACTGTACCTATTCTTACAACAGAATTTTGACTATTTTCATGTATTTTTAAAGAAGTTAAAGTTGCTAATTCTCCGATTTCAATATTTTGAGAAACACTAAAATTACCAATATCAATTATTTGTGAATTTGTAGTGGTATTACCTATTTGTAAAGTAGTGACATTTTTCGCAAAAACTGTAGTTGTAGGAGTATCAAATAGTGTAATAGATGTATTTGTTGTATCAACTTTACTAGAAACTGTTAAATCTTCAGTTACTTTTAAAGGTCCAGCAAAGAAACTATTACCACGAACAAAGAAATTGGATTTGCCATTAAAAGCAGTTGCTAAAGTTAAATCTTCAATGCTAGCATTGATTGACACTCTTCCTAGAGTGCCGACATAAGAATCTACAGGTAAAGTACTGGATACTCTAAATATAGCACTATTATCAAGGGACAGGCTGTTACCACCAACAACCAGAGCATTATTTAAATTAGTAGTTGTTTTTTGTTGTACTCCACCAGAAACAGTAACGTTAGTAGTTTGACCACTAATAATTAGATTACCAACAATATCTAAATTAGCTCTTGGAGCAGTAGTATCTTCAATAAATGAAGTTTGATAACCAGTATCAGTAGCTCTAGCAAGAGTATTAATTCCTACCTTATAATCTCCAAATATTTCAGTATTAGTTCTTATCGATTCAGATCCAATTACACCAATTTCTTTCCAATTGGATCTAGATACTTCCATCTTATATCCATTTTGCCAAGTGTATAGTTGACCACTTGCAGGAACTGACGGAATAGAAATTTTAAAGAATCCAAAATTAGCGTTGTAATCATTCGTAAGAACTGTCCATGTTCCATTTAAAAGTGGATAAGGAGTGAATGCAGAAATTCTAATTTGAGACCCAGGAGATATATATTTGTCATTATTTTTAATGCCAGTTTTGAAGTTTATGGTAACATAAATTCCATCACTTGTGATATTTTGAATATCATTATCAGCTATTTCTGTATAATAATTTGCGTATATCCAACCTAAAGATCCAGAAAGACCGACTTCTTTACCTTTTAATAAAACATCTCCAGCAATTGGTCTATGTAAATTACTATATTGTATTATTTGATTTACACTAAACTTGCCAGTTTGATCTGGAGAAATATTAGTTGGTCCTTGTGATGCTACATAATGAGTTCTAAATGTATATGGTTGACCATTTAATTGTGATTGTTGTCTTGGAGAAATGCTAAAAATAGCTGCATTGATTCTATTTTTACCTAAAGTAATATCTCCATCTTGATTATTTGGATAATTAGTTCTAGATAATGTCTGATCATCATCAGAACTAACAGCACTATAAATTCTTAAAGGAACGCCTTCATTTGGCTCCACATTTATTTCGACAGGATTATTGAAGGTTGCATTTCCTTCAACTGTGATTCTATCGTTAAAGGTTACTGGATCTGGGAACGTGGTTACAATGCCACCAAGAGAACCAGTATCTTCATCAGCAGACTCTACTAATCCAGCTTGCTCTAGATATGTTTCTTCGCCAGTAATAGCGTTAACTTTTCTATTACCAATGTAAAGATCGCCATTAGAATTCAATCCAGTATAGAATACTACACCGCCATCTTCTTTTTTAGATTGTGCATAGAAGTTTTGAGCATCTTCTAAAACAACATCTTGACGTAGTGGGAAACCAGTTGAGTAGTTACCAGGACCAAAACCAAGATACTCGAAGGTGTGGTTTCCAGAACGTGCAATAGATGGTCTACGAAGTTCTACGTATAATCTCTTTTCTGTCGGATAATCAGAATTTCCTGAAATAGGAATCTTTCTATTTTCTGCTCCTGATGTAGCGTTTCCTACTTGAGCTTCAATGATATTAGATCCAGCAGATGGGTTTATTGTAGCGGTAGATAGTTGTTCAGATTTTACAAATGTATTTCTATTTAATGCTGGTTGTGCTACTAATTCATACACTACTTCTTTCGTTTCACTCTTTTTAGAATCATCCGTAAATACTAAACCATGTATGTAATTGTCAGCCACAGACACAGTATTTGGTACATCATTATATGATGATTTTATTTGTTTAAACCATACTGGGTCATTCTTATAGTTAATTGGATATAGTTGAGAAATTGGTTGAGAGAATTTATAATCTCTAAAATTAGTGCCAACACCAGCTCCAGTTGGATATGGAGAAATATTTCCTTTAACACATGTTAAGTAATAAACTCCATCTTGTTGACCAGGAATTCGTCTTTGAATTTGTTCAATATCAAAAATATAGAATGTGTCTACAATATCACCAATGTCTGTAACACTAGTAATTTTATATTGATTAGATCCTATTGTTACCGTATCTCCAGGAACTACAGTGTATACATTAGCTCCGTCAATTCTGTAAAGAAAATCTTTTCTACTTGATTTATCTCTACCTAAAGAATCTCCAACACTATTTGGTTTTGCAAGCAATGTTGCTGTTACACTACCTTGTGTAAAAGTTGTTGTGATAGATGGATTATATTTAATTCCATCACTAGAAACATTTTTGATTACTAGATAGTGATTTGATCCATCAATAAAATATCCTTGAACATTTCCAGTTCCATTTACAGCACCAGCCCAAGTGATGGCATTTGATGAATTGGATAAATTTTTATTTGAAGTAAAAGTTCCACTTCCTCCAGAAGGAGCACTTATTTTTACTACAACAAAATTTTCGCCTCTAATTCCATCTAAATTAATATTATGATCAAAAACAGTTAATTCTAGTCTATCAGCTCCAGAAACAGAAACTATTCTAGCAGATTGAATTGAAAATGAAACACCACTTGCTGTATTAGCACTATCAATAATTGCTGGATTTAAATATGGATCATAATTTGAAGTTACTCCATAAGTTTGTTTTAAAACTGTGGCACTATATCCTAATTTTTCCGCAGGTTGTATAGGATTCTCTATTTGAGCTATTCCTGGAGCACTTCCAACTGGAACTAATACAAATTTTTGAGGTACTAATCTTCTCTTTTCATCTGTTCTTAATTTAATGGTAAATCCATTTAATGGATCACGAACTGTTTCTAAGTACTTAGGAATTACATATCTTAATCGATAAACTCTATCTCCCTCAGATCTATCGTCATTAATTCTATTAAACCAAGTATCTAAAGTTCTAATTTTGTTAGAACTTGGTCCATATGCATTTACATCATGGAATCTAGTTAAAATACTGTCTGATCTTGGAGTAGCTCCAGAAGAGTCATCTTTAACTTGTAAATACCACAATCCAGTAGTATTTGTAGCATCTGTATAACTTGGATCAAATCTTAATGGGCTTATTCTCTTGTCTGCATATACATAGAAATTACCACCTCCATTAAATGTTAATGCATTTCCAGAAATGGCATCAGCATGTGTATTATGAATTGTAAACTGATTAGGGGAAACATACCTAACATAATAAAATCTATTTGTTAGAATTTGTCCTACTCCTGTTATAGAAGGCAAAGTAGAACCTTGTATATCAGATGCTACTCTAAAAAATACTTTTTGAGGAGTTACTGAAGCATTAGGTAAGTCAAAAACATGATTTACATCAGTAGTTACTATTTGAGAAGCACCATTAACAAAATTACAAGTATACCTATGTAAATCATACACTTCATCCAAAAGATATTGATGAACTTCGATTTCTACATTAGAATCTATAGCAGCAGTTTCTGAAGAATAGATGTATATTCCAGCAGTAGCATTTTCTTTAGTAGAAGCTAGCAATAATTTAGTTTGTGCCGAACTATTGAATGATGATGAAGAAGAAAAATCATGTGGTTGAGTGGTTCTTCCTGGAGCTATAACATAATAGGTTCTATTTGGTTCAAATCCTTTTGGAAGTCTGATTAATTTTTTATCTGGATTTGTATTAGCTTTTGCTCTAGGTACAAGTCTTACAGGAGTTCCAGTTTCAAATTGATGAGGATCAGTAGTTCCATTGCCAGTATTAATCGTGAATAAAGTTGCTCTCTTATATTGAGAATCTACTCCACCAGGATCTAATGTAGAAATAGAAGATGTGTAAATTTTATATCCAGTTGGATCTAAAGTAGAATAACAAGTTCCAATATCTAATTTAACATATAGTTTTTCATTTGCTCTAGATCCAAGACGATAACCAGATACACTAGCAGCTGGTTTAGTATTAGGATCATTTGCAGTGTCTACTCCAAGATACAGCTTCGTATGATTACTTTCATTTCTTGAAGCAGGAATATTTAATGTGTAATATTGAATTTTGCTTTGCTTATTTTCATTAACAACTTTAGGAGGAACAATATCAGTAATGTATCCACCTTTATCCTGGTTGAAAGCAAAACCTTTAAATCCTTTTGCGTGTAAAGAAGTATTACCAAAGTTAGAGTTAGAGTTGGTGATAGACATATCACCACCAGATTCCATTAAGAAGTGATCGTGGAAGCCAACCGCAAAAACGGAAACGCACTGAATGAAAGAATCATCAGAAGCACGAATGTGGAAGTTTCTCCAATCATCTTTCCAATATGCATCTCCTTTTGTATGATAAGGAATAGATGCAAAAGCACTAGTTAAAGGAGCTTGATTCCACGTATTGGTAAATTCATCGTAACGAATGAATGCACGGTCATCTTTTTGTAGAGAAACACCAGTATACTGAGCAACGACCATGGATTTAAATCCAGTGGCTTTTGCACCATCCGCCCACATACCACATAGACCCCAAGTAGATCTAATTGAGCAGTTAAACACATATGGAGAAGCAGATTCTACAGAGTCAATTTCAGCTTGAGCTACTGCATTAGAATTCAATCCATTTGTAATAGTATAAGTAGTGTTATTAATTAGTGCGGGATTACCCATAGCACTAATTGTTGAAGCAACTTCGTATTCAAATACTCTTGGATTTTCTGTGTCTAAAGCAGTTACTTTAAATGTTCCATTCAAAGAATTGCTGAGACCAGTATTTAATATAGCAATATATTGATCAATAAAATAACCATGATCAATTTTTGTAGTGGCAATTGCTCTAGTTTTTCCTGATACTTCTACTAATTTAATACTTTCAATTCTTCTAGTATCGGAAAGTGGTCCTACAATTCTGTTTTCTTGTACAAGTGTTTCAAATTCTCCATCGTCAATTTCTGGTTGGAATCTAGAAAAAGCTCTTCCAACTTTTTCATAATAATTATCAAGCTCTTCTGTATCCGCATATTCCATAATACAAATCTTATGGTGCGAATATTCTGGAATTGCTTTTTGAATACTATTATTATATTGATAATATACTTTACCTACTCTAGCAACTTCATCATATAAAGGAGAATTAGCCGATAAATCACCATCTTTAATAGTAAATTGCCATAGATAACAGCCACCAGTTAAATTAAATATAGATGTTCTTGGTTGATTTGCATCAGCTGGATCTGGAACATATAATGGACGTACAACAGTTCTACGAAGGTCATAACCAATTAATGAACAACCTCTAGGTACGATTGCACCTCCAGTAGAAGCGTTAAATTTGTATAAAACGTTATTAGGGTTTGAAAGATCAATAATTGAATTATCAGTCCATTCTTCAAGAGCTTTATTGTAATTAAATATAGGAACATCACCAGTAACAGTGATAGAATTAAAGTAAGAAACTACATCATTTGCTGTTGTTTTTGTTAATGCAGTTGTTACAATTGCAATTAGTGTAGTAATGGTATTTTGAACATCTACACAAGAATCTGGATTTCCTGATGGAGATAGAGGTTGAATTGCTCCAGTACCACCATATTCAGAAGGACCTATTTGTAAAGTTAGATCTTTAGAATATAATTGATTGGTAACCGCTTTTTTCATCATGTCTCTAGCGGCATTAAATGCAAATGTCGCTTGAGTCACTTCACCAATTAATCCATTAGTGATTGGTAAATTATTTTGATCAAAATAGGCTCTAGCAGCTTGAACGGAATTGCTATTTCCGCCAGATTTTAAGTCAGAAATTACGGCATCAACAATATAACCAATATCTCTCTTACAAATAGCCTCACCATCACCAAGTGGTGGAGGAGTTTCTTCTACAATTCCAGAAAGATTACCAGCGGTAAGAGTAGTCGTTACAATTGTGGTTAAATTGTCAATAAAAGTTCTTACATTAGCACAAGAATTGACACTAAGATTTGATCCAGTGGCACTATCAGCAGTGATTGTAGTATCTTTATAAGTAAGCTGATTAGTTACAGCTTTTTTCATTTCATTTCTAGCTGATATAAAAGCAGCATTTGATTGAGATACTTCGCCTTCTAGCGTATTATCTATCCAATCATCACCAGTAGAATTAAAATAATTTCTTAGGAATTTGACAGTATATGTATTTCCACCACCAAGAAGTACATCAAGAGAAACCGCATCTATAAAATATCCAATATCTCTTTTACATTTTGTCTCTAAATTTGCTGGAGCTGGTGATGGAGGATTAGCAGATACAGTTGCATATGCCGTGTTTATAATATCAGCTCTATTTTTTTGAATTAAACGATAAGAATCAAAATACCTAGATTTATCGGTTGTTACTGCATCTCCAGGAGAAACCCAATTGTTGCCCCAAGTAGATTCGTTATATTCAATCGCAATTTCTCCATAAGCACGATCAACAATTTCTTGATAATTTGCTTCAATTAAATTTGACGCATCAAGATAACGTTGAATAGGATTAATAACATTTACAGATCCTGGTCTATTATCAATATAGTGATTACCAGGCATCAACATGATGCTAAACTGGTCAAATCTATCGTTACCTTTTCCTGGCAAATATGAGTATCTTGCTACTTCAATAAAGGCTCTTTGAATACTTTTGAAGGGTCTTAGAGGAGAATTACCTCTATTATCAAGTTCATCAGTAGCGTTAAAATCATCTGGAGATACGTATAGATATTTTCCAGTTTTACTTGAATAGAGATTATCAAGTCTTGTAAGAGCCATAATTACTCAAACCTATGGTGTGCTTCTTCTTCAATATATTTATACAACAAATCCCCCCTGTAAGGGAGGATTTGAGGCACACGGAAGGGATGGTTCTTGGCAGTATCGCCAACTCCCCCACCTGGATTCGAACCAGGGACCAATCGGTTAACAGCCGACGACTCTACCGCTGAGCTACAGGGGAATAAAATTAGGATTGCGAGCAATCCATCATATATTCTACAGTTTTTGCTACGTCTTCCATAGCATCTCGTAGAAATGGTTGTTGTCCTGCTTCTTGTCTAATGATTGGGCGATGATCATCTGTAAGAGTCCATCGCCATTGTTTCATTTGTTCGCAGTACCAAAGATTAATTTTCATTTAAAAAACTTCTTTCGATTTTATTTTTACCCAATTAAGTAAATTATAATATTCAAATTTATCGTCGTTTTCTCCTTTAGATTTAATTAGGGTTTCTAAGGCTTCGATCACCATTTCATGATCTTTCTTCGATAGAAGAGACATATTTTTACCCTCGACTTTTTTGACGATTTTTTGGCGGGAAAATTTTTCCCGATTTCGTGTATTTGAAAAACGAATTTGGAAAAACCAAATTCGATGTCGATGAGAGGACTCGAACCTCCACGCCGAAGCACTTGATCCTAAGTCAAGCGTGTATACCAATTTCACCACATCGACATGAGGGCGAGGATGTCCACCTACGATAATCTACGATGTGGCTGAGGGGATCCTTCATTTAATACAACGTTCCTTGTTGTACCCATTGTTACCTCTGTCTAGGAATCGAACCTAGTTTCCATGTGTGTTGTCCACCCGTCCTTACCAATAGACTACCAGAGGATTGGGAGCGGGAGCTGGAATCGAACCAGCAACCTGGGGCTTATGAGACCCCTGTGCAACCACTACACTTTCCCGCAATATGGTGCCGAAAATGCCTTCGGCACACCAGGCATTTGGTTTGTTTCGGATATGATGATCCCGAAACGTTTGAAAGAACTGGATATTTCCTGTCCTTTCAAAGCCCAAGGTCGGACTCGAACCGACGACCTACGCTTTACAAAAGCGTTGCTCTATCCAACTGAGCTACTGAGGCATTCTAACAAATTCAAACCTACCATATTTAGATCCCCAAAGCTGATGATGATTTTCAGCACAGAATCCTTTATCAATTACATAATAATTAGTGGGTGTTAACTCAATTTCATTCTGAAGATAAGTTTTACGCCCCATCCAGTCTACCATACAATTACACCCAGATAACCCACCTTGAAATATATCACCATTTTGTTTTAAAATGATATCACATCCAGATTTGAGTTCTAAATCTTTACGCCCTATAGTATATAAATTTTTGAAATTAATGAATTCTTCTGGTGTTTTTAATTTATAATTTATAATTCTTACAAAGTCATTCTCTTGAATTGGTTCCAAAATAAATTGTCTGTAAGGAGTATTTAGATCATAATTATACGCTTGTTCTCCATACAAAAGACCATTACCTATATTGATATGAGTAACTCTTATGTATGCATACTTAGAAGGATGGGAAAATGCTTGATATTGATTTTCAAATTTACCTTCAAGTAACTTAAACAAGTATTCAATCATCTTTTGGTAGTAGTTCAGGATTTACACATTCAACTTCATACATCAGTGGATGCATTTCTTCCATTACAAGATAAGTAGAATATTTAAATAGATCTTCGTCATCATAATCTCTTTGAGATAAAGCTTCAGTTTGTACTGAAGGGTGATCTTGTATCAATTGAGGAAGTTCGTCAAAAGTATATGGAATATTTTGAATGAAATACATCCGAACAACCTGTCCCATATAAAAACAATATGATTGCGATAATGTGTATTTCATAACATTTTCCACTACATGTTATTTAGTGGAAATAGGGAGAGGGGGACTTGAACCCCCACGGGCAATGCCCAACAGATTTTAAGTCTGGTGTGTCTACCGATTCCACCACCTCCCCAGGTGATGAGACAATCATAGCACATGGCTAATGAATTGTCAAGTGCTGGTTGCGAGGATCGAACTCGCCTCACATCGATTATGAGTCGATTGCATTCGCCAGATTGCTAAACCAGCAGCACCACTACGGCATTCTGGTTTATCTTTCCAGCGCAAGTAGTGGGTTGGCGTCTTTCTATGCTATCTGCATAGCGACTACCAATGGGAATACTGGGAGTTGAACCCAGACTAAGCCCTTATAAGGAGCCCGCTCTAACCATTAAGCTATACTCCCGTGGTAGGACTGCAGGGAATTGAACCCCGTTCACACCGTTATAAGCAGTGGGCCTTAACCGATAGGCGACAGTCCCATGTCCTGATCTGCTTATTGTATCATATTCGACCCGTAACTGTCAAGAGGTTTTTCAGTGCCTGTCTACGTTTCTTAGCACTACGTAACGCTTGGGGCTTGAGGTGCCTCTTCTGTTCTTTTTTGCTGTGGTGTTGCCAATTTGGAACTTTCATGATTTCCTCGACCCGTGTATGTATTTATAGTACCACAGGATCGCTGATCTGTCAACCCCCTGTGCCACATCAGTATCTGTCTACGTATTCAAATATATTTGTCTACCTTTGATTGTCATACTTCCAGTAGCTTTAATTTCTGCTGTAGATTTTGAACTAATGCTCATGTTTTTAGATGATTCTATCTTCATTTCACCAAACGTAGTAGTAGTAATATCAGCATTTGCTTTTGTTTTTATAGAAACAGTACCATCGGTAGGAGATGCGACATCGAGAACGTATGTTTCTTTTTGCTGAGTATTGTAAGGATCTTTTCCTTTTATTTTTACAGTTTTTTTGCCGTCAATTTCTTCCACATAGTTTCCTTTTGTAGATAGAAAATAATTCTTCTTTCCTGATATGGAGCAACCACCAGTTACATTTAAATTGTAATCTCCTGTAACTCCAACCGTATAATTTCCATTTACAATATAATTAATACTACCAGGAGTAGATATTTCAGTTACTGCTCCTGGTTTAGTTTGCTCAACTTTAAACTCTCCAGATCCTTGAGAATATTCTCCACCTGTTATTTTTTTATTAAAATTTATAGATTCGAGATTAAAATTTCCAGTTGTGACATTAAAATTACCTGCTCCAGCTCCAGAATTTATTTTAACAGTTTCTCCAGCTTCTAATATTAAATTATTATTTGCTTTTATAGAAACGTTATCACCTTTTATACCAATCTCTCCTCCTATAGATTCGATAGCAATATCACCAAATACTGCTAAAGAATATGCTGGCGGTTTTTGCTTGCTACTATTTCCTTTGTTGTCTGTTTTGGAAGTTTCTTTATCATCGTTTCCAGTGACTTCAATAGCAACTGCACCTGTTTTCTGAACAAACTCATCAGAACTTATAATTGCTTTGCCACCACAGCCACCCAAAGGTTTTCCAGTAGCTAAGATCATATTTCCATTTGAATCAAAATGGAAAGCTGTCTGCCCGTTAGTTAAAATAAATCCAGATGAATCATCATCATTTGTATAAGTAGCTAACGTCCATCCTTTATCTTTGTAGATTACATTACAACTATCAGGAGCAACCCCTGGTGATGGAGGAGTACCACCCTGAGGTTTTGCAGCTGGAGTGCCTGTATTTTTTCCTGTCGCTGGCTTAGTCATTATGGGCAATCAATATATTTACCTGTACCAATTTTAGCGTATCCTTTTGCTTCTAAGTCTTGAGGATCTAAACAAGTTAAACTTGCCAAAAATTTTGCTCCCATTCCACCACCACCCATGATTACAACAGATGGGAGCTTCTCATAGGCAATTGTTCTGTCTAAAATATTTATGCCCTTAACAAAACCATTCTCCACAATAGCCTTTGCTACATTAGGATTACCATTAACATAAACAGTTGGTTCTGAAGTATAATTTTGTCCTGGTCTTATCATAGTAAAAGAATCTATAACGCAGTTTAAATTAGTAGGAACATTTTTTTTATAATTTAATCCTGTTCTAGTAATTCTAATTTCCGACACATATCCTTTTTCATCAAGTAAAGGAATAGCAGCAGCACCATAACCGTTACCAGTAATAATCACTTGAGGCTTAACTACGTAGGGACATCCTTTATCATCAATTTTTATACTTATAATTTTACCAGATTCATCTGTTAACGCTGTAGCTATAGGAGATTTCAAACAAGGTTGAACTGGCTTTTTATTATCTTCTATTACATCTGCCTGTATAATCACATCAGCAAACGCATTAGTTTTATCTATAGAAAAAGTTACAGTTTCATTGTTTTCAATTTTAGTATCAGTTTCAATACCTATTTGTACAATAGCCGTATTATTTTTAATTACAAACTGACCATATAAAGAATTCAAAATAAAATCAGATGCCGTTACATTAGCACCGTATAATCTGTAATTTAATATAGTACCATCAGAAATGTTTTCTGTGTTAATAGTATATACTATAGTTTCTCCTTCTTTATATGAAAGTTTGTCTGTAGAAATAGAATATTTTGGAACAATAATATCTTCAATATCTTGTTCGGGGAAAACTTCATCTGGATTTACAACTACTTCTACATATGCATCAGTATTATTTAAACTAAACCGTAAAATTCTGGCGTAAATATCTATCTCATCATCCGTATTAATTTGTATATTTACTACTCCTCTGTTGGAATTAATTGTTACTGAACCAGTTAATAATCCTCCAACAATATCATTGGATGTAATATTATTTCCAGACAGAGTATAGTTTAAAACAGTTCCATTAGTAACATTAGTAGTTATAATAGTATATGTTATTGAATCTCCTTCATTCACAGAAATTTTGTTAGCAGTAACTCTATAAGTAGGAGTTGTTGAAATTGTTTCGCTAATTAAAACAGTTTTACTTGCGGTAGTATCATTTATACTAAAGGTTAAACTTTCGCTAGTATTATCCCCATCTTCGTTTACTGCTGTTTGAATAGTCACAGAAGAAGTATTTGATGATACGACAAAAGATCCTGTCAAAGATCCTCCGACAATATCATTTGACGTAATATCAATTCCTGATAAAGTATAATTTAAAATAGTTCCGTCAGGAACATTAGTAGTTGTTACTGTAAATA
>Ga0129333_10002548_pt1 | contig 17035 bp, 14 predicted proteins | sample CPB6_08_DNA_FD_94474 | JGI IMG/M metagenome (GOLD analysis project Ga0129333, IMG submission 94474) | Freshwater to marine salinity gradient microbial communities from Chesapeake Bay, USA - CPBay_Sum_0.6_0.8_DNA | ecosystem: Environmental > Aquatic > Marine > Coastal | place: USA: Chesapeake...
ACGGGGGCAAGCCCCAGAGCCGGCCGACCAAGGTCGTCAACACCGCCTTGCTTGCGGTCATCACCGCGAGGATGCCGAGGATCAGCAGCAGGTCCCCGCGCAGCACGCCGAGGTCGAGCATCATGCCGACCGAGATGAAGAAGAGGCCGAGCAGGATGTCGCGGAACGGACGGATCACCGCCTCGACCTGATGCCGATACTCGGTCTCCGCGAGCATCACTCCCGCGAGAAACGCACCGGTTGCCATCGACACGCCCGCCGCATGAGATATCCACGCAGATCCGAGCGCGACAAGCAGCACGGCGAGCGTGAAGAGCTCGCGCAAGCGGCTGTGGGCGATTTCATAGAGCAAAGGACGAAGCGCATAGCGCCCGAGCACCAGCACTGCGGCCACCGCGAGTGCGCCGATCCCCACCGCAGTACCGATCGCAAGCGGCGAGAAGTCGAGCGAGCCCGTGGCCAGCGCGCCGGCGAGCACGAGGAAAGGTACAAAGGCGAGATCTTGGAAAAGCAGAACGCTGAATGCGACCCGCCCATGCGTGCGATTGAGCTCCGACTGCTCAGTGAGTTGCTGAACGATGATGGCCGTCGAACTCACCGCTACCGCGCCGCCGAGTGCAATCGCCGCCAACCCGTCGACGCCGGCCGCCCAGAACAACACCGAGCCCACCCCGGCGGTCAGGACCATCTGGCTACTGCCAATCCCGAAAACCTCGCGGCGCATTGCCACCATGCGCGGCCAGGAAAATTCGAGACCTAGCGTGAAGAGCAGGAACACTACGCCGAGTTCGGCGAGCAGGCGAGTCGTTCCGGTATCGTCGATGGCACCGAGCGCAAAGGGACCGAAGAGTGTCCCGACGATGAGATAGCCGAGGATCGCCGGCAGTCCGACGCGGCGCGCCAGCGCGACCACGAGCACCGCCGCTGCAAGCAGGATGAGGATCTGTGCCAGCGGGTCGTCGATCATGCCCCGCTCACGCTAGTCGATCAGGCGCAGCGAACGCCCGTCCCACCGAGCCCGCAATAACCGTCCGGATTCTTCGCGAGGTACTGCTGGTGGTAATCCTCGGCGTAGTAGAACGGCGGTGCCCGCTCGATCTGGGTAGTGATGCGACCGAGCCCGGCGTCACCGAGGGATCGTTGATACCGTTCGAGACTCGTCTTGGCCTCTTCGAGTTGCGCATCGCTCGTGCAGTAGATCACGGAACGATACTGAGTGCCGATATCATTGCCTTGACGCATCCCCTGCGTCGGATCGTGCCGCTCCCAGAACGCACGCAACAACGAATCGTAGGAAACTTTTGACGGGTCAAAAATCACTCGGACCACCTCGGCGTGCCCGGTTCGTCCCGAACAGACTTCCTCGTAGGTCGGATTAGGCGTGTATCCCCCGGCATAGCCGACCGAGGTCGACACGACACCGGGGATTTTCCAGAACAGACGCTCGGCGCCCCAGAAGCAGCCCATGCCGAACTGTGCCTCGACGGTGCCGGCGGGAAACGGCGGCATCAAGGTCGCGCCGTTGACGAAATGACGTGCTGCAACCGGCATCGGGGTGCTTCGACCCGCAAGGGCGTCGGCCGCGGAGATGAGATCGGATTTTCGAGATAAGAGGCCCATGGGGAGAATTTTGCGGTTCATTTGACATCACTTCAAGGCGGGCGCCGATAGAATGGGGCTACCGGACAACGCTCGCATGACCACCTCGGCCAGTACCCCCCGCCTGCGCATCACCCTGCTCTGGTACCTTGCGCTCGTCACCCTCACTGCCGTGAGCCGCTCTCCGCTGCCCGCGGCGCTCAACGCGCTCTACGACATCGCGGGATTCCTCCTCGTCGTTGCCGCCTGCCTCGGGCGCGTGTGGTGCTCGGTGTTCATCGCCGGTCGCAAGGATGCCGAGCTTGTCACGAGTGGTCCGTACGCGCTTTGCAGACATCCCCTCTACGCGCTCTCGATGGTGGCGAGCCTCGGCCTCGGACTCGCGAGCCACTCTCTCGTACTCACCGCCGCGACGCTAGCGATCCTCGGCACCCTCATCAGACAGTCGGTCATCGCAGAGGAGCGTTATCTCGCCGCGCGTTACGAGACGCGCTTCGAAAGCTATCGCGCGCACACGCCGCGCTTCTGGCCGCAGCGCTGGCGTCAGACGCTCCCCGACACCACCCCGGTTCGGCCCGCGATTCTTTGGAAGGCGTTCGTCGATGCGTCGGCCTTCTTCATCTTGTTCTTGCTCGTAGTCGCCGCGCGCGCCTTCAGCGACGCGGGCATCCTGCCCGCGCCCTTTCTGTTGCCCTGATGGCGCTGCTGAAACGCGACGTCTTCGGCAGCGTACTGCGAATCGACGATGAGCACGGTCCGCGCTGTGTGCGTCGCGAGCTGCGGGGCAGCCCGTGGTGGGCGCGTGCGCTCGCCGCTCACCTCTTGCGGCGCGAGGCGCGTGCGCTGCGCCATCTGCACGGGCTCAGCGGTGTTCCCACCCTGTTGCGCACGGAACCGCAGGCGCTCGAGCGCGCATTCATTCCGGGTGAGCCCATGCACCTCGCGAAGCCCCGCGATCCCGCTTATTTTCGCGCTGCACTCACGCTCTTGAGGCGTCTGCACGCACGCAACCTCTCCCACAACGATCTCGCCAAGGAAACCAACTGGCTGGTGACGACGGACGGAGCGCCGGCGCTCGTCGACTTCCAACTCGCCCGCTTCGATGAGCGACGCGGTCGTCTTTTTCGGCTGCTGGCGCACGATGATCTGCGGCATCTGCTCAAACACAAACGAAGCTATCTGCCCGAGAGCCTCAGCGCTCGCGAACGTCGCATCCTCGCCTCGCCCTCGATCGTCTCTCGGCTCTGGCGGATGAGTGGCAAGCGCGTCTACCGCTTCGTCACGCGAGGTGTCCTCGGCTGGTCCGATCGGGAGGGTGCGGGCGATCGCGCGCTCCGCGATGAGCGCTGAGCGGTGCGCGAGACGTGCCGGGATTGTGCTCGAGGCCGGCTCTGCGTAGCCTTCGCATCATGAATATGTGCCACGCCCACAATCTTCGCCGGCCGGCGAGCGATCTGCCGAAACCGTATGGGGTTCGCGTCTCGTTGAAGCCGGGCGATCCGTTCCGCAAGCTGCTCGGCACCGAATGGAACCGTACGCATTGGTACACCAGCATCGAGGAGCGCGATGCCGCGCTGCTCGAGATGAGTCGCAAGCACGAATATTCGCGGCCCGGCGATTCCCCGGCCCTCGTCTATGAAAAGGTCGTCAATCTCGCCTCGCGGCGCTAGAACGTGCGGCCCAGGAACAAATAGAACGCCGTATCACCGCCCTCGCCGAATCCCGACCCGAGGTAGACGGGGCCGAGCAGCGTATCGAATCCGAAGAAAACGCTGCCCTGCTTGAGTGACGAATCGACACTCATGGCACTGCGCTCCTGCCACACGTTGCCCGCTTCGAGCGACACGCCGACGTAAGCTGGAACGTTGAGGAATCCCTCGCCACCGCGGCCGATCTGCCGGTAGTACATCAGTCGGGTGACCGCGAAATGCCGGCCGGTGAGCGAGTCGGGCGCGAGACCCGAGAGATTCAGGAAGCCGCCGAGCGGAAATAAATTTCGCAGGTTGTCCGTGCCAGTATCGAGCTGCGTACCAAAGGAGCTCCACAAGACGCCCGTGTTGCGCCCGCTGGAGCGCGCCACGAGCCACTCGGCCGTGAGCAGCTCGGAGTGACGATCTAGGCCGCGAGCGGCCGTCTCCGCGCGCCACTCGGTGACGAAATACTGACCGCGACGCGGAAAGTTGCGGTTGTCGAGTTTATCGTACGAGAAGCGTCCAAAATATTCGCGGGAGTCGAAGTCGCCGCCATCGCGTTGCAGTGGGTCACCGATACGCAAACGCGAGTGGCCGGTGATCCGGCGCGCACCGGCGCGCAATTCGCCGAAGTTGGAAAGTTCCCGGCCGATCTCTACGCCGTACTGCGTCGTACGCAGGCGGTACTCGGCGCGTCTCTCACCTGCAGCATCGAGCAGCGGCACGTTGCGCAACTCGAACCGCCCCTCTGGCATGACGAACCAGCGAGCGGAGTCACCGAACGGCAGGTAAAACTCGGTGGCGACCTTCGGCTCGGAACCGACCTGCAGATCCCACACCCATTCGGCGGCGAGCGGACCGATGTCGGCGAGCACGAAACGCGCAGCGGCGTTGTAGCTCGAGTTACCGTTGAAGTCGTCCTCGAGATTGAGTCCGAAGCGCATGTAGTTCGGACCCCAGGAATTGCGGCGCGCGCGCAGCTCGAGGATGTCACCGCCCGAGGAGTCCTCGAGCGAGTAATCGACGCTCTCGAAATTGCCGCGACCGAAGAGCGTGGTGAGCCCCTCATCGAGACCCTCGGCACTTGCCAGATCGACGAAGCCCGCCCGCAGCAGACGCTCGTAGCGCAGGGAATCGGCGGCCACGCGTACTTGCGCGACGGACGGAGCGCCGCCTCGGGCGGAGGAGCGTGAGGCGAGATAGGCGCCGTAGTCGGTTTGATCGAGCGCGAGCGTCGCGAGTCTCTCGGAGGCTGCACCCGCGGCTGCTTCGCCTGACGCCACCGCGCGCGGCAGGATGTCGAAATCGAAACTCGAGGCCTCGCCGAGATCGGGGGCGAGCAAGATGTCGCGCGCGCCGAGTGTGCTGCGCTGCGCATCGCTGCCGCGACGGATGAGGATGGAGAGCATCTGGTTCGAGATGGTCGCCACCGAATCTAGGGTATCGCGCTTGCGCAGTGGGAAACCCACGTCCACGACGATCAGCACGTCGACGCCCATGCGTCGCGCGACGTCGATCGGTAAATTATTTGCAAGGCCTCCGTCGACTAGTAGTCGTCCGTCGATCTCGACCGGGGCGAATACGCCGGGGGCGGCAAGACTCGCACGCAGCGCGTTCACGAGATCACCCTCGGCGAGTTCGATCGGTTCCCCTGTCTCGAGATCCGTGGCGAGCGCCCGGAATGGTGTCGGTAACTCGTCGAAGCGACGCACGCGCGCGACCGGCGCTGTCACGCGCCGCAGCGCCTGCGAGAGACGCTGACCGGAGATGAGACCCTTCGGCAGGCGAAAGCTGCCGCTCTTGAGTCCCAGCGGAAAATTGACGAGGAAATTTTGATCCTCGCTCTTGCGCCGGAAACTCAGCCGATCGCGCGGCGCGGGCTCACGGAATGCCTCGCGCCATTCCTTGGACTCAACGAGCGCGGCAATCTCATCGGCGCTGAGCCCGCTTGCGTAGAGTCCGCCCACCACCGCACCCATGCTGGTACCGGCGATGGCATCGATCGGGATGCGCTCGCGCTCGAGGACCTTGAGCACACCCACGTGCGCGGCACCCCGCGCGCCACCGCCCGAGAGAACCAGTCCGACTCGCGGGCGCTCGGCCGCCGCCGCGAGCGGCAACGCGAGGCAACACAGCAAGACGAGCAGAAACGGTGTTCGGCGCACGGCGCCAAGGATAGCAAGCGATAATGCGCTCATGCTCGAAGTTGCCCTGCTCGTGCTCTTGCCCACCCTAGAGCCACCCCTCGAGGATGTGGTGATCACCGCGCGTCGGCGCGAGCAAACGCTCGCCGAAGTGGCCGCGAGCGTGACGCGGATCACCCCGGGCGTGATGCAACGTCTCGACCTCGCGCATCCCGCCGAGGCGATGAACCGGATACCCGGGGTCTGGCTGCAACGCGGCAGCGGACAGGAAAGCCTGCTCGCGATCCGCTCGCCCGTGCTGACGGGCGCTGGTGCCTGCGGCGCCGTTCTGCTGCTCGAAGACAGTCTACCGATCAGGCCGACGGGCTTTTGCAACGTGAACCAGCTGTTCGAGGTGAACACCTCGCAAGCTGCGGGCCTCGAGGTGCTGCGCGGCCCGGGCAGCGTGGTGCACGGTGCCAACGCCGTGCATGGCGTCATCAACGTCATCACGCCACGGGCTGCGGACCTTGTGGGGTGGCGCACGCAACTCGCCGCAGGCAGCGACGACTTCCGCTCGCTCGCCACGAGTTTCGGCGACGGCGCGAGCGGCGTTCAGTTTCTGCTGCGGCGGGATGGCGGCTTTCGCGACGACTCGGCGACCCGCGAAGACAAACTCAACCTGCTGCACGATCGGACGCTGCGCGATGGCGAACTGCGCCTGCGATTCGCCGCGACCCGACTCGATCAGGACACGGCGGGTTTCATCCGCGGCTTCGCCGCCTATCGCGACCCGCAGCTGCGCCGCTCGAATCCGAATCCCGAAGCCTTTCGCGATGCCGCGAGCCTGCGTCTGTCGGCGGCGTGGAGTCGCAGCGCCTGCAGCGGCTGCGAGGACGACCTCCGCGGCGTGATCCGTCACTCCTCGATGCGTTTTCTGCAGCATTTCCTGCTCGGCAAACCGTTGGAGGACAATTCGCAAAGCAGCGCCGCGCTCTACGCGGCGCGCGCGCGTCCACTCTCCGCGACGCTCGACTGGCGTATCGGATTCGAAGCGGAGCGTGGCGAGACTGCTCTGCTCGAAATTCAGGATGGCCCGACGCTCGAAGGCAGCGCGGCTGCCCGCGCGATCCGGCCGGCGGGCCGGCACTACGATTACGCCGTCGACGTCTCGACGCTCGCGGCGAGTCTTGCACTCGAGGGGCGTCATCCACGATTTCTGTGGCGCGCGTCGCTGCGTGCCGATGACGTGCGCTACGCCTACGACAATCGCATGCGCGAGGGAAACACGGCCGAGGACGGTACGGCGTGTCCGGGAGGTTGTCTCTACAGCCGACCCGCCGATCGCCGCGACCGTTACGACGCCTTGACGCCCCGTCTCGAGATGGTCGGCACGCTCTCCGATACGCAGCACATCTACGGGTCTTTGAGCGAGGGCTTTCGTCCACCGGAAATCACCGAACTCTATCGCCTGCAGCGTAACCAGCGCGTGGCGGACCTTGACACGGAGCGTATGCGGGCGGCCGAGATCGGCTGGCGCTTCGGTCAGGCGGCGACCGGCTCCCGAGTGCTCGACGGCAGCATCGCCCTTTTTCGCGCCCGCAAGCGCGACGTGATCCTGCGCGATGCGAACGGTTTCATCGTGATCGGCGGACGGACGCGCCACGAGGGACTCGAATACGAGGCGCGCTGGCGTCCACCGGGAGCGGTGCAGTTTTCCGTGGGCGGTACGATCGCGCGACATCGCTACGACTTTTCGCGCGCGATCGAGGGCGGCGAAACGATCGTCGACGGCGCCGACATCGATACCGCACCGCGCGAATTGCATCGGATCGCGCTGCTCGTCACGCCACACGATGCCCTACAGTTCGAGCTCGACCTGCGATACACCTCGAGCTACTTCGCCGACGCGTCCAACGAGCGCCGGCATCCCTCTCAGACCACGGTCGGACTGCGCGGGCGGTGGCAGGCGGCGGAGCGACTCGCCGTGACGCTCGAAGTGGACAACGTCGCCGACCGTCTGCTCGCCGATCGTGCGGACTTCGCGCAAGGCGACTGGCGCTACTTTCCCTCGCGTCGACGCAGCGCGTTTCTCGGCGTCGATTGGCGATCTCGCTAGCGCGGGATCTGCTGCGTGATGCAGTGGATGTTGCCGCCGCCGAGCAGGATCTCGCGGGCGGCCACGCCGACCACACGGCGTCCGGGAAAGATCCGCTGCAGCTGCGCGAGAACTTTCGCATCGAGCCGAGGATCAAGCATCGGCACGACCACGCCGCCGTTGGCGATGTAGAAATTGACGTAGCTCGCCGCGAGCCGCTCACCCGCGCGCCGCGGTTTCGTTCCGGCGCGGCACTGCAGACCTGCCGCCTCCGCCTTCGTCATAAACAGCGGCCCTGGCATGGGGATTTTGTGGATCTTGAATCTTCGACCGCACGCATCACGGAGATCGTTGAGTCGCTCCCACGCGTCCCTTGAAATTGCGAACTGCGGGTCACGTCGATCCGCACACCACGTAAGAGCGATCTCGCCGGGTTGTGTGAAACAGGCGAGATTGTCGATATGGCCGTCGGTTTCGTCGTTGAAGACGCCGCGATCGAGCCAGATTATTTTGGTCGCGCCCGTGTAAGCCGAAAGCAGCGTCTCGATCTGACGACGGCCGAGTCCGGGGTTGCGGTTGCGATTGAGCAAGCACTCCTCGGTGACGAGCAACGTGCCCTCGCCATCGGCGTGAATCGACCCACCCTCGCAGACGAACGGCGCGCGATACCGCGCGAGACCCTCGACCGCGAGCACGCGTCGCGCCACGAGCTCGTCCCGATCCCAAGGAAAATAGAGCCCACCGTCGAGACCACCCCAAGCATTGAACTGCCAATCGACGCCGCGCACGGCGCGGCGTGGTCCGACGAGACAAGTGGGTCCTACGTCACGCATCCAGGCGTCATCGCTTTCGAGACGGACGAGTCGAATGCGCGGCTCGAGCGCATGGCGCGCACGCTCGAACTGCGCCGGCACGACTCCGACCGTCACCGGTTCGAAGCTCGCAATGGCGTGCGCCACCGCCGCGAACGCCCGCTGCGCGGGCAGCGCCGCGTCGCGCCAATTGTCCGGGCGCACCGGCCAGAGCATCCAACAGCCCCGATGCGGCTCGAATTCTCCGGGCATGCGAAAACCGTCGGCGATTGGCGTAGAGGCGATCGGCTCGTGGATCGACGAAGCGTATTTTTCGGACCGGGACATGCGCCAAGTGTAGCGAAGCCACAGCCCGGTCGGGCCGGATGGGACCCGCATGCTAGAATCCGCGCCCGCGACGGCGGGGGTTGTCCAAGAAACGCCGCGCATTCAGAAGGAGCTCATCCATCATGTCGACGGCTGCAAAAGTAACGCTGACGCCTCCTCCCGGCGGCGCCAAAATTTCCATCAAGGACGGCACACTGCTCGTCCCCGACAATCCGATCATTCCTTTCATCGAAGGCGACGGTACGGGTCCGGACATCTGGCGCTCGGCGGTACGCGTCATCGACGCCGCGGTCGCCAAGTCCTATGGCGGCAAGCGCAAGATCCATTGGCTCGAAGTCTACGCGGGCGAAAAGTCGAACAAGATGTTCAACACGTGGCTGCCCGACGAGAGCGTCGCAGCGTGCCGTGAATATCTGGTGTCGATCAAGGGACCGCTCACCACTCCGGTCGGCGGTGGCATCCGCTCGCTGAACGTCGCGCTGCGCCAGCTGCTCGACCTTTACGTGTGCCTGCGCCCCGTGCGCTGGTTCAAGGGCGTCCCCTCACCCGTCAAGGCGCCGGACAAGGTCGACATGGTCATTTTCCGTGAGAACACGGAGGACATCTACGCCGGTATCGAATTCGAGCTCGGCTCGGAGGAGAACAAGAAGTTCAAGGAGCTCTTCAAAGCGAACTTCCCCAAGGCGTATGCCAAGATCCGCTTCCCCGAAACCTCTGGGATCGGTATCAAGCCGGTATCGCTCGAGGGCACCGAGCGGCTGTTCCGTGCCGCCGTCGAATACGCCATCGTCAATAAACGCAAGAGCGTGACGATCGTGCACAAGGGCAACATCCAGAAGTTCACCGAAGGCGCTTTCCGCAACTGGTCCTACGCCCTCGCCGAGCGCGAGTTCCCCAACCAGACCTATGGCTGGGAGCAGTGGGAGCGCACCAAAGCGGAAAAAGGCGAGAAAGCTGCGAACGCGGAGATGGATGCGGCAAAGAAGGCGGGCAAGGTCATCATCAAGGATGCGATCGCCGATATCACGCTGCAGCAAGTACTGACGCGTCCCGACGAGTTCGACGTCATCGCCACCTGCAATCTCAACGGCGACTATCTTTCCGATGCGCTCGCCGCGCAGGTGGGCGGTATCGGCATCGCCCCCGGCGCCAACATCAACTACGTCACGGGGCATGCCGTATTTGAGGCGACGCACGGCACCGCACCAAAATACGCGAATCTCGACAAGGTGAACCCCGGTTCCGTACTGCTCTCGGGCGAGATGATGTTGCGCTACATGGGCTGGACCGAGGCGGCCGACGCCCTCATCAAGGCGATGGACCGCACCATCGGCCAGAAGACGGTCACCTACGACTTCGCTCGCCTGATGGAAGGCGCGAAGGAACTCAAGTGCAGCGAATTCGGTGACGCACTGATCGCCAATCTTTGAAGTTGCCGTGGTGATCCGCTGGATCCTTCGCTCGAGGAGGGGGCACGGCGGATCACCACAGCCCTCAGCAACGGGTCAAAGCGGGTGCCCTCCTCGTAATGCGTTGCCGTACCGTTCCGTGCGTCTCGGGCTTTCCCTGCGCGACGGCTGAGGATACGATCCGGGCATGTCCCGCGCTGCGTCAACCGCCGTGTCCGTCACTCCTCGCGACATCCACTTCGACACCGAGGGGGTGCGGCGCGGCCATTGGCTCGGAGGCGATCCGGTGGGTACCGCGGTGCTCAACGGACTCTCGCTCACTTTTCCGGATGGCGAGAAGCTCTTCATGGATGCCGTGCGGCACTTCCGCTCCCGCCTCACCGGTCAGCTCGCCGAGGACGTACGCGCCTTCCTCGCCCAGGAAGCGATCCACGCCCGCGAGCACCATGCGCTCAACGCGCATATCGACCCGGTCAAATATCCGGTCGCCGAGATCCTTGAGACGATCCGTGACCGAATCGCCTTCAACCGCTCGAAGGGTCCGTACGCGATGCTGCTCTCGACCATCGCGCTCGAACATTTCACCGCCATGATGGCGGACATGCACATGCAGCATCGTGGCCTCTTCGCCAGCGCCGATCCCGAAATCGCGCGACTGTGGCGCTGGCATGCTCTGGAGGAGACCGAGCACAAGGCGGTCGCCTACGACGTCTTCCTCGAAGTGACTCGACACTGGTCGCCGCTCAAGCGCTATCTGCTGCGAACGTGGTCGATGGCCTACATCACCTTTCACTTTACGCGCAACATCGCACGGCACGCGACGCGGCTGCTGCAGGCCGACGGCTACACCGAGGCTGCGGCCCGCAAGGCCGTGCTGCGTTTTCTTTGGCGCGAGCCGGGACTGTTCCGTCGCGGCTGGCGCAGCTACTTTGCCTGGTACCGCCCGGGATTCCACCCTTGGGATCTAGACAACCGGGCCGCGCTCCGCGAGTGGCGCATAGAGTTCGATCTGCGCTGAAACCTTGCTCGGGACAGCCCGGACAGTCCGACAGTCACTCAGCCCTTTGCGCGTTCGAGCGCCTGCGCAAGATCGGCCTTCAGATCATCGACGTCCTCGAGACCGATCGACAGACGAACCGTTCCGGGTCCGATATCAGAGGCGCGCAGCTCCTCGGGCGTGAAGTCCTTCGGCTGCATCATCTGCGGTGCGACCGCGAGCGATTCGGTCGAGCCAAAACTCGGAGTGCGCGCAAAGAATTGCAGCGACTCGGCGAACGTCCGACCCGCCTCGTAACCTGCGCGCAGATCGAAGCAGATCACGGTACCGAACTCACGCATCTGCCGACGCGCGAGCGCAGCGCCCGGGTGCGCATCGAGACCGGGGTAGCGCACCTTGGCGCAGCCCGGATGGGACTCGAGAAACTTCGCAATCTCGAGCGCGTGCGCAGACTGCGTCCGGTAGCGTACGAAATAGGTTTTCATGCCTCGCACCATGAGCGAGGCCGACAGCGGATCGAGCTGAGCGCCGAGCAGCCGGAAATCACCGCGTAAACCATCGATGAGTTCGCGCTTCGCGATCACCGCCCCACCCATCACATCGCCCGCTCCGGTCGTGAACTTGGTGAGACTGTGCACGAAGAAATCGATGTCGAACTCGCCGTGCTGATGAAAACCCGCCGCCGTGTTATCGAGCAAGGTGAGTGCGCCGTACTTGCGTGCAAGGCGACTGATCGCCGCGAGATCGGCCACCTTGTTGACGGGGTTCGTCGGACTCTCGAACCATATGAGCCGCGTTGGACGCGCCGCGAGCTCGCGCTCGAGACCTGCGAGATCCTCGATCGAGAGCATGGCATGCGTGATCCCGAAGCGCGCGAGCAACTTGCGGATGATCTGCCGCGTCGGACCGTAACCTTCGATGAAGAAGATCACGTGATCACCGGCCTTGGTGAGGCCGATCAAGGTCTCAGCCACGGCGTTGACCCCTGAGGCTGTCGCGAGACAATCGTCGCGTCCCTGCAGTCCGGCAAGCAGCAGCTCGAGCTGACGAACGTTCGGATTTGCCGCCCGCGAGTAGAAAAACCCGGGGCGCTCTCCGCGCATCACGCGCAGCCCCTCCTCGACCGACTCGGTCTCCCATTTCACGTTATGGAACACCGGGAGGTTGAGCGGCTGGTTGTCCGCAGGGGTCTCGACTGCCGGGGGATGGTTGACGCGAGTTTCGTGTTTCATCGACCGGCTGATTGCTCCTCACGAATTCGACGGCGCTCCTCGCGCTTCATGTAGAGCGTCGAGAGCACGACGCCCGCGGCGACGATCAACACCATAATCGTCGCGAGCGCATTGATGTCCGGGCTCACGCCGCGGCGCACGCGCGAGAAAATCTCCATCGGCAGTGTCGAGGAGCCGGGGCCCGACACGAACTGCGAGATGACGACATCATCCCAAGACAGCGTGAAGGCAAGCAGCCATCCGGACAACAGAGCGGGAACGATGAGCGGTAGCGTGATGCGGAAGAACACAGTCGCTGGTTTCGCGCCAAGATCGAGTGCGGCTTCCTCGAGAGCGTCGTCGAAACCCGCCAGACGCGACTGTACGATCACCGTAACGTACGCCATGGCGAAAGTGATGTGCGCGATGGTGATGGTGAGGATGCCGCGTCCCGCAGGCCAGCCTACGAGCTGCTCGAGCGCGACGAAGAGCAGCAACATCGCGATGCCGGTGATGACCTCGGGCATGACGAGCGGTGCCGTGGTCATCGCCGAGAGAAACGCACGGCCACGAAACGGCCCGAAGCGCGCCAGCACGAGACCGGCGAGCGTACCGAGTACGACCGCCCCGCTCGCCGTCATCGCCGCGACCTTGACACTGATCCACGCGGCCCCGAGCAGCTGGTCGTTCTCCAGAAGGCGAGCGTACCAGCGTAGCGTCGGCGAGTTGGCCGAGTCCCACACCGTGACGAGTCGCGAATTATTGAACGAGAAGACGATCATCGAGAGGATCGGCACGTAGAGAAACGCGAGTCCGAGCGCGAGGATGGTATTGCGAAACCAACCCTGCCCCCTCATCGTCGTGCCGCCTCGAGCTCGCGCCGTTGGTAGCGCTGGAAGAGCAGAATCGGCAACAGCAGTAACAGCAGCAGCGCGATCGCAACGGCACTCGCCACGGGCCAGTTGCGCGCGCCGAAGAACTGCGCGGAGAGCACGGTGCCGATCATGAGCTGGTCGGTGCGGCCGAGAAGCGAGGGGATCACGAACTCGCCGACCGCGGGGATGAATACGAGCAGACAACCGGCGACGATACCGGGCATCGACAGCGGCAAGGTGATACGAAAAAACGCGGTGCGCGGCGAAGCGCCGAGATCCGCCGCGGCCTCGAGCAAGGTGAGATCGTGTTTCTCGAGATTGGCGTAGAGCGGCAAGATCATGAACGGCAGATAAGAGTAGACGATACCGACGTACACGGCGAAGTCGGTGTAGAGGAGCGTCAGTGGCTGATCGATCACGCCGAGCGCGAGCAGCGTGTTGTTGATCACGCCGTTCGTCTTGAGCAGGCCGATCCAGGCGTACACGCGCAGCAGGAACGAGGTCCAGAACGGCAGGATGATGAGCATCAGCAACAGGTTGCGTGTACTCGGCGCGCAGCGGGCGATCGCGTAAGCCATCGGATAGCCGAGCAGCAGACACAGCACGGTGGAGACTGCAGCAACCTCGACCGAGTAGAGGAAGGTACTGAGATAGAGCGTATCCTCGAAGAGCTTCTGGTAGTTCTCGAAATTGAGCGAGGCGACGAGCCGCTGCGTTTCCTCGACCCACTCGAAGAGAGGCGCGTAGCCCGGCTGTACCGGCTGCATCCAAGAGAAGGAAATCTTGAGGACGATGAGGAAGGGAACGGCGAAGAACAACAGCAGCCACAACCATGGGACTGCGATCACGAACTGTCGGCCGATCTTCGGGATCTTCACGATCGACATGTCAGGTGGTCAGCACCACGGGACTCGAGGGATGCCAGGTGAGATACACGGGCTCGTCGCGCACGATCCGCTCATCGGCATGGCGTTCGATATTCGGTAGGGTGACTCGCACGACCCGGCCCGACTCGAGCCTGACGAGATACACCGACATGTCGCCGAGGTAAGCGATGTCCTGGACGCGACCGGCCGCACGATTCTCCTGCCCTGCCGGTGAAGAACGCGACAACTCGATTTTTTCGGGGCGGATCGCCACCGACACCTGCGCATCGGGTGGCGCACTGATACCGTGACTGACGTACACGGTATGCGCGAGTTCCTCGCAGCGGATGCGTACATGACCCGGTTCATCCTCGATGAGGCGACCCTCGAACATGTTGACCGAACCGATGAAGTCGGCGACGAAGCGAGAGTTGGGAAATTCGTAGATGTCGGTGGGCGTACCGACCTGGACGATCTGACCCTTGTTCATGACACCGATCCTCGAGGCGAGCGTCATCGCTTCTTCTTGATCGTGAGTCACGACGATGAAAGTGACGCCGAGCTGCTGCTGCAGGCTGACGAGCTCGAACTGCGTATGCTCACGCAGCTTCTTATCGAGCGCCCCGAGCGGCTCATCGAGCAACAGCAACTTTGGGCGCTTGACGAGCGCCCGGGCAAGGGCGACCCGCTGCCGCTGACCACCCGACAACTGATGCGGCTTGCGCTTGGTGAAGTCGCCGAGCTTGACGATGTCCAGCATCTCGCCGACGCGCCGATCGATCTCGGCTTTCGAAAGCCCCTCCTGCTCGAGCCCGAAAGCGACATTCGCCGCCACCGACATGTGCGGGAAGAGCGCATACGACTGGAACATCATGTTTACCGGCCGCTCGTAGGGGGGCGTACCGGCCATGTCCTGACCGTCGATGAGGATGCGCCCCGAGCTCGGTGATTCGAAGCCGGCGAGCATGCGCAGAAGCGTCGTCTTGCCGCAGCCGGAGCCACCGAGGAGACAAAAAATTTCGCCTTTGTCGATGGCAAGCGAAACATTGTCTACGGCGACGAAGTCGCCGAAGCGCTTGCTGACGCCCTCGATCCGGACGTACTCGTTCACCGATCCCTCCCCCATCGTAGCGACGCCGTACGGCCGACCCGCGACCGTACGGCGTCAGTGACTTGCCGTTGGTGCCCTTACTTTCCGGCCTTGAAGCGTGTCCAAGTCGCCGTCAGCAGCTGTGTGAACGCATCGCTCTCGGCGAGATCGACTTGCAACCGCGCCTTGACCTCCTCAGTCGGATAGATCGCCGCGTTGGCCAGGATCTCTGGCTTGACCATCTTCTGAGAGGGAATGTTGAAGCTCGCATAATTGACGAGATTGGTATTCTTCGCCGCGACCTCCGGACGCATCAAATAATTGATGAAAGCATGCGCGTTGTTAACGTGCTTGGCGTCCTTTGGGATGGCCAGCATATCGAAGAACATCGTGGTTCCCTCACGAGGAACCTTATAGTCGATCTTGATGCCATTACTGGCATCCGCGGCGCGATCGCGAGCCTGGAATATGTCACCCGACCAGCCCATCGCGAGACAAATTTCGCCGTTGGCGAGGTCGTCTATGAACTTTGAAGAGTGCACGTACTTGATAAACGGACGCACGGCCATCAGCACCTTCTCAGCGGCCGCGAGGTCTTCCGGAGACTCGCTGTTCGGGTCCTTACCGAGGTAGATGAGCACGGTGCCAAGGATCTCCGTAGGCGAATCGAGTACGGCCACGCCGCAATCCTTGAACTTGGAAATCACGTTCGGATCGTAGAACAGCGCAAGACTGTCAACCGGAGCGTCCTTCATGCGCTCGGCGACCTTAGCCTCGTTGAATCCAATACCCGTCGTACCCCACAGGTAGTTGACGGAATGGGCGTTGTCAGGATCGTGCCTCGCGACCTTAGCCATCAGATCGGCATCCATATTGGCGAGGTTAGGCAGCTTGGTCTTATCGAGCGTCTGGAAGATGCCTGCTTTGATCTGCCGCTCGAGGAACGACGCCGAGGGCACGACGATGTCGTAACCGGTGCTGCCCGCGAGCAGCTTAGTCTCGAGTACTTCGTTGGAATCGAAAACGTCGTAGGTGACATCGATGCCGGTCTCTTTCTCGAAGTCCGCGATCACACTTTCGTCGATGTAATCGGACCAGTTGTACACGTTGAGCACCTTGGCTTCGCCGGCCGGTTCGCCCTTGCCGCCGCAAGCGACGAGCAGCGCGGAAACCGACAATGCGACGAGGGCCGAGCGGAGAACGGGTTTCATCACGGTTGGACTCCTTGGAAGGACGTTGGCTTGGACGACGGAGGCGCGAGCGCCCGGCCTTTTATAGCGCAGCCACACCGCACGGAAAAGCCCGCGGACGGAAATTCACATCCATCCTTCGCGTCGCAGCGCCTGATGAAGTTCGTCAAGGGTGGCGAGCGCCTTGGCGATCAGTTCGTCGATCTCGGCACGGGTGATGACGAGCGGCGGCGCCACGATGAGCGTGTCGGAGACCGCCCGCATGACGAGGCCATTGCGAATGGCGAGGTCCCGCGCCCGGGTGCCGACCGTGCCGCGCTCCGGGAAAAACTGCCGCGATGGCTTGTTCGGCACGAGTTCGAGCGCCCCAAAGAGGCCGAGCGAACGGGCCTCCCCGACGAGCGGGTGTACGGCGAGTTCGCGCCATCGGGCCGCCCAATAGGGCGCGAGCTCCTCGCGGACGCGCTCGACGATGCGCTCACGCTCAAGGATCTCGAGATTGGCGAGCGCCACCGCCGCAGCCACCGGATGACCCGAATAGGTGTACCCGTGAGCGAACTCGCCGCCCTTTTCTATGAACACCTCGGCGACGCGATCACCCACCATCAGCGCCCCCAAAGGCTGGTAGCCCGACGTGATCGCCTTGGCGAGCGTCAAAAAATCGGGGCGGGTGCCGTAGTACTCACATCCGAACCAGCGGCCCGTGCGACCGAAGCCGCAGATCACCTCGTCCGAGGCGAAGAGGAT
>Ga0129333_10002549_pt1 | contig 17034 bp, 18 predicted proteins | sample CPB6_08_DNA_FD_94474 | JGI IMG/M metagenome (GOLD analysis project Ga0129333, IMG submission 94474) | Freshwater to marine salinity gradient microbial communities from Chesapeake Bay, USA - CPBay_Sum_0.6_0.8_DNA | ecosystem: Environmental > Aquatic > Marine > Coastal | place: USA: Chesapeake...
AGAAATAGTAATTTTCTCGGGAAATCAAGCAGTTTCCTAGCCTGTCTCAGCATAAACTGTTTAAATAATTCTGAGGATCGTGTTCAAGTTATGCCTTGATCGACGCATATCGTCAGAGGCTGTTATTCTCGAGATATTTAGTCTTAAGAAAATCTAATGTACGTCTAATCTTGTATTATTCTTTATCAGCAAAGATTCTGATGGACTACGCGTAGTTATTTATTCTACTCAAGTCAGTCTTCTGTCTATAGTCTTAATTTAGTGTTCAGTTACACCAATCTTTGGAGTAGATCATAATCAGGGATTATTCATTAAGCGAACTACTAAAAAGCAAAATCAATATACTAATATTTGTATTAGCGGATTGGACTAAAACAGAGAATTTAAGAGTGAAATTTAGAAAGTTTCTGGCAGAGTATAATTTACTCAAAGACCTGTTAATAAATTGAAATAGAACTCTTTATAGCCTTCGCGATTCCTGTGCGAAATTTATGTTAAACCTAAACAAGGGAACAGAAATTCATTTACTCGGCAAATAGATCGGAGCAAGAACAGAGATAATAGAAAGGCATTGCAGCCATCTTATCGCAAGAATGCGTAGTGTGGGCTTGGCGGGAAAAGAATATGGGCTTTATGAGAAGGTGATGTAGCATGCAATATCTAGTTATTTTTTAAATGATTGTTTATCGCGTCAACTAAATTCATCATTCTTGTAAGACTTCTTGTTTCGAGTGGTTTAATTTCATTTGCCACAACAGACTCATTACCGCTCATGACAAATTTCCACCGACCATTTTCATCTTGCTCAACCCAACCTTTTCTTTTCATACCGAGTAATTTTCGCCGTACAGTTTCACGAGGTATAGATGTTAATTCAGAAATTCTACTAATTGAAATGGATAATTCTTCGCCATCAAGAGCGTAATTTTTAACTGCTTCATTCACATTATGTCTGATAGCCATTTGACCTATTACTGCTAGAACAGCCATCTCAGTTAAGTCCCCATTAAAAGTACGCGAGCAATCACAAAGATGAGAGCTAATCCACTCCATGAAGTGATGAATTAAAAAATGATAATTTTCAGCAACTTTTGGATGCTGAATAAATTGCCCTTCATTTTGCAACTTGGGCTTCAGTCGTCTTTTCTGGGTAGTTAGCATCGTTTTTTTTGTAATACTTCGCACAGGCATATTTTTTGCTCACATTGGGTAATAAGCACTCAAAATAAGCTAGAAGCACCCACTTTGAGTGTAGTAGTTTGAAAATTCTTGTATTTTTATGGAATACTTAATTTATTGTTCAGGCGTAATTGTATAAAGAACCTCTAATAAGCCTTTTGTAAAGAGCATTATGATTATGGTTAGAAATAAAAAAAACGATATGAATGACAGACTACGAAATGCTCGTATGGCCGCTGGCTTTGCTTCAGCAACTGACGCCATTGAATATTGTAAGTGGAAGGGAAGCACTTACAGAGCCCATGAAAATGGGCAGAATAATTTCAATGTTGAATATGCTGCACGGTATGGAAAAGCATACGGTGTTAGTGCTTCCTGGTTGCTGCTAGGTGAGGGTAGTGAAGGGGATGTAATTAGTAAAAGACAGCAATCAAAAAGTAGTATGAAGGGTTGTACACTAAAGACTTGTCCAGATCGCATTCAAGCATATGCGTTGTTGCTTAAGGATGAGCCTCAGAATATTTCTTATGTTGGAAAATTGCTGGATTGCATTCAGAATTATTATGAGTTGCTTCAAAGAAGAAAATAGCTTTTTTTTCCAACTAGAATATCCTAAATTTTAATGCTGCTGTTTGTTTTCTTTTAGTTGTTCTATCAATTCATCTAAAGCTGCTATCTCATTTGCCATTTCTAAGTTAGTTTTTCTTAATCTTCTGATACAAACAGCGGCACTATCAAGCGTGGCATTCTCTACACAGGGTCTAGGAACGCCATATTCTGCCTCAAAGCATGGTTCCTTTGTAATTGGACATATCGGCTTCACTAGATTTCCCCGATCCTATTATTATTTACCTAACAGCATACATCTAACATGACAGATGTAAATGGGGGGGGGGGTAATCTGATAATAATAAAATGTATTTCTTATTATACAAGAAGTGTATTGTTAAAGTCACTCAATTTATGCTGTAACATTTAATCAAATTACCTGACTAAATCTGCGTAACGAGATTATTATTATACCCCAGATTTATGCCAATAAATATTAGGAATTATAGCTTATGTAATTTTCTCTAATCTTATGTCTTCTACATGCTAAACTAAAATATAAAGAGGATATGCTTCAAATCTTAAGAAAAAGGGACCAATAAAATGACAATTAAAGGTATGATAGCCAACTCGTAGGGCAAATATGAAATATGGACTTGATAGAAAGTAAGCGCGGTTTTTATGAAAATTTGGAGACGCTTAAAGGGATAAAAGAAAACATTTGATGTGGTATATGTTATTGTTACTAAAATAATATTCTAAAAAATAACTTCAAATTAAAATTAATTATTTGTATATTGCTCAGCTAATATCCATCTCATGAAGCAGAGATAATAGTATGACTCGGTTTAAGAAGTGTGAAATGAATAAGAGATTGCGAGATGCGCGGATCACTGCAGGGTTTGCTACCGCTACGGATGCTATAGAATATTGTGGTTGGAAAGGGAGTACATACAGAGCTCATGAGAACGGTCAAAATAATTTTAACGTAGAATATGCCACAATCTATGGGAGAGCATATGGAGTTAGCGCCGCATGGCTTCTAATGGGTGAGGACAACAAGCGCGTTCAAGAAAAACAAGAACAAAATAAAATAATTCATGTGAGCCACAAACATGACTGCGTGGAAATTATTTATGCTACCGCATTATTGTTGCGTGAAGACAAAAAAAACCTATCTTTGTTATTAAAAATAAAAAAATGCGCGGAAGTTCAAATAAGTAAACTAAATTAGATTAGCTATGAAAGTTGTGTTATGTCTTCAAGAGATTTTACTAGTTTATCTAATACTTCGGTTTTCCTGATCATTTCTAGATCAAATGTGCTAGCTTTATTTAATACAAGGCAGAATCTTCGAGCTTATCTTATCCTCCCTATTTTTTTTCTTAGTCTTGCGCTGATTAGAAGCATGGTTTGTCTTTAGTTGAGGATATTAATTTATCTATCGATAACCTATAAATTGTTTTTTATTATTATTTTATTTCAAAAGATTAAATATTCTCCATGCAAGAAGATTTGAGGCTTTCGGTCGTATTCTAGAAAATCAACGATATCGATGTGCCAATAGCTAAATATATAAATCACGTAAATGCCCAGTCATAGATTATAAATTCAATAAGACTTGCTGTAAGCTTAAAAATAATAAAACAATTGGAAGATTAAATACGTATAAAATTTGGGTTTATTTCGGTAAGTATATTTTTTATTGAATAAAATAATCAAAATTTAGGAGAAGGTGTTGTTTGGAGATATTGGCTGGCTGTATCGCTCAGTTACTAAATTTTATATTCCGGTCATGAATCAAGTGGTTGATAGGTAAACATAGTGGTTTTCACATTAATAGATGGAGTTTTGTTTCTGTATATGGATGAATTCACATCTATAATGGGCTGCGTAACATTTTATAGAGAATATTTGTTGTGATTATTGTCAAAATTTCCTAAAGGTGTAGTATCAAGTTATCATGTTAAATAGAGATATCTAAAATGCCAGAAACCAAGCCGCCAATTGAACGGGATATTAGATTTTGGGCTGTAGTTTGTGTCATATGGATTTGCTTATTATTAGGTTTCATGAATATTCAAACTAAAATATCAATGCTTATGGGAATTTTTAGTAACGAATAGCGCTAGTAGGATGCTATAACGTGGAGTTATATTTCATTCTGTTTAAGAATTATATAGCTCTTATTTTAACAGTGTAAAAAAGATTATTGTAATAGACGAAATTACAATTACCCCTATTGTGGCAATCATTCCTAACATTCTATAGCGTAAATTTTCATTTTGTTGAGAAAATCCATAAGCATGAATTACTCTTCCAATAGAAAAAGACAGGCAGAGAAAATGCAAGAAATAAATATTAGCCTCTTTCATTTCTAGAAACGCAAGCAATAAAAGTGTTATGGGAGTATATTCGGCGAAATTAGCCTGAACTCGCATGGCTCGTTCAACAATTGAGCTACCTCCAGTTCCTATCAGAACTTTTTCTTTTTTTCTGGCTTGACCAACTTTGTAGGAAAGAAAGACAAAAAGAATAGCTAATAAAGCGGCGTATGTAGGTACAATTGTCATGTTCAGCTCCTGCTTTAAAGCTAGCTTAAGAGGTTTGTTTTCTTAGACATAGCCTATCCCCCTATATGAAGTTATAGAATTATTCAAATTAGTTTGAAGGCGTAGAGCTATGGGCTTAGAAGTTAGGTAATTAATTCTATATTATTTTAATTATTTGATGATTTAAGCTAGGCATCAAAGTTTCCAATTCTAAGAAAATAAATAATTATCTACAATCATTGCATTTGCTGATATTTCCAGGATTTCAATTTCTAAATCTGATTATCAGAGTGCAAGTATATCGGTTTAGGTTAAGGAGATAGTATAATTATATTATTAATGTATGCCCATCATGTCCAATGACTTGCATATCTAAGAAGACACCTGCAGGCTTTCCCGGCGTTTTCGCTAGGGAAAAATTAGGTGCTCGAGCCACTCCGCCTTTCTCTGTTAAAAAGCTGAAAGTTTTTCCAACACATTTATCTAAATGATCTAATTTTTTTTGAGCTCCTAGCTGGCGTAATTTTTCGGATCTAATTTTTGTTATTTCACGTGTAGTTTGTTTCATTTTAGCAGCTGGAGTTTCAGGCCTTGGAGAGAAAGGAAATACATGGAGATAAGTTAGCCCGCATTCATCAACTAGTTTGCAGGTGTCCTCAAACATTTCATCTGTTTCGGTTGGGAAACCGACAATAAAGTCTGCGCCAAAAATAACGTCAGGGCGCGCTTTTCTTAAATTTGCACAAAATTGAATAGAATCCGCCCTTAAGTGACGTCTTTTCATGCGTTTAAGTATTAAATCATTTCCTGATTGCAGGGAAAGATGAAGGTGTGGACATAGTCTCTCATCCTCTGCAAACATTTGAAGGAGTTGATCGTCGGCTTCCACACAATCGATCGAAGAAAGTCTAAGGCGTGGTAATTCTGGAAATTCTTTAAGGATAAGTCTTACCAAGCCTCCAAGGCTAAGCCCCTCTTGTTGGTAACTTGTTAAATCTACGCCTGTAAGAACAATTTCTTTTTTCCCAATCTCTAATAAATATTCTACTTGCCGTAATATCTGATTTGATGAGGCGGAGCGAGAGGGACCGCGCCCTTGAGGAATAATACAAAAGGTGCATTGATGATCGCAGCCATTTTGAATGGCCAGTAAGCCCCGAGTGCCTTCTGAAGCAACGCGGGCTTGCATTGGAAGTTGATTGCGTAGAACCTGACTCACGCCTGGAATATTTTCAAAGATCTCAGGTTCTATACGCGCCGCACAACCGGCAACAACAATCTCTGCCTCTGGGTTTTCTCGATGAGCTCGCCGGATTGATTGAGTTGCTTGTCGCATAGCTTCAGCGGTCACAGCGCATGTATTTATGAGTATTATTGAATTTTTCTTTTGGATATTAGAAATATAATCTTGGGCTAGATTCTCTGAATCTACACTATTTAGTCTACATCCAAATGATATAACCTCAAGTTTATTAGCCAAATTTTTCATTCCTAGATAGTTTCGAGGAAATTTTTATTGAGTCGTGTTTCAAATTCAAATTCCACTGGTCCTGTCATTTCAACATGATTATCGTGTTTCCACTTAATTTGAAGATCTCCACCGGGTAGGTGAATGAGCGCCTCAAGGCCCGTGCGTTTGCTTCTAGCAGCCGCTACTAAAGTCGCGCATGCCGCTGAGCCGCATGCTTTTGTCGCACCTGTTCCGCGTTCCCATACGCGCAGCTGTATCTCTTTAGAGTTTATAATTTGAGCAAATGAGACGTTTGCCCGCTCGGGAAAGAGGCTATGATTTTCAATTAGAGGACCTATCTTTTCAAGATCAATAAATTTTACATTCTCAACAAAAAAAATTGCATGAGGATTGCCCATGCTGACGGCGGAAAAGTGGGTAGGCGCATCTTGAATTTCGGGTATTAACTTCACGTCGAGCGTATCTGTTGCGAATGCCAATGGAATTTCACGCCAATTTAATCGGGGAGGCCCCATGTCAACTGTGAAGATTGTGTCGGTGCGCTGGTAGGTTCGAATCTGTCCAGCCTCTGTTTCGAGATGTAATTGCGGTTTACCCTCACGAGCTAAAACAAAGGCTACACATCGAGTGCCATTACCACAGGCGGCAGACTGGGAGCCATCAAGGTTATAGATCCGCATAAATGCGTCATCTTTTGATGATATAGGATCATGGAGGACCATGAGCTGATCAAAATGTAGACCCGGCAGAGCGCCGATCGCGCAGGCTTCTTGAGGCGGCAGGATATAATTCTCTCCACGCAAGTCTAGGACTAGGATCTCATTTCCAGCGCCGTTCATGCGGAGAATTGGATGATTATCAAGTGGATGTGTCATTGGATCTAGTTTTTAGCTGTTTCCGTCTCGCGGGCTCGTATATAAAGAAAGTTGGGTATTAAGACCAATTTGCGTTTGTTGTAGACAGACCGACGCTTGGGGCGGAACGTCATACAAATAGACTGCATTCAGGGAGTTACATCAGGAATGGACTTGTTACGAGGCCTAATACATTTTTTAAGACGATACCGGGTCTTGGCTGCAATCGCCTTCTTACTGATTGTAGTCGCAATAATAATTTTTGAATATAAATTTTTATCAAATTTTCGCTCTGGTGAAGTCAGTAATGACGCCGCAAGGTCCACTCTTCGTAATGCAGAAGTAAAGAAACAAGAAAATAATATTGTACCGCAGCCCAGAAATAAAGATACTGGGACAACGTCCGCTCAAGATGGCGTTGCAGCAGCGGTAATCAGTCAAGCTGTAATGATCGACGCACGTCCAGCGGTCGTGCTGAGAGGCCAGGGTAAATGGCAAGATGCAGCTAAAATAATTTTTGAGGCTCAGACTCGATTAAATGAGGCTGTTTCTAAGGCTGGGCTTACAGTCAATGGCCGACCCATTACGGTTTTTACCAAGACTGATGATTCTGGGTTTAATTTTGAGGCTATGTTACCGCTTACTGCAGCACCAGAGGGGAAACTTAATCTAACAGATGGCGTTGAAATTGGAGCCTCGCCAAGTGGTAAAGCGCTCAAGTTTCAGCATCATGGCGCTTATGAAGAAATAGAAGCTACTTATGAAGCCATAGCGGCTTATCTTGACGAGAAAGGGTTGGATTCCAAAGATCTAATCATTGAGGAATATATCGGAGAACTTCGAGAAGATGATGAGAATATAGATGTTGATATCTATGTGTTCCTAAAATAAATCCGATTAAAATTCTTTAGGTATATCTTCGTTGATCGGCCGGCATTAATTTTCTTAAAATAAGCCGTTATTGCTGTTCATTTATATAAGCTAGTAATTCAGGTGCATATTAAGTTTTTATGCGATTAAATTTATTTTGATCAGATATGAAATGATAAGATGATATTAGATTGTAGAAATAGGCGTAAGAGATGCAAATGGTCATAAAACTACTGATAAAGGTTTTTATTCAATCCAAATAATTGGAATCTAATAGAACTTTTTCTTAAGCAGCCTTTGATCTTTGCATCAGGTCTATGAAGCGGGAAAAGAGATAATGACTGTCCTGAGGGCCTGGTGAGGCTTCGGGATGATGTTGAACTGAGAATGCTGGGCGGTCAGTCAGCGCTATACCACAATTAGAGCCATCAAACAGGGAGCGGTGGGTTTCAACGGCATTTTCCGGCAAGCTGTCGCGTTCAACCGCAAAGCCATGATTCATAGAGACAATTTCTACCTTGCCAGTGATAAAATCCTTGACGGGATGATTTGCCCCATGGTGGCCCTGCGGCATTTTTTTAGTTTTTGCTCCAACAGCAAGCGCCATCATTTGATGGCCTAAACAAATACCAAATGTCGGAATCTTTGCCGCCAGTAAATCCCGTATGATTGGCGCGGCATATTTTCCAGTTTCAGCGGGATCCCCAGGGCCATTAGAAAGGAAAATGCCGTCTGGCGCTAATGCAAGGATTTCAGAGCTAACAGTGGTTGCTGGAACGACAATTACCTCACACCCCTGTTCCGCAAGCAAACGAAGAATATTGCGCTTAATGCCATAATCGATGGCCACAACACGATATTTTGCCTTTACTTGCTGGGAGCCAAACCCCTCTCCAAGCCGCCAAGGCGTTTCATTCCAACGGTAGCTTTTCTTTGTTCCTACGGTTGGAACGAGGTCAGCTCCATCTATGCCGGCCCATTTTTTTGCTTTGTCGCGTAACGCCTCAAAGTCAAATTTTCCTTGAGGTGAGTGAGCAATGACGGCGTTTTGCATTCCTTTCTCGCGAATAAGCGTTGTTAGCGCACGCGTATCAATGCCGCTGAGCGCAATAATGTCATGTTTCACAAGCCAGTCGGTAAGTTTGATTTGTGATCTAAAATTAGAGGGTTCCGTTACTGGTGCGCCAAAGATTGCGCCAACGGCCCCCGCGCTTTGGTCCAGGTCAACAGTTTCGATATCTTCATCATTTGCACCTACATTTCCGATGTGTGGGAAGGTGAAGGTAAGGATCTGGCCCGCATAAGAAGGATCGGTTAGTATTTCCTGATAGCCTGTCATTGCTGTATTGAAACAGACCTCCCCGACAGCCTCGCCAACGGCGCCTAGCCCGTGACCTTGGATAATTTCGCCGCTACCCAATACTAAGACGCCAGTATAGGAGAGAGTGCGCCAGCCCCTGGCTTGATCGATGGTCATATTCCGCTCTATTTCCTTGGTAACATCGATCTAGTCTATCAGAACCAGAAATGGAAATACTATGCGTGATAAAATTTCACAGGATTTAAAAGCCGCCATGAAATCTGGCGAACGGGCTAAGGTTGACGCGTTAAGGCTCATTAACGCAGCCCTCAAAGATAAGGATATTGAGGCGCGCGGCGTAGGTAAAACCTTGTCTGAGGAGGATATTCTGGCTCTATTACAAAAAATGATTAAAAGTAGACAAGAATCTGTGGACATATATGAAAAGGCGCAGCGTCAAGAACTTGCCGACAAAGAGAAAGGCGAGATCGTCGTGATATCGGCTTATTTGCCGAGGCAATTATCAGAGGATGAGATCTCAGAGGCTGTAAAAAAGGCAATTGCGGAAGTTGGGGCGGTGGCGATCAAAGATATGGGTAAGGTCATCGCCGTATTAAAAGGCAAATACACTGGACAAATGGATTTTGCCAAAGCCAGTTTGGCGGTCAAATCTGCGTTGGGTGGGTGATAGCACTAGTTATAAATTCAACTTGATTGGAGATGCTGCTAGTTTACAACTTGCGACTCTTTTTGGGTTCATAACTTCTTACTATCTAGACCGATCTCTAAATTGAGCCTCTAGCAAACATAATATTAGTTCACAGCTATGAAGCGCGTAGGCTACTGAGGCATTGGTAAAAGTATTGATGAGGCGTAATGAATCTTTACTAATAGTCTCAACAATTCATTGAGATGTGATCGACTCGTAGTTTTTAACAAGATTAAAGCAGTAAAATGACCCAGCTTATTATGGTTTCAAAGATTAATTCCATAATTCAAAAAAATGATTTGGCGGTCCGCGACCCTGGGTAAGTTCTAGCTGGTCGGCGGCAGCGAGCGCAGAGCTGAGCCAACGCTTAGCTAAATTAATCGCTTCGGTCAGTTCCGCACCATTTGCTAAGTGGCACGCGATTGCTGACGACAAGGCGCAACCCGTACCATGAGAATGTCGCGTATTGACTCTCTCTCCGATGAAATTTTGTGTTCTGTCTTTCTCAATTAATACATCAATTGGAGGGCCAGAGAGATCTCCGCCAGTGACCAATACAGCTTGCGCCCCATGGTTAAGTAATATTTTGCCTTGCATAACCATTTCTTCAGGTGTTTTAGCAAGAGGTGTTTTAGTAAGGGCGCTTGCCTCAGATATATTTGGCGTTACGACACGAGATAGAGGAATAAGCGAGCCTAGTAATGCGTCTTCTAATCCTGAGGCAGACAGGCTGATGCCTTGTGTTGGGGTTAAGACTGGGTCGATTACTAAATCATGAGGATAATTTTTTAGCGATTTGTGAATAGCAAGCGCGTTCTCAATAGTCCCGATCATTCCAATTTTTATACAATTTGGTAGGATGTCTTTGAGAAGAGCGGAAATTTGTGCAGCGACTAAGTTTTCTTCGATAGGCGCATAATCTAATACGCCGTAGGTGTTTTGAACTGTAATGGCCGTAACCACTGCCATGCCATAGCATCTATGGGCCGAAAATGTTTTAAGATCTCCTTGTAGTCCTGCTCCCCCGGATGGATCAGATCCAGCGATTGTGAGTAGGATTGGTGGTTTATTGCGTGTCATCTATGAGGCACTCGGTAATGTTAACGTGCCGCCTTCGCCATTTTCGGCCCCGAAACAAAGACGAGAGCCTTGTTTATTCCAATTAATTGCATTGATGCGACCAATTTTTGCTGCTTTTGATGGGTGCCGGACTAATATTTCCGAAGCATCCGATAGGCGCGTGAGAATTACCATGCCATCTTCGTAGCCAATAGCGACAACCGGCGCGCTGGGGTGAAAGGCTACGCAAGTAACCGGAATTTCAGGTCTAAGGCCGCACTCGCGTGGTGTTTGTCCCATAGGTCCATCTTTGGCGATAAATGGCCAAATGATGCAAGCGTCTGCGCCTGAGGTAGCCAACCATTTACCATCATGCGACCAGGAAAAGCTGCGTGTTTTACTTGGATAACCTGCCATTCTCATATTTTTATTGTCAGTCAATCGCCAGCCGTGAAGCGTATTCTCCTGCATGGATGTGATAACAAACCGCGCATCTGGTGATATTGTTATGTCTAGATGCGAGCCGTTCCAGCGTAGGAGTTCAGGACTGCTAGCATTGGGGAACCAAAGAGTAGCGCCGTTGTAATGGGCAATAGCTAATCTATAGCCTTTAGGAAAGAACTTAAGGCCGCGTGAGCTTGAATTTAGACTAAGCGATCTTGTCTCTCCTTTTATAGAGCGCGCACTTATGCAATGTCCCGCTGACCAAGCAATAGCTCCTTCCCGAATTGCCACTGCATCTATCCATTTAGATGTTTCAGTTACAATAGTTTCACAAACTCCATTCATATTAGTTAGGACTACACAACCATCATCGCCGCCAGTTACGAGGCGATCTTCATCAAAGGCGGCGCAAAGTATGATCCCCTCGTTATGGACTTTTACAAGTTGATTATTTTCGTCTCGACTAAAAAAAACATGACCATTAGCTAGAACAAAAATTGAAATATCAGCCAGAAAACCTGTCGAGACAATTGAATCCTCTAGAATGATTGGCTGAACCGAAGCTGTTAATGAGTTATTATTCACGCATTATCTTTCATATTGGATGGGAGAAGCTCGTCTAGGCAGCCTAATGCTTGCTCCCATTCTAATCTGACGTGAGGGTCATATTCAATTTGGATGAGCGAAGCGCTTAGAGTGACCAGGCGCTCTAGATTAAGCTGCCCCATTGCCCAGATCGCTGACCCACGTATTATTGGATTTGTATCTGTAAGTCGTCGCTCGATTAAGGAAGAAAATTCAACCTTTCCAGAGTTTCCTATGGCTATTAGGACGTTACGGAGAAATCTTGTATGTCCAATTCGTTTAATAGGAGAGCCGGAGAAAAAGCTTCTAAACGCAGTTTCATCTAATTCTACAAGCTCGTCTAGAGGCGGCGCCTCCAGTTCAGGGCGCGCTTTGAGTTTTAGTTCACTGGCGATTTGAGCAAATTTATTCCAGGGACAGACTGCAAGGCAATCATCACATCCATAAATGCGATTACCAATTGCATTCCGCAATTCAAGGGGGATTGAGCCCTTTAGCTCTATAGTTAGGTAAGAGATGCATCTGCGCGCATCGAGCCAATAAGGCTTCACAAATGCCTGTGTTGGACAAGCGTCTAGACATTGTTGGCATTGACCACAATGATCTATTTCTGGATCATCGATTGTAAGTTCTAAGTCTGTTAGGATTGCGCCAAGAAACAGCCAGGAACCGAATTCGCGTGAAACAAGATTGCTATGTTTTCCTTGCCATCCTAACCCAGCGGCCTGCGCCAAGGGTTTTTCCATTAAAGGCGCGGTATCAACAAAGACTTTAACATGATTAGGGCCTACGTTCTTAGTCAAGAAACTGGCAAGTTCTTTGAGGCGCCCTTTAAGAACATTATGATAGTCTCGATGTCTGGCGTAGACGGAGATCGTTCCAATTTCTTTTTTAGCTAACGTTGCGAGTGGATTTACCTCAGGTCCGTAATTCATGCCGAGCATGACAATTGTTTTTGCATCTGGCCACAAGTGGCGGGGATCGGCGCGCCGCTCAGCGCTTTCTGCAAGCCATGTCATCTCCCCATGAGCGCCAGAGGCAATCCATGCACCTAGTTTTTTTTCTATGCCTGTTGGCAGTTCTGCTAAGGTGACGCGACAGAGATTAAATCCTAGCTTTTGCGCTTTTGAGTGAAGCTGTTGTGTAAGTTTCAGAAGTCCATTTCGGTGTAGATTGGCGCTGGGCCCATCCCCGTAGCCCGATCGGCTAGAAGGGAACGAAATGCAGGGCGTGACTTGATCCTTTGATACCAGTGTTTCGTGGCTTCGTTTTCGTCCCATGGCGCGTCGCCCATGTAGTCAGCGCAGGATAGCTGCGCTGCTGCAGCAAAATCTGCATAAGTTAAGCGATCCCCAGCTAGCCAGCTTCGCATACTTATTAGGTAGCCAATGTACTGCATGTGGGGGCGAATATTGGCGCGTGCAATACGCACTAAATCCATATCTGGAGGGCCACTTTGAGCGCTGTAGCGCTTGTAGATTTTTTCTTTTACGAGCCATCCGGTAACCTCGTCAAAGAATTTAATATTAAACCAGTCAATGAGCCTGCGAGTTTCGATCCGCATCGGTTTTTCTTGGGGCAAAAGGCGACGGCTGGCATATGACGATCCATAAGTTTCGTCGATATATTCGGCAATTGTGGTAGCTCCAGGAACAACGCTCCCGTCGTCATCGATAAAGACAGGCGTGCGGCCTCCAGGATCTAGCGCTAAAAATGCGCTACGGCGATCGTTTACGCGTTCCTCGATAAGTTCGACCGATATGTTATATTCGTTGAGTATAAGTCGAATAAAACGTGAATGAGGACAAAGAGGAAAGTGATATAGTGTTGGCATGTGTGATGGTCGTGATCTGAGCGGTAAGAGGATTGGGCGTGGTCAGAACAGATTGACGGCACCTTGGAATAGCGGCGGCAACCATAGTTGAAAAGGTATGACATGATTCGATTATTCCCCGCACTTTCTTTCCTGTTTATTTGGTGTGGCGGTTGTCTTGCAGAACCGCTTCGCGATGTCACCCCGAGCATAGCCATTATGGGCGAAGCAGTTGAGGAGGTAGCTCCTGACATAGCGATACTCCGCTTCGGCGTAGTAAGCGAGGGATCATCAGCCGAAACGGCCGCCTTGGAAAACGCTCGGATCAGTGAAGGCGTCATTAGGGAGCTTGATATGATCGGCGTCAAGACGGCCGATATACAAACGCAGGATCTCAAACTTATGCCGATCTCAATTCAGGATCGCGATCCCAAGACGAAAGCGACGATTGATAGAAAAATATACAGACTGATAAATGACATATCTGTTCGGCTGAGGGACGTGCGAAAAGCGGGGGAGATCGTACGAAAATTAATTGATAGGGGCGTAAACAGTTTCCAAGGAGTGTTTTATGAATATTCGAATTCAGTTGAAAAACTCGATGCCTTACGCGCCGCAGCGGTAAGAGACGCGCATCGCCAGGCAGAGGTTTATGCTTTGGCGGCGGGACTTAGGCTTGGAAGAATATTGGAAATGAAGCCAGCTCAGAATAATGCGATGCAGCCGAGCTTGATGGATGCAAAAGCCGCATCAGCTTTCCCAGATAGCGGCTCAATCCCTATTTCAGCTGGCCGACAGCGTATTCGCGTTCAAATTTTTATTGTTTGGGCCCTCGCCCATTAGCATCTTTGAGCGCGTGTGAAATAAATAATAATTCTATCCTCGCCCTCTATAAGGAGGCACGCCTTGGTCTGGTAGCCACAGCCCCTCAGGCGGTGTTGCGGTCTGCCAGAAGACATCGATCGGCATGCCGCCGCGCGGATACCAATAGCCTCCGATGCGTAGCCACCTTGGTTTCATTGCGGCAATAAGCTCATGGGCAATGCGCAGCGTGCAGTCCTCATGAAATGCGCCATGATTTCGAAAACTGCCTAAAAATAGCTTCAAGGATTTGGATTCAATGAGGCAGTCTGCGGGGCAATAATCAATTACTAGATGAGCAAAGTCCGGCTGTCCGGTAACGGGACATAGGGATGTGAATTCAGGCGCAGTAAAACGCACGAGATAAACAGTATCCTTGTAGGGATTTGTAACTAGATCTAATTCCGCCTCGTCTGGGGAGTTCGGCAGAGCGACAATGCGCCCCAGGAGTTCTGGTCCATCATGTTTTTTTATCATGATCTTAAAAGAAGCTTTCCTCTGGTTGCGTCAAGCTAGAAAAGAAATATGTTATGGGTCTCGATCATCCGGGCATTCGCCAGCGCGGAGCATGATGGGATGAGCGTTGATCCATCCGGACAAAAATCTATTCTCAGCATTGCCCAAAGCGGCAAGCATTTCTAAGCGTATAATTTCTAGCCATTTTTGACGTCGATCAGGAGTATTCATTTCTGCTGGAACTCCTAAATCTATCGCCTTAACAGCGAATTGGTAAGGCAGCGTATGCCAGAAAGCGACACCGCCGCCGCCAAGCATAGCGGTGATATCCGCCTCGGGAATTTTTGCCAATTTTTCTTGATCTTCTGGCCTCACAAGATCAGCTTTGCCGTTTGGCGCAGCGTTGATTGCTACGCCATTGCGGATGAAATTATTTAGCATTACCCCGTTCTTTTCAATGATTGCATTGCCGCCCACCACAAATACACCGTCAGATTTCTCAGTGCCGCATCGCAGGATACGATCAAAACATGCCGCTACGCCCGCCATCTGTGTGGCGCAACTGGTTTCAATCCACTTCGCCATTGTTTCCGCTTTTACGTCGAGAACATAAGCAAGACCTGAAGCATCTCCGCGTTTATACTCACATCTTTGGAGCGTGTTCGCAGGCCAGCCAAGAAAAGATTCCGCGACGGGGGTGCACGCGCCTTGACGGATTGATGATTTTTCAAGATTAAGCCGCGCCGCCTCAACGTGCTCTGGCGTTTGTGCGTTAGCACAGTCGAGCGCGCCAAGAAGGAGGCATAATAGCCCAGTCGCGACGGAGCGGACTGCATCCTCACCAAACGTCATTTCTGCCTCCTCAGCTTGGTATTCTAAACTCTCTGCACAGCTAATGGACTGGAGCGCGGCGTCAACAGCGTCCGCAGCAGCGCCTGGACCCCTGGTTCGCGCTCCATTTTTGTAAGATTAGTTTCGAAAAACACCTATTGGGGCCTCTGCCAAGGCTTTCCCCTGTGGCGTAATCGGTCTAAAAGTCCCACTTACCGCGCTGCACCACACGAGGCTCTAACAATGACCGAGATTATCGACATACATGCCCGAGAAATCCTTGATTCCCGGGGCAATCCGACTGTCGAGGTTGAGGTCACGCTCGAGGATGGCTCTTGCGGACGCGCAGCTGTGCCCTCAGGCGCCTCTACTGGCGCGCATGAAGCTGTTGAAAAACGCGATGGCGACCCAAATCGTTACTTGGGCAAGGGCGTGCTTACCGCGGTTGACAATGTCAATGATGAAATCGCCGGGGCTTTGTTGGGCCTCGAGGCTGAGGATCAGATTGGCATTGACATGGCGATGATCGCTCTCGACGGGACGCCCAATAAGGCGCGCCTTGGAGCCAATGCAATTCTCGGCGTCTCGCTTGCCACCGCTAAAGCAGCAGCTGAAGCGACAGCGTTACCTCTTTACCGTTATATTGGCGGTACGCAGGCGCGTATCCTGCCCACCCCGATGATGAACATAATCAATGGTGGCGTTCACGCAGATAACCCGATCGACTTTCAGGAATTTATGATCCTGCCGGCAGGCGCCGAGAATGTGCGCGACGCCATTCGTTGGGGAGCTGAAATTTTTCACACGCTCAAAGGCGCACTTAAAAAATCAGGACATTCAACATCTGTAGGTGATGAAGGCGGATTTGCGCCAAACCTACCGTCGGCGGAAGCCGCACTTGATTTTATTATGAAAGCGATTGAAACCGCAGGCTTCAAACCCGGCGTTGACGTTCTGCTGGGAGCAGATTGCGCTGCTACAGAATTTTTTAAAGAAGGTAAATACGTATACGAGGGCGAAAGAATTACCCGTAGCATTGATCAGCAAGTTGAGTATCTAGCAAAGCTCGCCAGCGCTTATCCCATCGTCTCCATAGAGGACGGGATGGCTGAGGATGATTGGGAAGGATGGAAAAAGCTCACAGAGTCGATTGGTAAGAAGATTCAACTTGTCGGCGATGATCTTTTTGTTACGAATGTAACGCGTCTGTCGCAGGGTATTAAAACCAATACAGCGAATTCTATTCTCGTCAAAGTTAATCAGATTGGTTCGTTAACAGAGACGATTTCGGCTGTAGATATGGCGCATCGCGCTGGTTACACTAGTGTTATGTCTCATCGCTCTGGCGAGACAGAAGATTCAACTATTGCGGATCTCGCAGTAGCTTTGAATTGCGGGCAGATTAAAACAGGCTCTTTGGCGCGATCCGATCGCACAGCCAAATATAATCAGCTCATTCGTATTGAAGAAGAGCTCGGAGATACCGCAATTTATGCTGGAA
>Ga0129333_10002550_pt1 | contig 17024 bp, 18 predicted proteins | sample CPB6_08_DNA_FD_94474 | JGI IMG/M metagenome (GOLD analysis project Ga0129333, IMG submission 94474) | Freshwater to marine salinity gradient microbial communities from Chesapeake Bay, USA - CPBay_Sum_0.6_0.8_DNA | ecosystem: Environmental > Aquatic > Marine > Coastal | place: USA: Chesapeake...
CAGGGAGCAACCGGAGCACAGGGAGCAACCGGAGCACAGGGAGCAACCGGAGCACAGGGAGCACAGGGAGCAACCGGAGCACAAGGAGCAACAGGAGCACAAGGAGCACAAGGAGCAACAGGAGCACAAGGAGCACAAGGAGCAACAGGAGCACGGGGAGCAACAGGACCACAAGGAGCAACAGGACCACAAGGAGCAACAGGAGAAGGAGGAACAGCAGGAGCACCAGGACCACAAGGAGCAACGGGAAGACAGGGAGCAACGGGAACACAGGGAGCAACGGGGACACAGGGAGCAACGGGGACACAGGGAGCAACGGGGGCACGGGGAGCAACGGGGGCACAGGGAGCAACAGGAGATGTTGGACCTGTAACATCATTACCTTTATATACTTGGTACCCTCCTTATGACACAATCGGCGCTGTAGTTACTTATACTAACTACGCCAATACTGCTATAACAGAACCTTTACCTTTTACAGGAGTAACAGGAACAAATCAATGTCAAAGCAATATATATAATTATTATCTTGTCAGATGTAATTCACCCAATTCATCAAGTTCACTGGTAACTGCTAATAATCATTGTGAATTAGGTAAGCCAGATGCAGCTGCAACAACTTGTTTTGGATATCACTTAGTGGCACACGATCCTAGTGGAACTTATAATGACCCTTGTTTATTTACAGGTTACTGGCAGTTTGGTCGTTCTCTAGTTGCATCTGAACCAGTGGAAACAATACAAATGACTTGGTCTGCTTCAGTAGAGTGGCTACAAAGTACACAAGCTGATAGAAACATTATACCACCCTCTGCTCTTCCATTAGTGGGAAAAATCTTACTACTTGGAGCAAATCATACATTATAAAAAAAATATTTATAGTTAGAATGAAATAATATGTTGAACAACAAATACATAAAAAATAAATAAATTTGTAAATAAAAAATTTATTTATTACACACACCAGACACCACACACTAATTTATCCCCAAATTTGTTCCTCCTTTTCAAGCGTCGCACCATGCAACATACTAAACGATTTATTTTCACTTGAAAAAAAACTTGGAGTCAAAATACTCCAATCCAAATCATTTTTCAAAAGCGTCAACTTTGTATAAATGTATCCAATAAGTGCACTACACCAGAATCTTGACGTTTTTTGTGGTTTAAAGTCTTTTTGAACGTATGCCTCAATCCAATCTATGACTACTGTATCGTATGGTTTATCATATACAACTTGATGAATTTCACGAAGCATTTCAATATTGAAAATTTTATGATACTGTTCTTCTGATTCGCACTTCAATCGTCGCAAGTATATTTTTCCCTCATATGTTTCTAAAAAATTTTCCAACTCAATAAATTGAACCCCGAATTTCTTGATACCATCTTCTTGATCTGGCGTGTTCGATATACCTGATGTCCAGACATATGTTCCTTTTAATGCAGGATTCGTCATCTCCGGATCAACAACAACCATTCCCACATGAGAATAGTCGCTCATTGTCATAAATTTTATGAACCAACTAAATATACCCCAGTCGTCGTGTTGCAAATCATCACATATCAATAAGTCTCCTGTCTTTAGTTTTAGTTTTGTTATATCTATTTTTTTATTTATTTTTTCCATTTTATAAAAATTGTTTTATATCTATTATAAAATATATAAATATATAAATATATTTTATAAGTTTTTAAATATTTTACATAAACATTTTACAAAAACATTTTACAAAAACATTTTACAATTATATTACACCACCGACTGAAAAGAAAAATGAGAAAAATGCAGTTATGATTTGAACTTATAAAAATTAAATGCTGAGATACACATCTCTCGGAAACAGCGAGACAACATATTTTATTAAAGAATATGCAGCAACAAAAAGCCACACCATAAAGAATGGATACGCTACGATGAATACGAATGTAATGAGTGAACGCGTGGTAAACTGGCGATAATAAATGACCCCAATTGCAACCCACACCATCGCACATACCCAATATAAATTACGAGACAAATAAAACCACCACGAAAATGATTGAATCTGCTTTTCCATATAAAAAATTTTTCGACTACTAACAGCTGCACTACGTTCACTTTCCTGTAACTCATCTTCAATCCGATTTTGTGTTGATATTAGCATATTTTTATAGTTTGATGAATTGTATATTTCATCGTTTTGTGATTGTATTTTCATAATTCCTAAATTTATTTCATTCATAATCATTTTATGTTGATCCTTTAATTTTTGAACTTCTTGGTCTGCATTTTTTCCATAACGATTTCTCAAAAATTCTCTATATTTTTGCGGACCATCTCTATTCAATAAATAGTCGTGTTCAGCTTGCCTCAATTTTTCGGGTGCGATTCGAACGTTTCGTTCTGCATCTAAATACCGTTGTCTTAGCTCGCTTCTTTGTTTTGCCAACATGCAATCATGATCACATGAATTATTAGCATTTGCAACCATTTCATTTATGGTTTGAATACTTTGAAATAGAGCCGCATTGTCTGTCATGTTATGATTATTGTTTTGATTTATTTAACTATTTATTTTTACTAGTTTACTTTTATAAATTACTTATTCTTACTATAATAACGATATATTAATATTATTTTAATAATAAATAATGGTAAAAAATATTAATATTTTAGATTTACTTAACCTTATTTATTTTTTTTATATTATACCATAGTTATCCTCAACTGTAAATGGAGTCATATGTGTTGTTTCATTTTCTTTAGAAAAATATTTCTTAGGGACTTTTGACAACATGAAACTTTCAACTGATTTATTTTTTATCCATTTTTTAACACCATTATCCCAGTTATAATCTCCAACTCCCCATGAACCACAAATACCTTTAACATTATCTAATAAATTTTTTGATACTGGGTCGACATTATTTGTACTGATATTATCGCAAGTATTTGCATCCATACATCCACTAAATAAATAATCATCTCTAGTTGCTAAATTTGTTGGATTAATATAAACAACCCCATTTCGAGTTTCCGAACCATTTAACGGACATACATCATTTAAACTTTCTCTAACCGTCTTATCAGTTTTACAAGTCCGATCATTTGATCGTTTTTTATGTACTTTCGGTTGTTTTGATATTGTAGAGTCCATTTTATTTGCATCAAAACCCCAATCGTATTCATCGTAGTTAATGTTACTCCTCTGATATGTGTCATATACTAACGAACCAATGTATGATCCGCCGACAAGAATTATAATAATCACTAAAACAGTTACCATTTCTTTCGGCAACCATCCCAAATTCATTAACACTACAAAAAAAATTATCAATAAACAAAGCGTAACAATATATTTCATTATTTTGACACGAACCTCATACTGTTTTTTATAGTAGACGTTAATATCTACCATTCTTTGCGTATTTTCAACATTTTGGTTAAGTGCAGCAATTGCAGATCTTCGCGCATTCAAGTCATTCTCTTTTAGCGTAATAATAGTGTGTTTATCTTGGACACTAGCATTCATTACATTATTAACTTTCATGTTGTTTTTAGTGTATTGTAGTAGTGTATTAAACAAACTGGATCGAAGACCTGTGAGTTGCGCAATGTCATTCATAAGCTGTTTTTGTTTCGCAATGTTATCTGGAGTTGGATTTGAAGCAAGTAAAATATTCAAGTCGTCATATTTTTTACCTTCTAAATCCTGTAAATTGGAAATTTTTTCAATAATTTGTTCACTTGAATCATTTTGATTTGAATTTGAATCATCTTGATCTGAATTTGTAAAACCATCCATAATTATTGTCGGAACAGTCGGCGCATTTACTGATGCAGCGGTTTGTCTCGGAGAATTTGGTGCGACAGAAGACATATATATATTATTATTATTATTATACTTATATATTATGAAACTATTCTATAATATATATTATTTTTATTATTTTTTATATTTTCTACATTTATTTGTATTTTGTATTTTTCTTCAGAATTCATTTTCATTAAATTTTTTAACAAGTATTTTTTCTCGTTCTTATTTATTTTTTATAAATATAAATAAATATAAATTACCTTAAAGTACAAATAATGGATTCATGCTTTCAAGAGGTAGTTTTGGTCTAGAAATATTATAACGAACCAATATGTATTGTACAATAAAATAAATAAAGAATAATAATGCAATAATTCCAAATAGCATCCCATATGAAGTTGAACTTGGTTGCGAGTCATTCCCGGTAGATGAATCTGAAGAGGTATAAAAAAAATTGCTAAAGATTATGACAAAAAGGATAATCGAGATAATGAGAAAAACCATATAAAAAGTATAGTTTGATTCAAATTGAATCCGAGTGTCTTTTTCTTGTGAAAGCAATGACGTTCCCAAAAATGTTTCTTTTGAATCCGATTTTTTATGATGTTTCTGTGTAATATTCGTTTTAACCATTTTAACTTTTAAAGCATCTGTTAATGAAATATCCAAGTCTTTTGACTGAGACATGAGTTTGGCCGTTTTCGCTTCTACTGAACGCAACTGTTGTTGAATACTTTTTCGTTCTTCAGCATTTGTGGAGTGATAAGAAGAGAGCGCTTTTATTAACGCCGCGCTTGCATTCATCATGTCTTCACGCGTAGATTTTAATGTGCTTTGAACTGTTGGACTAAATACGGCAGCCATTTTTGCTTTGTTTGCATCTTCTATATTTGTAAAAGTATTTACAATCCAAACTGGAATACTGTTCATTTTTGCAAATGGACGTATATTTTCACCTACAACATTACTTGGAACACCCGGATCCTGTATTGTAACGAGCACAAAATTATTCGCATTTTTACTCCAATAATTTAAATTGATACCATTCCCTTGACAGTACTCATTTGCAAGAGCAATTCGCTGATTGATTTCATCGGGTGATGGGGGCGTAATGCACGCATTTATCCATTCATTCATTGCACCTTCATCATAATTATCGTCGCCAAAACCAGCTTGACAAACCGGTTGCCCATTATACATATAACTATTGCAGCATTTTTGTCCAAGCGGTGCGATACATGCCCCGCTGTCATTTGGATTTGCGCTCCATCCTGGAACTGTTACACCGGCTTGAACACACGGCAATAAATTTGCAGTCGGTGATGTAGAATCTGGAAGTGCGGTTCGAACTTCACCATTTGAGTTGGATACGCCCATTGCGCTGCAATCGGTTCCTCCTAAAGATGCGTCACAATTGAAACAGCTGTTGATCGGTGTTAGAGTTCTCACTTGAACTACAAAATACTTATTTGCTTTTAAAATTTCCTTATTGTATTCTGCAATAGCACTCGAATAGGCATTCATTTTTGAATCAAATGTGTCGTTAAGCTTTTGAATGTCTTCTAATTTTGATTCTCCTGAACTCGATACGGAAGATGGCTCCGATGATGTTGATGAAGATGCTGTCACTGGCGTCGGCACTTCACTCGGATTATCAAATGGCTCAACCATTTTTTGAAAATACTGCACTGTACTCAAACCATTTATACCAACTCCATATCCTGATTTCTCAATTAATTCATTTGATCCATTTTTTTGTGCTAAATATGCGCGTCCTTGTCGTAAACTATACATATTTCACTTGAATGATTAGTCGAATTTTTATTTTTTATAAAACTATTTTACTATTTTACTATATACTATTATATTAATATATAATAAACTTTTATAATAATATAATAAACTTTTTTTATATTACTAAAATTTTTTATTTAAAATTTACTTTGGACTTGTTGGGGTTTATAAAGTAAATAAAGTATTACTCCAGCACCAATAACATACATTATTGTGCCAAAAACAGTCACTCGATACAAGTCATGAAAGTCTTCCAAAGAAACTACAGATGCTGATTTGGTTTGATCAATCCCAGTTCCCATTTCCATAATTTGTAAATATGTTTTTTGAATCGGAGTAATGTCTGTATTTATGTTCGAGATATTTTTAGAATTCAAAGCAATTTGCGATCTCACTTTTTCTAAAAGCTGATTTGCGGCGGATCTGTATTTTAATAACGCATCATCATTCAGATTTTTTAAAGAAGAGGTAGTAGTATTGGTACTGGTAGGGGTGGGGGTTGAAGTAAGAGAGTCTGTAGATGAGGGCGGGGGTGAAGATGGTAATAACAGCATTGCATTTGTATTAAAATTTACATAGTTGGTTTTAAATTTAGATATCATGTCATCAAATATTTGATTCACACTCTGAATGTCATTTTGAAAATTATTATTCATGAATATTGCTTATACTTTTTATTTATTTATATATTAATAATATTTTAATAAATAAATAATTTATATTCAGTTCAATCATTTTTTATTTTTATTACATTAACTTATTCTTTTCTACATTTCATTTTAAGTTTTTACTTAATTACATTTCAATTTCCATTTCCATTTCCATTTTGAATACTTTGTTGCGATTGTGCGCCGCCTCCGCCAAACATTGACGACATTCCCGGAATTTTTTCAAACAATTTACCCATTGAACTTGATTCAAATTTGTCTAAAAAGGACTGCGCTGTTTTCAAAAGTGGCTCCATACTCTTCATATTTTCCATTAGTTTTTGTTGTTGTTCCATAAGTACATTCGTTTGAGATGTTAGCCCATTAACACCATCTTTTCCAACCAAGTTCTCTAAATTATCATACGCTTTTTCCATGGTCTTGGCATAATCAACCCGGTGGTTTACAGGAAGATCGTCCTCATCATCTAAACTTGCTGGACTAAGTTCCGTCATAGGTTCTTTCATAACAGTTGGTTTTTGAACAGAAGCGACCGTCGTCGAAGATGCAGAAGCAGCAACTTTTTTTGATGCCTTAGTTGATGCACCACCTGCACCTGTTACAACTGATTTTGTTCCAGTTACTACTGAATTAGCAGCAACCGGTTTTGTTGCATCTTTTTTTGCTACATCTGCATCTTCACCCTTTTTTGCTGCATCTGCACCTTTTTTTTTTACATCTGCATCTGCATCTGCACTTTTTTTTTCTCCATCTACATCTGCATCAAATCCCTCTTTATTTATAACAAAATTTCTCGATAAAACGGTAATAAAATTTGTAAGTAAAAGTGTTGAAAGTAAAACAATCGTCATATTTTTACTAAAGTATGTTGATATGAATCCGATTGACAAAAATATTAGTAGCGCATAGCTGTCTCTCAAAATAATGTACCCAAAAAAATTCATAATTGCTAAAAAGGCAACAATGTATAAAACATTTTTATCATTCAACATTGTTTCAATAACCTTTGGAAGCTTCATATGTATGTTTACCATTTTTCCAAATATATTTTATTTCTTATAATTTTATAATATAATATAATTTATTATAATATTATTTTATACAAATAAACAAAATATTTTATAAATATCGTATAAATATAATTTATGAATCAAATATACAATAAAATATAAAATAATAATAATACATGACGAATAATCGAATAGAATCAAAATATGATTTAGGATTTTGCGTCTTTTTTAATGCCTACATTCACGGAAAAGACGAAGACAGTTCTCCAAATATCGACTCACACTATCTCGTTTTACACACTTTAAACATAGACACATTTTATGATTTAGTCGAGTTTACTAATTTTATGAACATGATCAACATGTGGCGACATCACTACTGTCGATATTTTCAACAGAAGAAACGTTCAATAAAACATCCTGTAATTCGAAATTATAAATCTGCAGTTTCAAAAAAAAACTATATTTCGTTAGAAATTATTCAACACATTGATTTAGAGGGGGGCGAACATGTGGCTATTTATAAAACATTCTGGTTATGCATTATTCAACGAAAATGGAAAAAATACTACCATAATAAAATGAAAATGGCACGTAAACTATCAAGTCCATTTGGACTTTTGTTTAGAGAAATTGGAACTGGTAGAACCGCCGCCGTAACTAGTAATATGCGTTATAAACTCTTACAAAGTTACTAATTTTTTAAGATTATTGATTTCTTCCAAAACCGCAGTCTTATCTTTTTTAATTTGCTGTATCTTATTTTTATAAATTAATTCTTCAGCTTCTAAGTCTTCATTTTGTTCCTCTTCTTTTAAAACATGACTTAAATGTTTTATAATTTCTTCTAAAGCACGAATTTGCAACTTAATATTTGTTTTGTAATCGTGATAATATTCATCGTATTTTTTTATAATTTCCTTAACATGTGGGTTAGAATCATACACTTTAATATATTTTTTTAATGCTAAACGTTTTTCAAAAATTTTTCTTCTATTTTCTTCAATTTTTTTTTGGATTTCAGTCATTTGTTTATCTCTCTCATATGTTGATAACCCTGTAGAGTCATAGTTGTTACTGTAGTGACTGTCGTTGTAGTTTGTCATTCGTTATTTGTTATAATACTATTTATTTTTATTATTTAATTTAAAAAATAATAAAAATAATTTTAACAATTTAAAAATATTAATGAATAAATATATAACCATCGAACATACTTTTAGGAATGTCAAAAAAAATATCAACTGGTAAATGTTTTTCTGATCTTTTACTCACCGAAGACGATAATCGTTATGTAATGTTTCCATTAAAAGACAATGATATTTGGAAAATGTATAAAAAACAAATAGATTGTTTTTGGAGAGCGGAAGAAATTGATTTTTCAAAGGATGGTATTCATTGGCAGAACTTGGAAAACGATGAAAAATATTTTATAAGTATGATTCTTGCATTTTTTGCCGCTAGTGATGGCATTGTTCTTGAAAATTTGGCAGTCCGTTTTATGTCTGATGTCCAACTTGCTGAAGCTCGTGCGTTCTACGGCTTTCAAATCGCTATGGAAAATATACACTCCGAATGTTACAGTTTACTTATTGACACATATGTCAAAGACGAAGGAGAGCGTGGCCGACTTTTTAATGCCATTCATCATTTTCCATGCATTAAAAAAAAAGGTGATTGGGCGAAAAAGTGGATTCACGATAAGCGCAGCTCGTTTCAAACCCGCTTGATTGCATTCGCGTGCGTCGAAGGCATCTTCTTTTCGGGCGCATTTTGTTCTATTTTCTGGATGAAAAAACGTGGCCTAATGCCCGGCCTCACATTTAGCAACGAGCTTATTTCACGTGATGAGGCGCTTCACACTGAATTTGCTGTACTTTTATATAATAAAATGGCAAAACCGGCGCAAAAGGCGCGAGTGCAGGAAATTGTGAAAGAGGCAGTTGATATTGAAACCGAATTCATTTGCGAGGCGCTACCATGCCGTTTGATTGGTATGAATTCCAAACTCATGACACAATACATTGAATTCGTCGCCGACCGACTGCTATTACAGTTGGGATGTGAAAAACTCTACAATTCTTCTAACCCGTTTGATTTTATGGAGCTGATAAGCATCGAAGGTAAAACCAATTTTTTTGAAAAGCGGGTCAGCGAATACGCGCTTGCAGAAAAAACAAAATCAGAAGAAATTTTTGATTTAAACGATGATATATTCTAATTTTTTTAAATGAATTTTTGTATATTTTTGAATTCTTGTTTGTTTGTTTTAGAATCACTTTTTTATAAATAGATTTTTTTATAAAAAAATTACTTCAAAAAAATCCTTTCCTCACACGCCTAATAATTCGCTGTTGTTGATGCGATTGTTGTTGATGCGACTGTTGTAAAAGCTGTTGTTGCATCTGAATTCGAATTTTACGCTGTTCCTGTTCCATCAACACTTGTTGTTGATGCATGGCACGCTGTTGTTCTTCTTGTGTTGCCGCTGCAAAACCTCTTGATTTAAATTTTATGCGTTTTTCTTCATGAATATTTTGTTGTTCGTACGTATTTGAAGCATGGCTATATGCGCAATCAAAATGCGACACATGAATATATCGCAAATCAACTTCATTATTACTAGTGCTACATTCTTCTTCCTTGTAACTCAAATTTTGTATCGTATACAGTCCGTCATTCGTCGTTTTATAGAATACCATTTCAGCTTCTGATCGTGAAATCGTTCTCATAATTCCTTCCACCATTTGCAAAATGTTCGGATGTTGAAGCGGGAAAAATCCGCGCCGGTCTATTTTCAAACCGGATTGTAAGACTCGATACTGCATGTAATTATCTTCTCCCCCCCACGCCCAAAAATTTGGAAACCCGTTTGTTCGTTCAAAATCTCCACCCTTTATTGAAAATATACCACCCAGTGCAAATTTCACTCCATAAAAGTGCTTTACAATGCCTGTACGAGTTTCATATTGTATTATGCCCTTATCATACGGTACCGTATCCACATCATTAAATACAAACGTAATATCTTTATAGTCATTTGGATATTTTTCTTTTACTGTTAAAAACCCAATATTTTTCATGCCTCCACGATTAAATGGTCGGTTATCCTTCTGATGAACAATATAAATTTCATATGTTAATGGGTCATAGTCAGACATGACATGCTTCATATAAACAGAAAAAAATTTTAAATGGTTCTCTCGATCTCGATAAGGGACAATAAATACAATTTTTGGTACAGTAGATTTTTTTTTGTTAACTACAGAAGCTGAAGCTTCAACTTCTTGTGTATCGATAGTAGTCATGCTAATAAATATATATTTTATAATGTTATATTTAAATTATATACATTTAAACTCTTTTTTGTATATATCTCTTTTTTTGGTTCATATTTTTTATTTTTTTTTACTTTTATTAGATCATCATTACATTTTCATTTACTTTCAATTTTAGTATCAACCGCTGCATACTTGTCTAAAATAACTCGCGGTATCAAATTTGTCGTATACTGTTCCAATTTTTTAAAACATTTATTAATTGTCACTTCGCTAATTTCTGTTACCCGATTCACATCGCGTTTACAAATATTCAAATTACACATTTGTGATACAAAATATATAATTCCTGCAGCAATAGAATGTGGCGTATTTTCTGGAATCAAATTTTGCTTTTCAATTCGCGTCGCCACAAACTGACATACTTTTGTTAACTCATTACTCATATTCAACCGACTACAATACCGCTCAATAAATGCTTCCGGTTTCGTTTTGCTAAAATTCGTTTTGTCTGAATTTTCAAATTCATGTTCCAGCTCATTAATAATCGTAATCGCATTTTTACAGCCCTTAGTTGCGCTCGTATTGTCCAAGTTAAAAATTGTCGCAATTTCTTTAATAGTTCGCGGACAGCCATTTTTTCGACAAGCAATATATATTGATGCTAAAATGATTCCATCACGATTCAAACCACGATACGTCTTAAATTCTGAAATTTTTTTATGATAACGAAGTGCTTCGTCAACAATAATTTTTGGTAATCCACCATTGTGTGCAATAATGGTTATACACTGAAATTCATCGTACTGCGCCTTTTCTCGATATGGCATCGACTGCCATTCCGTGTACCTTCGAAATTTACGCATCTCAAAACTTGTCGCGCCATCACACATTACCTTGCATCCGTATGATGACTCTACAAGCAACGGGTTCACCGGCATTCCGCACCGAGTTGGGTCGCTGGATTGGTTATCATCAGCGCCATAGTAACGCCACTCTGCACTTTGGTCGAGTACATCTCTATATACAATGCTGCATTTTTGGTTGGTGCATGTCAAAAATCCATCATCCGTAAAACAAACTTCCGATAAACAACTATCACATACTTCTCGTTGTCCACTGCTTCTATATACACATTCTAAGTTACTTTTACCTTTTTTATCTGAACCACTAGTATTTATATTATCATTATTAAAAGTACTGTCGATTTGGTCCCATAATTCTCGTTTACTCACTTTATTTTGTCTATTTTTTTTTGTAATCTTATGTTCATTCGAACATGTTTTTATATTTGAGTTCGCCATTAATTTGTGAATTTTACAGATTTTAAAATAATACTATTTTAAATATAAACGTGTATTTAATTCAATTTTTATTTAATATTTTTAAATTCTGAAATGTATTTTAACTTCACTAAATATAAAAATATTAAATAAAGAACTAGTTGAAAGAAAAACAAAAATATTTACATTTACATTTTGTAATTGGCAAAACACTTATTTTGATTAATTGTACTGATGCATCCAACATTTGCACTGCAGTTGTTTCCTCAACGCCGTTTAGCGTTAGTACCAGTATACTTTTTACAACAAAATATAAAAATTGTAAAATACACTCAGATGAAAGCGTCACCTTGAAATTCTGATTCATAGTATATTCATTAAACAAGTTAATAATCTGATGAATGAATTTCATAAAGTGAACAGAATCATTCATATCTATTTTTCCATCCTCCATAATGTTCGTAAATGCTGTAATAAATATATTATTCATTTCATTCACACAACTCGTTATGGATATAATTGACTCTATGTTATCAATGTCACTCACTGTAAAATTTTCCTTAATTCCATTATACACTTTAAATATTTCTACATAAATCACATTCGGCTCATTTAATATAGGCTCTAGCTTTACTCGTAGCTGTTTTATAGAAAGAATCAAATTTATAATAATATTTTTAATAAACTCAAACACTAACTTCTCTTTTTCTGAATACGACTCCATCATATTTTTTACGTCAACACTAATTTGTTTATTCTCTTGGTGAACTTGTGAAACTTGTTGTTGATTCTGATATTGTAAGGGTTGCTGACTTTGTTGTCTAAGCGCATACCTCTGTATTTGTTGTAAATTTTGTTGTTCTTGTAAATTTTGCATTTATTTATTTTATAATTTTATTTTTATATAGTTTTATTTTTATTTAAATTCGTTTCATTTTACATTATAAATAAATTATTTCATTACTACTTCATCTTTTTAGATATTTTTTTCTAAAACTTGTTTTTCTGCATCTTCTCTTGATAATATATTATTAAAACAAATTTTATTCAATTCCGATGGAGATAACTGAAACTCTACCATTTTAAATCGCTCAACTTTTTCTTTCAAACGCACCCGCTCTTCATTCACTATTCCATCGTAAAACAGATCCATAAGCTGATTTATCATGAGGGCATCACACTTCGTAAAATGAATAAATTCATCCATCCGTCCAGGTCGTTTAAATGTAGAGTCAATTTTTGACGTATCATTCGCCGTACAGATAATAAACCGCCCCTTTGCCTCAATAATTCCATCCATAATACTCAAAATTTGTCCTTTTGTCAAGTCATTCATTGCCATTTTGTTTGCACATCCACTTATCGCCGCAGCTGTTGATGCGAAACTTGATCCAAACTTATTTTCTGTTGATCCATTAACTCCACCTCCTCCGCCAGACCCTTCTTTCACGATGACAATACTAGAATTTGTAGATTCTTTGGCCGTCGCCTGTCTCATTTTTTCTTTTTGCTCCCTGTCATCCAGTAACTCAAAAAACTTGTCAATCTCGTCAATCATAAAAATGCGCTTATTCGAAGGAATATACTTTCCATTAATATGTGTCCCATTGAATATATTCTCAAGCTCGCACACGTCTTTAATCCCATTCAAATCCACATCCACAATATGTCGATTTGTATACGTGGCAATTCCTTTTACAGTCGATGTCTTACCGCACCCAGCAGGCCCTTCAAATACCAACGTCAGCTGATACGGAATTCCTCGCTCATTATACCACTCCTCATTATTAATGAAAAAATCAATCCGTTTAATCAGCGCATCCCTCTGTGTAAAAAAACAGTTTCGAATCAAATGCTTATTTGTTACAAGTGGATATTCGTCGCATTTTATTCCGGTGTATCTTGTTCCTCTGTAGTCGCCGCCGTCGTCATACTGTCGTTCTTCACATCCACCTATCGATTTTTTACTATTATATTTAAATATATACTTCTGTTTCGACAGTTGTTCATTGATCGAATTTTCAAACTTATCTTCGCACATTTTAATAAATGAATGTATATACGAAATATCGTGCTCATACGTTTTAATATAAAAACTAATATTTGAAAATTCTAAAAAATCACTTTTATCCTTTTTACTAATATTTTTATCACTCGACAACTCGATATAAATATCAGGATATAACTCAAATGAAATCATCTCATCTGCAGGAATAAATGTTTTCACTAAAGTATTTGTTTCCACATCAATAACCTCGCAATACTTTATATTATACGTGTTTTCAATTTTATACACATGTTTCTGCATGTAATCCAGAACGTGAATCATTGGCGGTGGATAATCCACATAAGTTGAAACAGTTCGATAACCGCTACTATACATGTAACCCGTATAAACAATCGATTTTTTCTTGAATTTATTTGTTAGATACGACCAGTTTTTACTGATCGATTGATTTTTTATAATTTCAAGTTTTTTATATACACTCTTGAAATTTGTAGTAATGACACCCTGATAAAGTGTAAATATAAAAAATCCAAACATTATTGCGTCAGCCCATAAAATTCCCGTTTTTATTTGTTGTATCATAAACAACTCGGTTACCGCCGTACGTATATCAAATGACATTTTTATATTTTGTTGTATTTTCTTATTTTTCTTATTCTTTATAGTACAGTACAATACTTCATAAATATATATTACAACCTTTAATACATTTATGAAATTTAATATTTGTTATAAAGCTCATTTACTTGATTTTTCCTAAAGTTATATTTTGTTAAAAATATTCCATCACAGCATTGTCATATATCGTCGCCTGAAATGCATCCTTATATCCTTCAACATATACTGTATCTCCATTATAAATGTTGTCACATCCGTATTCACCTGTGCAACTCTTCTTCTTAAATGATATGGGAAGCTTTACCGAGTTATTTTTATCACTCATCGTATAAAACTGCCACTTGTCCCGATTTTTTTGAAGCGGTCGTCCCATGAGCGGTAGAATCGTTTCTTTACCATTAATCCGCGTCAATAATCCCACTTGTCGATAATTCGTATTAATAGGTGGACCCTGCGTTCGAACATTGATCGGCATTGTTATGATGGGAGGTGCCATCATACTTCCACCTAAACCAATTCCACCAAAGTAACTGTCATTTCTTAGTGGGGGTGCATAAGGGTCTTCTAAAATATCACTATTCACTCTTGACGAGATCATAAATAGTGGTGGTGTAGATGCAGATGTAGTTGTTATTTGTGGCGGTGGTGATACTATTGTTCCCAATTTAAAATAATTAAAATAAAAATAATATACTCCAATCGCGCTTAATATAATAATAAAAAATATTGTTGTATTCTTTATACAAAACATATTTGGCAAACATTTAAATGATGATGACGATAACTTTGACTTCATTTCTTTTTTAAATACATATATTTGGCATATATTTTATTTTATATTTATTTAAAAAAATATTTAAAAATATAACCCTAATCCTATTATCTTTATTCATTACTAAATTATTTTTTATTACAATGTTTTCACACCATAAAAGTAACCCATCATATGAATATGAAAATTATAACCACCAGTCAAATTGTTTTCAATGTAGTAACAGTGAATTTTGTGACAGTGTAAAAAGTTTATATAATAAAATTAAGTTATTTTTTTTGAAAAAAAGTAAATCAAAAAATAAAAATCTCAACTCCAAATTACTTTTAGCAGATGATTATTAAAATTTTAATTTACTTTTTTTTAATAATTTTTTATTTATTATATTAATACATATATATAACGGTATTATATATTATTAGTAATGTCAAATACAAGAAAAAGACAACGTGGTAAAAAATATAAAACACAAAAAAAGTCAAATAATATAGCAGTAACAACTCTAGAACAAATCAAACAAAATAGAAGACGCAATAAAATGGTTCGTAATATAAGAATGGGTCGAATTCAACGTGGCGGCGGAATGTTTACTTCACCGTTTATCGGTAAATCATGGACTCCCGATAGTTTAGGTAGTAACTATTTTGCTTTCAGTAATAAAGGAGTTGGAACCGGTTTGGTTCCAAAATTTAATGATGGTCAACCTCTCGGTGACGCAAGATATCCGACGCAACTTGGCCCACAACTTCCAAAAGGACAAATCGGTGGAAAAAAAAGTAGAAAAAATTTTAAAAAGGTTAAGGGAGGAGGAATTATAGATGAATTCAATAGTGTGGTTGATAATGTAAAATATTCGTTTAATAACTTCAATAATACACTAGCAGGAACATTTTCAGGAAAATATTCACCAACCAGTCCTAACCCTACTGAACAACCCATTTCAAACAATATGTTATAATTCAAATCAAAAATAAATAAGAATAATCATTATTTAAAATAAATTAAAATATATATGTATTTTATAATTTAATTTACGTTAAAAATTAAAATGAATTTGTGCACACCTGCAACTATTTATCTTGTTCTTTCTGCAATTGGTATTATTATGATTGCATTTCAAAATTATGGTAAGTCTCCAAATATGTACTGTGTTGGAAATGTACAATGTCCCGTTCAAACCACTGTTCCTATTTTTATTATGAAATTTTTATATGTTACATTATGGACTTTTATTTTGAACGCTCTCTGTAGTTATGGATATAATCAACTAGCATGGTTTTTACTACTCCTTCCTTTTATTATATTTTTTATTTTTGTATACATGGTTGGATCTATTCTAAGTAAAAGAACCACGTCTATTCCGTCACAAGCATCTTCTTCACCTTTTTATCAACAACAAGTTGATGCACAGACAAGGCGTGATCGTGATCGTGATCGTGATCGTGACCGTGATCGTAACCAAGACAATATTAGTCCACCAGGTTCTGAACAAGACAAATGGTTTTACCCAAATTGGTTTCCTGGAAGAAACACCGATGATGGTAGCGTTAATGGTTATTACTCTTCTTATCAAGATTACGACCATGCACTAGATGAAAGAACTAAACAAATTTATAACGAAAGTCATGAAAATGTGAAAAAAAATGTTAATTATAAATAATTTAATTAAATAATTTTATTGTAACTACATAAGTATTTATCATTTTATATAAAAGTATAAAATGAAAATGAAATAAAAAAATAAAATTAGTAAATATATTTAGTTAAAGTCAAATAAATTAAATATAATCATC
>Ga0129333_10002551_pt1 | contig 17020 bp, 18 predicted proteins | sample CPB6_08_DNA_FD_94474 | JGI IMG/M metagenome (GOLD analysis project Ga0129333, IMG submission 94474) | Freshwater to marine salinity gradient microbial communities from Chesapeake Bay, USA - CPBay_Sum_0.6_0.8_DNA | ecosystem: Environmental > Aquatic > Marine > Coastal | place: USA: Chesapeake...
CCATGACTCGCGAGCAACTCGCGCGTTTCGAGTTGGCGATCAAAGAAATAAACCCCCCGGTGATTGGGCGGGGTACTGCGGTCAGCAGCGTCGTGGGACTTGCGAACTCGGCGGCGATTCTGCAATTCCCCTCGACCCATCGAGATTGGGTGCGGGCGGGCATCGCGCTGTATGGCAGTTCGCCGATTCTCGGGCGCTCTGCGGCGGCGATCGGGCTCAAACCCGTGATGACCCTCGCTTCGCGGGTCATTGCGCTGCGTGAGCTGCAGCCTGGGCAGTCGGTCGGTTACGGCGCGAGTTGGCGGGCGACCCGCAGATCGCGTATTGCCACGGTCGCCGCCGGCTATGCCGATGGCTTGTCGCGGCATCTGCCGAGCGGTGCGCCGGTGCTCGTTGCTGGCCGGCGTGTGCCGCTCGTTGGCCGGGTATCGATGGACATGATCACCGTCGATGTCACCGATCTCGATGACGTGCGCGTGGGCAGCGAGGTCGTGCTCTGGGGCGACGGATTGCCCGTCGACGAGGTGGCCGCAGCCGCCGGAACGATTGCCTACGAATTGTTGTGTGCGGTCACGCGACGCGTGGCGTTCGAATATTTTTGAGAGTCGCCAGCACCACGCTGACGTTGTCGTGACCGCCGCGGGCGTTGGCGGCCTCGATCAGGGCTCTTGCAAGGTCGATCAAGGGGCCGTCGTGCAGGCGATCCAAAAAACTCTTGATGTCTTCGTCGCTCAGCAGGTTGGTGAGGCCGTCGGTGCAGAGCAGATAGAGATCTTGCTCTTCGACGGCAAGGGTGTGCAGGTCGATGGTGGTTTCCGCTTCGATACCGAGTGCGCGTGTGAGATAGCTGCGGGGCACGAGGCGCCGCGCCTGCTCGGGTGGATAGGCGCCGCTGTCGAGCACGTCTTGCAGCGTAGTGTGATCGCGAGTGATGCGGATGAGCTCGCCGCCAACTCGGTAGCGATAGACCCGCGAGTCGCCCACGTGAGCCACCACCAGCTGCGTGCCCTCGGCAGTGAAGCGCGCGGCTGAAAGCGTTGTGCCCATGCCTTCGCAGCCCGGCCAGCTTTGCGCAGCGGCAAAGATTTTGAGATTGGCTGCGGCCACGGCGTCGACGAGCCGGGCCGACGCCGCGATGGCAGCGACCAGGGACTCGATGGCGAGACGGCTTGCCACGTCGCCCGCGTTGTGACCGCCCATGCCATCAGCCACGGCGATGAGTCCGGTTCTCGGGTCGGCGTGAACGGCATCTTCGTTGCGCGCGCGTACCCGACCCTGATCGGTCAGCGCGACGCAGTGGATGATGGGGGGCTCGCTCAAGGGCATTCCTCTGCTGCGAGTGTAGGTCGATCGTGACGAAAAACCGCGCCGTGTTTCCGGCGAGTTTGTACGGCTAGCCGCGTTCCGGTGCGCCGTCCTTGCGTTCGTGCACGCGCACGGTGCGGATCGCGTTGTCGGCGATCTGCAGCACCTGCATCTCGAGATGGCCGATGCGCAGCGAGGTTCCGGCCTCGGGAATGGTCTCGAGGCGTTCGAGCAGCAGGCCGTTCAGGGTTTTCGGGCCGTCGGTCGGCAGCTGCCAGCCGAGGGCGCGATTGAGCACGCGGATGTGCGCCGAGGCGTTGACGATGAAGGCGCCGGAGGGTTCGCGATGGATGTCACGGTGCGACACCGTGGCGGGGTCGCTCGTGAACTCACCGACGATTTCTTCGAGGATGTCCTCGAGTGTCACGAGGCCTTGCACGTCGCCGTATTCGTCGACCACGAAGGCGAAGCGTCGTCGATCACGCTGGAAATTTGCTAGCTGAACGGTGAGCGCAGTGCCGTCCGGCACATAGTAGGGTTCGCGCTGAGCAGCGATTTCTTCGAGCCGATCGCGATCGAGCGTGTCGCGAGCGAGCTCCTGCGCGATGCGGCGCATGTGCACGAGTCCGATCATCTGATCGAGATCGCCGCGGTATACCGGAAGCCGCGTGTGCGGGGTTTGCCGCAACTGCTCGAGGATGCGCTCCCAGTCATCGTCGAGATCGATGCCGGCGATGTCCTGCCGCGGGATCATGATGTCGTTGACGGTGATCCGCTCGAGATCGAGGATCGAAAGCAGCATCTGCCGGTGGCGCTGCGGAACGAGCGGTACCGATTCATTGACCACCATGCGCAATTCTTCGGGCGAGAGCTGTTGGCCCGCGCGCTCGGCCGCCTGCATCACCCCGAAGAGTCGCAGCAATCCGTAAGCGGCCGCGTTGGCGAGCGTCACGCCGGGTCGTGCAATCCAGACGAGTGCCTTGTAGAACGGCGCTGCGGCTCGCGCCACGCCATCGGGGTGTGCCGCTGCGTAAATCTTTGGTGCCAGTTCGCAGAAGACGAGCATCAGCGTCGGCAGCAGCACCGTCGGCAGCAGCAGCGCGTACGGATGCCCGTTACGCACCGCGAGGATGGTGGCGATGGTGGTGGCGCCCGCACTCGCGAGCGTCAGCACGATGAGATTTGCGCCCAGCCAGTCGTCGGGCTTCGAGAGGATCGAGAGCAGCAGTTTGGCGCGCCGACTGCCGGTGGCTGCTTGGGCGCGTGCTCGGTAGCGATTGGCGGCGAGCATCGCCACCTCGGTCCCCGAGGAAAAGGCGACCACGGCGAGCGTGAGCAGCAACAGCCAGAGCAGGGTGGGGGTGGCGAGTTCTTGCAAGCAGAGCGGACGGCCAAAAAGGCCCTCTAGCATAGGGCGGGGGCTCGACCCGAGCCAGTTTATACTGGCCCCCATGTTCGAAAACTTGAGCCAAAAGCTCGCCAAGACCGTCCAGAACCTGCGGGGCAAGGGACGCATCAGCGAGGAGAACATCGCCGAGACCCTGCGCGAGGTGCGCATGGCCTTGCTCGAGGCCGATGTCGCGCTGCCGGTCATCAAGACCTTCGTGGATGCGGTGCGCGGCAAGGCACAGGGGGCCGAGGTCGCGACCAGCCTCACCCCGGGTCAGGTGTTCGTCAGCATCCTGCATCGCGAGTTGGTCGAGCTCATGGGCGGGGCACGCGAGGGCTTCGAGCTGCGAGCCCAGCCGCCCTACGTGGTGTTGCTCGCCGGCCTGCAGGGCGCCGGCAAGACCACGACTGCCGCCAAGCTCGCGCGCTGGCTGATCGAGTCGCGCAAGAAGCGCGTGCTGCTGGTCAGCACCGACGTGCGCCGACCGGCTGCGATCCTGCAGTTGCAGCGGCTCGCCGAGCAGGTGGGCGCCGGCTTTCATCCGGCCGAATCGGGGGGTGACCCGGTCGCGATCGCGGCGAGTGCGCTCGAGGCTGCGAGGCAGGGCGTGTACGACGTACTCATCGTCGATACCGCAGGGCGCCTGCACGTCGATGCCGAACTGATGGCCGAAGCGGCGGCCATCGAGGCGCGGGTGGGCGCGCACGAAAAGCTGTTCGTGGTCGATGCGATGGCCGGTCAAGACGCCCTCAACTCCGCCAAGGCCTTCGGCTCGGCGCTCGATCTCACGGGCATCATCCTCACCAAAACCGATGGCGATGCGCGCGGTGGCGCCGCGCTCTCGGTGCGCCACGTCACGGGCAAGCCGATCGTGTTTTTGGGTATCGGCGAGAAGACCGACGCGCTGCAGCCGTTCGACCCCGAGCGGATGGCCAATCGCATCCTCGGCATGGGCGACGTGGTGGCCCTGGTCGAGCAAGTGCAGGGCAAGGTCGATGCCGCCGAAGTCGAGCGGCTCGCCAAAAAAGTCGTCTCCGGCGGCAAATTCGATTTCTACGATCTCAAAGGTCAGCTCGAGCAACTGCAGAGCCTGGGTGGACTCGAGTCGCTGATGGACAAACTGCCGGCGCAGCTCGCCAAGGGCGGCATGCCGACGGGTGTCGGCGACCAGGAAGTGCGGCGGCAAATCGCCATCATCAATTCGATGACCCACCGCGAGCGGCGTCGCCCCGAAATCATCGACGGCTCGCGGCGGCGGCGGATCGCCACCGGCTCCGGAACTCAGGTGCAGGACGTGAACAGGCTGCTCAAGCAGTTCACGGAGATGCAGCGCATGATGAAGAGCATGAAAGGCGGCAAATTCCGCCGCATGCTCGGGGCGCTGAAGGGCGGGGGGATGCCGCCCGGCTTCCCGCCCCCGAGATAGTCGGCGGCGCTTCCATCAAGTCCCTGATTTCTGTAGACTCCGCGCTCTTTTTCGGCCCCCCGGCCCGAAGCTGGGGTGGGATGACCTTGGACCCGAGAGCATATCGATCATGGTGACCATTCGTTTGACCCGGCGCGGCGCGAAGAATTCGCCCTTCTATCACGTGGTGGTGACGGACAGCCGCAAGCGTCAGGGAGGCCTCAGCCTCGAGAACGTCGGCTTCTTCAACCCGGTGGCCCGCAAAGCCGAACCGCGTCTGAAGCTCGACCTCGCGCGCATCGAGTACTGGATCAGCAAGGGCGCGAAGCAGTCCGACCGCGTCAAGACGCTGGTCAGCGACTACCGCAAGCAGGCCACTCAGGCCGCGGCCTGAGGAGCGCCGCACCCAGGCGCGCGTGGCGCAGTCCCGCGTGGAATGGGTGGAGTTGGGACGACTCGGTCGTCCGAAAGGGCTGAAGGGTTGGTTGCATCTCGAGTCCTGGACCGAGCCACCCGAAGGCCTGTTTGATTACCCCACCTGGCACCTCCGCAATGCCGCAGGGCAACGCCGGAGCTGCGAGGTGGCCGAAGCGCGACCGACCCCTTCGGGGTTCGAGGCGCGCATCGAGGGCGTCACCTCCCGCGAGGGAGCAGAGGCCCTGGTCGGGTTGGTCATCGAAGTGCCTCGTTCCGAGTTGCCGGCAACGGCGCCGGGCGAGCACTACCAGATCGACCTGATCGGTTTTCGAGTAGTGAACCGCGAAGGCGTCGAGTTCGGCGTCATCGATCGGTTCGAGGACATGCCGGCGCATGCCGTCATGGTGGTGCGCGGAGAGCGGGAGCGCTGGCTGCCGGTGACTTCGCAGCATCTGCTGGCCATCGACTCCGAGACGCGCAGCGTCAAGGTCGATTGGCCGGAGGATTTTTGATGACCGGTCGTGAGGCGCCGCTGCGCATCGCTCTGGTCACCTTGTTCCCGGGAATGGTCCGCGGAGCATTGGAGTTTGGTGTGCTGGGCCGCGCTCTCGAGCGGGGCCTCGCGAGCGTCGAGTGCGTCGATCCGCGTGAGTTCACGGCAGATCCGCACAAGACGGTGGATGACCGGCCCTACGGCGGTGGTCCGGGCATGGTGGGAACGCCAAAGCCTTGGGCTGCAGCCATCGATGCCGCCACGGGGCGAGTGCCGAGTGGCGTGCCGCGAATCCACCTCTCGGCGCAGGGTCAAAGATTTGATCAGGGCGTGGCGCGTGAACTCGCGGCCTTGCCCGGGTTCGTGCTGGTTGCGAGTCGCTACGAGGGGCTCGACCAGCGAGTGATCGATGCACGCATCGACCGCGAACTGTCGCTCGGGGACTACGTCCTCTCGGGCGGCGAATTTGCGGCGTTGGCAGTGATCGACGCTGCGGTGAGGCTGCTGCCCGGCGCGCTCGGCGATGAGCGATCGCACGTGGAAGAGTCGTTCACCGCAAACCGGCTCGACTGGCCGCACTACACGCGACCGGTCGAGTGGGAAGGCCGAACGGTGCCGGAGGTGCTGCAGGGTGGAAACCACGCAGCGATCCGGCGATGGCGGTTGCAGGAGTCGGTGGTGCGCACCTGGTTGCGCAGGCCCGAGCTGCTGCAATCGGGTGGATCGGGTCGCGCTCTGTCCGACGAGGAGCGCGAACTTTTGAACGAATATCTCGCCGGGCGAGAGGTGAATGGACATGGCTAACGTCATTGCTGATTTCGAACAGCGTCGCACGACGCAGAAACTGCCGGAATTCCGGCCGGGCGACACCGTGGTGGTCGACGTGAAGGTGGTCGAGGGCGACCGCGAGCGCGTGCAGGCCTACGAAGGCGTGGTCATCGCCAAGAGCAACCGCGGTTACAACTCGTCCTTCACGGTGCGCAAGATGTCGCACGGCGAGGGTGTCGAGCGAACCTTCCAGTCGCAGAGCCCGACGATCGCTGCGGTCTCGGTGAAGCGCCGGGGCAACGTGCGTCGCGCCAAGCTCTATTACCTGCGCGACCTGTCGGGCAAGGCCGCCCGCATCGAAGAAAAGGTCTAAGAACCCGCTGCATCGGCCGCCATGCGAGACTCATGGGCTCGCATGGCGAGCCGGGTGGGCGCTTGCTAGACTCGGCAGCGCAGTTGCCATCGAGGGCAACTTCCCACCCACAAGGTTCCATCCATGATTCGCAAGTTTTTCCGCGGTTTGTTCAAGGGCCTGGACGGGCTGCGCAAAGTGCTGCACCTGCTCGTCTTGCTGCTGATCTTTGGCTTCGTGATCGGCGGCTTGAGCGGCTCCATTCCCAAGCTCCCCGACGATGCGGCGCTCGTCATCCGCCCCGAAGGCGAGATCGTCGAGCAGCCGAGTGGCGACCCTTTCGAACTCGCTCTTGCCGAAGCGCGCGGCAGTGGCAGCGGCGAGACTACGCTGCGCGATCTCGTCGATGCGATCACCGCGGCGCGTGACGACGAGCGCATCAAAACCCTCGTCATCGACTTCGACGGCATGAGCGGCGCAGGGCAGCCCACGCTCGATGAATTCGCGCGCGCCGTCACCCGTTTCCGCACGTCGGGCAAAAAGGTGGTGGCGACCGGTCTCGGCTTCTCGCGCGACACCTACTACGTCGCAGCGCACGCCGATGAAATCTATCTCGACCCGCAGGGCCTCGTGGTGATCGAGGGCTACGAGCGCTTCCGCAACTATTACAAATCAGCGCTCGACAAGCTCGGGGTCGACGTCAACGTATTCCGCGTCGGCACCTACAAGAGCGCCGTCGAGCCCTACATCCGTGACGACATGTCGCCGGCCGATCGCGAAGCCAGTCAGGCCTTCGTCAATTCTTTGTGGGACAGCTACGTGGCGGCGGTTGCCAAGGCCCGCGGGCTCAAGCCCGAAGAATTGCGCGCCTACGCCGAGACGGTTGCCGAGCGGGTACGCGACGCCAAGGGCAACACCGCCAAGGTTGCGCTCGAGGCGAAGCTCGTCACGGCGCTCAAGACGCCGCTGCAGATCGAGGAGCGGGTCATCGCGCTGTCCTCGAAAGACGAAGAGAAAGAGACTTATCGATCCGTCGGTCTCAAAGATTATCTGCGAGTGGTCCGTGCCGAAGACAAGATCGCCAAGCACCCGGACACCCGGGTGGCCGTGGTGGTGGGTTCGGGTGAGATCGTCGATGGCGGCAGCGGGGGTGGCATCATCTCGGGCGATGCGACGGCCGAGCTCATCCGCAAGGCGCGTCTCGACGACGACATCAAGGCACTGGTGCTGCGCATCGACAGCCCGGGCGGCAGCGTGACGGCATCCGAGCAGATCTACCGCGAACTGCTGGCCTTCAAGAGCACCAAGCGCCCGGTCGTGATCTCGATGGGTGATCTTGCGGCCTCGGGTGGCTATTACATATCGGCGCCGGCCGATGAAATCTGGGCGAGCCCCGCGACCATCACCGGCTCGATCGGAATCTTTGGCTTGTTCCCGACGGCGCCGCGCACCTTCGAAAAACTGGGTATCGGCGTCGATGGCGTCGGCACCACGCCGCTCTCGGGCGAACTGCGAATCGACCGTCCGGTGGGTCCGGCAGCGGCGATGTTGCTGCAGTCGACGATCGAGCACGGCTACGAGGAGTTCCTCGGCAAGGTGGTGGCGGGTCGCAAGAAGACGCGCGATGAGGTCGATGCCATCGCTCAAGGTCGCGTGTGGTCGGGTCGGGATGCGCTGCGTCTCGGTCTCGTCGACAAGCTCGGCTCCTTCGATGAGGCGGTCGCCTCGGCTGCAAAGCGCGCAGGTCTCAAAGACGGCAAATACGAACGAGATTACCTCGAGCCCGACAAGAGCTTCGCGCAGCAGCTGCTGAGCAATTTGCAGATCAAGGCAGCGGTGCTGATGCTGCGGGCCTTCGACGCCGAAAGCCTGGGCGGGTTTGCGCTCGGTGGCGTCGCTGGTATCGATGCGCCGACGCGCGCTGCACTCGCGGCGGCGCGACGCGACTTCGGTCCGATCGAGCGCAGCGTGCTGCGATTCAATCGGCACGCGCTCGGCAATCAGCTCTACGCGCACTGCTTCTGCACGCCTTACTGACGGCAGACGGCGCGCGCGGCTGACGCAGAGCAGGCATCGTGCATCTCTCCGATCAAAGATCGACTCGGCTGTTCGTGGTGCTGGCCGGGTTTTTTTTGACCAACGCGATCCTCGCCGAGTTCGTGGGCGTGAAGATTTTCTCGCTCGAGGCGACGCTGGGTGTCGCGCCCATCGAGTGGTCTTTGCTCGGGGTCTCGGGGACGCTCAATTTCACGGCGGGCGTACTGGTCTGGCCGATCGTGTTCGTGATGACCGACGTCATCAACGAGTATTACGGCGTCAAAGGCGTGCGACTCATCTCGTGGGTCGCGGTCGGTTTCATCGCCTATGCCTTCATGGTCGCTTACGTCTCGATCGGTCTTGCGCCGGCGGGGTTTTGGGTCGAAGCCAACCGCGATCTCGGCGTGCCCGACATCCAGCACGCCTACGCGCAGGTGTTCGGGCAGGGCTTGTGGACGATCATCGGCTCCATCGTGGCCTTTCTCATCGGGCAGTTGGTGGACATCACCGTGTTCCGCCGTATTCGCTCAGTCACTGGCGAGAAGCTCATCTGGTTGCGGGCCACCGGCTCGACGGCAGTTTCGCAGCTCATAGACAGCTTCGTCGTGCTCTACATCGCCTTCGTTCTCGGCCCGCAGAAATGGCCGATCCCGCAGTTTCTGGCGGTCGGCATGGTCAACTACAGCTACAAAATGCTGGCTGCGATCGCGATGATCCCGCTGCTCTATCTCGCGCGGCGCATGATCAAGTCGTACCTCGGCGACGCCGAGACCGAGCGCCTGAAGTCACTCGCGCACTAACTGGGCTCAGGTACGCGCGAGACCCGCACATTCGAGTCAGTGCAGCAAGCTGGCGAGTCGGCGCCGGGCCGCCGGTAGCTGCGGATCGTCGGTCTCAAATAATTCCAGCGCCTTGCGCAGGTCATCTTTGCCTGCCGAGTTGGCGTAGCGCCGGTTGCGCTCGGCGGCCGCGAACAGGGTTTCGAGTCCGCGAGCATTGTCGGCACGCAGAAAATACTTTGCCGCCGTCACGCGCGCGGTCTGAATGGCGTCGGTCTCGTCGGGCGAGTTCGCAACGTTCGAGAAATGCACGAGCGCGTAGGCCGCCCGCACGGGCGCATCGCTCTGCGCCGCCGGACGTAGACCCTGCAGCAGTCCCTCGGCCTCGGTCGCGCGTCCGATGCAGGCCAGCACCGAGGCGTAGGTGACGACGAGCACTTCGTCGGTCGAGGCTGGGGTTGCCCGCAGCGCGAGCGTGGGTGCGCTCGTGGTGGACACGAGCGGAGCCATCAGCGGCTCGAGCAGCGACTGCGCTTCCTGCGGACGACCGGCGGCGAGCGCCGCTTTGGCGCTCGCGAGCGGGCCGTCGCTCGCCTTCGGCAGGTGGGGTTCGACGAACGCGCGCACGGCGCCCAGGGGTTGCGCACCCACGAACTCGTCGATCACCTGGCCATCGCGAAAAAGTTTGACTGCGGGGATGCTGCGAATGGCGTAAGCGCCCGCGACCTCGGGCTCTTCGTCGGTGTTGACCTTGACCACCTTCAGGCCCGGCGTTTCGGCGGCAAGTTGATCGAGCACGGGTCCGAGCATGCGACACGGGCCACACCAAGGCGCCCAAAAGTCGACCAGCACCGGCTGCGCGGCAGAGGCTTCGATGACTTCGCGGCGGAAGTCCGCGGTGGTGACGGGTCGTGCTGCACTCATGAGTGCATCAATGGGTGTCGTCGCCGGCAATTTCAAGTCGCGGGTCGCGGGTAGGGCGGCGATAATGCAGTCGATGACTCGTCCCGCGCCCAAGCTGCTCGCGCTCGTACCGCCGATGACGCAGCTCAACACGCCCTATCCCTCGACGGCGTACCTCACGGGCTTTTTGCGAGCGCGGGGTTTCGATGCCCATCAGGAAGATCTCGCGATCGAGCTGGCGCTCGGCTTGCTGTCGGCTACGGGGCTTGCCGAGTTACGGGCTGCCATCGAGGCGGTTCCGGCACGACGACGCGGTCCGCGATCCAAGGCCTTTCTGGCGGCGTATGGCGGGTATCACGCGGCGATCGACGGAACGGTCGCGTTTCTGCAGGGTCGCGATCCGACTCTCGCCCACCGTATCGTCTCGCGACAGTTCTTGCCGGAGGGACCGCGCTTCCAATCGTTGGAGGCCTACTCTGACGAGACTGACCCGCTCGCCTGGGCCTTTGGCGCGCTCGGCAACCACGATCGCGCCCGGCACCTCGCCACGCTCTTCATCAACGATTTGGCCGACGTCCTGCGCGAAGCGGTCGATCCGCGCTTCGAGTTCGTGCGCTATGCCGAGCGCTTGGCGGCGAGCGAGCCCTCGTTCGAGCCACTGGCGAGGGCGCTTGCCGCGCCGCGCAATCTCATCGATCGGCGCCTGCACGCGCTCACCCTCGGTGCGCTACAGCGTCACCGACCCGACATCGTCCTGTTGTCGGTACCGTTTCCGGGCGCAGTGTATGGGGCGTTTCGCATTGCGCAATCGATTCGTACTGCCGCGCCTGAGGTGTTGCTGGTGCTGGGTGGGGGCTACGTCAACACCGAGTTGCGCGATCTCGCCGAGCCGCGAGTCTTCGATTACTTTGACCGAGTGACGCTCGATGACGGCGAGCGACCCTTGCTCGCACTGATCGAGCAGTGGCAAGGCCGGCGATCGATCGATCGTCTGGTGCGAACTTTCGTACGCGAAGACGCCAGTTCCGGCAGAGTCCGCTACCTCGATCACCGCGAGCCCGACGTACCGTTTGCCGAGATCGGCACGCCGACCTGGGACGGCCTGCCGCTCGGGCGCTATCTCTCCGTACTCGACATGCTCAATCCCGTGCATCGTCTTTGGTCGGATGGACGCTGGAACAAGCTCACCGTCGCGCATGGCTGCTACTGGAAGAAGTGCAGCTTCTGCGATCTCTCGCTCGATTACATCTCGCGTTACGAGGCGGCGAACGCCGCGCTGCTCGTCGATCGCATCGAAGCGGTGGTGGCCGAGACTGGGGAGACCGGCTTTCATTTCGTCGATGAGGCCGCACCGCCCAAGGCTTTGAAGGCGATGGCCGAGGAATTGTTGCGACGCGGTCGGGTCATTTCCTGGTGGGGGAACATCCGCTTCGAGAAAACCTTCTCGCCGGAGGTGTGCCGCTTGCTTGCGCAGAGCGGCTGCATCGCGATCACCGGGGGCCTCGAGGTGGCCTCGGACCGGCTGCTGCAACTGATGAAGAAAGGCGTATCGGTCGCGCAGGTGGCGCAGGTCACGCGAGCGTTCAGTGATGCCGGAATTCTAGTACACGCCTATCTCATGTACGGATTTCCGACGCAGACCGTGGCAGAGACCATCGACTCGCTCGAATACGTGCGGCAGCTCTTCGAGGAAGGCTGCATCCAATCAGGATTTTTCCATCGCTTCGCGTGTACGGTGCATTCGCCCGTGGGGCGCAATCCTGCTGCCTATGGCGTGACGCTTGCGCCGCAGCCCTTCGGTGGATTCGCTCGCAACGACGTCGCGTTCATCGATCCGAGCGGCGTCGATCACGATGCGCTCGGCGAGGCATTGAACGCCGCGCTCTACAACTATATGCACGGCGTGGCCCTCGAGCGCGACGTGCGCGAGTGGTTCGCGCCCTTTCTGCGCCGCGTGCCGCGCAGCACGGTGCACCGCGACTTCGTCAGATCAGCGCTTTCGAAAAAAAGGCCTCGATCGGCACGCTGAGACCGGAGAGGTCGGTGGTAGGTGTCGCGAATGCGGCCGAGCACCAGCCCGCCGTCACGAAGCCCTGAAAATCGGTGTATTCCGGGAAGTGTCGCGACCAGCGCAGCGCAAGCTCGGAAATTCCGGGGTTGTGGCCGACCAGCAGCAGGTGAGGCGTGGTGTCATCGCTCGCCTGCAGCACTTCGAGCAAATGCGACCAGTCGGCGTGGTAGAGGCTACGTTCGAACACCAGCGGCAGCGTCGTATCGGGCGTGCTCAGACGATCTCGCAGAATGGTGGCGGTTTGCGTCGTGCGTACGGCGGAACTCGCCAGCATCAGCGAGGGCGCACCGATTCGATCACGGATGGCGGTGGCGGTTTGGGCCACCTCCCGGCGACCACGCCCATCGAGCGGTCGCTGGAAGTCGCCACCCTCGGCGTGCGCCGCGGCGTGCCCGTGACGCACCAGTGTGATGCGTCTCACGGCGCTGCGACTTCGACGCGGCCGTCGCGGATGCGGGCGGAGAATACTTTGAGCGGTTCGTAAGCCGGAGGTGTGAGCGCCGCGCCGGTACGCAAACAGAATCGTGCACCGTGGCGTGGGCAAATGACCACTCCGCAAGGCGTGCTCGAGTCGGTTTCGAGTTCGGCGCCGGTTAGTGATTCGCCATCGTGCGTGCAACGATCTTCGAACGCATGCAACTCACCCTCAAGCAGCACCGCCGCTACGTAAAACCCCTCCACCTCGCCGTCGAGCCTGCCGCCCGACTGCAGCACTGCGGCCTCGCCGATGTCGACCCACGACACCGCCATGGATTACATCATGCCGGTCTGCAAGCGCGCGGCCTCGGACATCATTGATTGATTCCACGGCGGGTCGAACACGAGCTCGACGTCGGCCTTGGCAACGGTCGGAATGATCTCGAGCTTTTCTTTGACGTCCTGCACCAGCACATCACCCATGCCACAGCCCGGCGCGGTCAGCGTCATCTTGACCGCGAGCGTGCGTGTGCCATCGTCGTTGGCGGCCACCTCACATTCGTAGACCAGTCCCAATTCGACGATGTCGATCGGAATTTCGGGGTCGTAACAACTGCGCATTTGTTGCCAGGCGAGCGACTTGATGTCCTCTTCGGTGGCGCCGGGCGGCAGCGCCGGCGGCGTGAGCGCCTGCTTGCCGATGGCGTCGGCGTTCTCGCCCGACAATCGATAGAGATTGCCCTCGATGTAGAGCGTGAAACTGCCGCCAAGTGCCTGAGTGATGAACCCCGACAGGCCTGCCTGCAATTCGATGGCATCGCCCGAGGGCACCATCACCGCATGGGTGTTGCGGCTCAGCGTGAAGGCTTCGTTTTCGTGGCTGCGCATCGGGGACGGTTCTATTCGGTCGACACGGTGGCGGGACCGTGATCGGCATGGCGTTGTGCGTGGTGTTCGAGTGCAGCGCCGAGCGTATGCCAGCAGAGGCTCGCGCACTTCACACGGGCGGGGTAATCGCGCACTCCGGCAAGCGCGGCCAGTTTGCCAAGCTCGGCTGGCGGCAGGGTCGCCTCGCCGTGGGCGGTGAGCGTCTGGTGTACGAGCTCGCGCAGCCGCGTGATGGCGGCTTGGTCCTTGCCTTTGACGGCCTCGGTCATCAGCGAGGCGGAGGCGGTGGAGATCGCGCAGCCCTTACCTTCGAAACGGATGTCGGTGAGGCGATCGCCCTCGAGTCGCAGCGTCAGGGTCAGACGATCGCCGCAAAGCGGATTGTTGCCATCGGCGGAGGTGTCGCAGGGATCGAGCCGTCCGAAGTTCCGCGGTTGCTTGTTGTGATCGAGAATCACGTCACGATAGAGATCTTTGAGATCCATCAGCCGAACACCTCGCGTGCCCTGCCGAGCGCACGCAGCAGTTGATCGATGTCGGTGTCGTCGGTGTAGCAGCCGAAGGACGCACGTGCCGTCGCCGGTACATCGAAGAATTCCATCACCGGCATCGCGCAGTGATGTCCTGTACGCACGGCGACTCCCTCGTCATCGAGGATCGTGCCGAGATCGTGGGGGTGTACGCCCTCGAGCGTGAAGGAGATCACACCGGTTTTTTCTTTGGCCTCGCCAATGATACGCAGCCCGGAAACGGCGCGCAGGGCGCGGGTCGCGCGCGCCAGCAGCGCCTGCTCGTGCGCGTGCACGCGCTCGATGCCCAGTGCTTCGAGATAGTCGATGGCCGCCGCCAGACCGACCGCCCCCGAAATGTGCGGCGTGCCGGCTTCGAAGCGATAGGGCAGCTCGTTGTAGGTGGTTTTGGCGAAACTCACCGTGAGGATCATGTCGCCGCCGCCTTGCCAGGGCGGCATGTCGCGCAGCACGGCCTCGCGCGCCCACAGCACGCCGAGCCCGGTCGGTCCGTAAAGCTTGTGACTCGAAAAGACGTAGAAGTCGCAGCCGAGCGCGCGTACGTCGACCCGCTCATGCGCCACGGCCTGCGCACCATCGAGCAGCGTCATTGCGCCGACCGCATGCGCCGCATCGATCATGGCGCGAATGGGTAGTACGGTGCCGAGAGCGTTCGACACTTGCGTGAAGGCCGCGAGCTTGGTGCGCGGTGAGAGCAGGGCGCGGAAGGCGTCGAGATCGAGCTCGCCACGCGCATCGATCGGTGCCACCTTGAGCACTGCACCGGTACGCTCGCAGAGCATCTGCCACGGCACGATGTTCGCGTGATGCTCCATCCAGGTAATGAGCACTTCATCGCCCGGCCCGAGGCGGCGACCCCAGGACTGTGCGACGAGGTTGATGGATTCGGTCGTGCCGCGAGTGAAGACGATTTCTTTGATACTGGCCGCGTTGAGGAAGCGACGCACCCGCTCGCGAGCACCTTCGAAGGCGTCGGTGGCTTTTTGACTCAGCTCGTACACGCCGCGGTGTACGTTGGCATGACTGCTGCGCTCGTAACGATCGACCGCCTCGATCACGGCGAGCGGTCGCTGTGCAGAGGCCGCAGTGTCGAGAAAGGCCAGCCGCTTGCCGCGCACGGTGGTCGCCAAAATCGGAAAATCGGCGCGCACGCGCGCCACGTCGTAGGCGGGCATCGTCATTTCTGCGTTCACGACCAGGCTCTCGTCGCCGCGCCCGGCAATTGTCGCTCGAGGGCGGCGGCCACTTGCGATCGCAATTCGGGCGAGGGGAGTTTCGCCAGCACGTCACTGACGAACGCCCATTTGAGCAGGGACTCGGCAGTCGCAGGCGGAATGCTGCGCGACAACAAATAAAAGAGCATGTCCGCGTCGAGTTTGCCGACGGTCGCGCCGTGGCTGGCCTTCACGGCATCGGTGTAGATCTCGAGCTGCGGTCGGACGTCGGCCTCGGCCTCGGCACCCGCGAGCAGGCATTTGAGCGACTGGTCGGTCTGTGTGCCAAGGGCCGCAGCCTCGACGCGCATGTGGCCATTGAAGGCGACCCGAGACCGACCGGTTGCAATGCCGCGAAAACATTGCAGCGTGCGTGCGTCCGGCGCAGCGTGGGTGACGTGCACGAACGCATCGTGATGCTGAGTGCCTTCGCCGAGAGCCGCCACGTACCACTCGAGCGAGGCTTCGCGACCGACGTGTTCGACGAATGCCGTGGAGCGACTGGCGAGCGCGCCCTCGATGACCTGCACGAGCTTCATGCTCGCACCGACGTCGAGCTGCAACTCGAGCGTGTCGAGGGCTTGCGCCTTGGCGCCGTGATGACCGATGCGGGCGAGCTCGAACTGCGCGTGTTCGCCGACCCGCGCCGCAAGATGCAGGTTGACGAGTGTGGAGTCATCGCCGCGCGCCGACAGTTGTCGCTCGATCAATTGGAGTTTCGCGCCGTCTCCGAGAGTGATGTCGAGAGCGGGGTGCGAGCTTGCTGTGGCGACGCAAAGGACTTCGAGTGCGAGCGCGGCCTGCGCCGGGACAGCGATTCGGCAGGTGCCTTGACGAAAGCGCCGGTTGAGATTGGCGAATCTTTGATCTGCGCCGGATTTTTCTGGTGCGTCGACATCGTGGGTGATGTTGACATCGGGTAGGGCCGTCGACAGCGCCGCGACATGATGCCCATCGACCAGCACCAAACGGGCGTAGCCCGGCAAAGCGGCAGGCAATCGGCCAGCGATATCTCCGAGTTGAGTCGCCTCGGGTGCGGGCGCGGGCTCGAAACGGGCACGCGCCAAGCCGCGAAGGTTCGCGTACCTCCAGTTCTCGTCGCGATTCGACGGCAGTACGATGGGCATCGCACTCATGTCAGGCGGCCTCGTTCAGCACCCAGTCGTAACCCCGCGCTTCGAGTTCGCGGGCAAGTTCGGGACCGCCGCTGCGAATGATTCGACCACGGGCCAGCACGTGAACGCGATCGGGCTGAATGTAGTCGAGCAGTCGTTGGTAGTGCGTCACCAGCACGATGGCACGGGTCGGAGAGCGCAACGTGTTGACGCCGTTCGCCACCACCTTCAGCGCGTCGATGTCGAGACCCGAGTCGGTTTCATCGAGCAGCGCGAGCGAGGGTTCGAGCACGAGCATCTGCAGGATCTCGTTGCGTTTTTTCTCGCCACCCGAGAAGCCCTCGTTCACCCCGCGTGACAGAAAGGCTTCGTCCATCTGCATGACCTTCATCTTCTCGCGCACCAGCGTCAAAAATTCGAAGGCGTCGACCTCCGCTTCACCACGATGCTTGCGGGCGGCGTTCAGCGCGGCCTTGAGCAGGTAGACGTTGTTCACGCCCGGAATCTCGACCGGATACTGAAAGCCCAGAAAAAGACCGGCCTGCGCGCGTTCTTCGGGCGCGAGCGCGAGCAGGTCGCGACCCTGATAACTGACGCTGCCCGCGGTCACCTCGTAGCCGGGGCGTCCGGCGAGGGTGTAGGCGAGGGTGCTTTTTCCCGAGCCGTTCGGACCCATGATGGCGTGCACTTCGCCCGCAGGCACCTCGAGGTTCAGGCCGTCGAGCACTTTTCGGTCGCCAACCTTGGCGTGCAAATCTTTGATGACGAGCATCGATCTCTCCGTGTTTGACTTGCCGCTGCGGCCTCAGCCCACCGAGCCTTCGAGGCTGACCGCGAGCAGGTTCTGGGCCTCGACGGCAAACTCCATCGGCAATTCCTTGAATACGCTTTTGCAGAAGCCGTTGACGATCATGTTGACGGCATCCTCTTCGCTGA
>Ga0129333_10002552_pt1 | contig 17018 bp, 24 predicted proteins | sample CPB6_08_DNA_FD_94474 | JGI IMG/M metagenome (GOLD analysis project Ga0129333, IMG submission 94474) | Freshwater to marine salinity gradient microbial communities from Chesapeake Bay, USA - CPBay_Sum_0.6_0.8_DNA | ecosystem: Environmental > Aquatic > Marine > Coastal | place: USA: Chesapeake...
AGAAACATATACACAACCAGCAAGGATTGAATCCTGTTCGGATGGCAATAGCTGAACAGGTAAAAGCCGATATAGATTATATTAGGATGTGTCCGCTGGTTCTAGAAATAGTGGACTACAGCGATAGGATAAGATGGTCTTGTAAGCTGCCAAAAGAAGTTATCGTCTTCTTAGAAAGACATTTTAAACATAAATTTGAAGGATTTTCTTGTCCAAATCCGTTTAATTTTTATTTAAATGATACAATATGTCATATAATTACTAGAATAGAGTATGAGCTTGATTTACAATAGGATAAAGAAATGTTGAAGCGTGGTCAAAAGATTTGCAAAAATTGCCGAGCCGTTAATGCTGCAAGAAGTAGGGTTTGCTCAAGATGCGACTTTGAGTTTAAGCCAAAAAATTTACCAGTAAAAAATGAGATAACAAATTGGAAAGAGCTTAATCCCGGAGACTTTATTAAAATTATAGTTGGTTCTGGCCCATACTACATTTCAAAGAAAGAAACTGAAAATTCAAAGGTTGGAGAGCGTATTTTGATGGGTGATCTTGGTGTATATAAAGTTATCAAGGTCTTGGACAATGGGATATACGCCTTTGGCGCCACTCTAAAAAATGCCGGATATACCTTTATTTATATGGGAAAGCCGTACATATCCAAGGAAACTGGAATTCACTTTGAACCCCATAGAATCAAAAAGGTTAAATTAAAATGTCGGACATAACAGCATATTCAGTAATTCTTTCTGATATAAATTTTAGCTTAATATCTACGGATAGTATTGGAAATACGCAAAATGAAAGCGCTAGAATCAACTATCAATTCCAGCTCACTGATGGATCTGGTATTGGACAGGCGACTTATGCGGCAGCAGCAAGCGGGACTTTAGCCTCTGGCTCAAAAACTAATTTTGATTTTCAGCAATTTCCTAAAACATACTTCGGGCTAACTTCTCCTGTTAATTTTAGTTATGTCAAAGGTATTATAGTTGAAAACCAAGGAGACAACATCGGAGAAAATATTTCTATTCATGCTACTGGTGTTAGGGCATTTACTGGAATATTTAACAATAATAACTCAGGCAACTATCTAATAAAGCCCTCTGGCACTTGGATGTTTATGGATGTAATGAGCGGGGTAGAAGTTACAAGCGGTCATAATTATTTAACATTAAAAAATGAGTCTACAACAGGTATAGACTGGCGAATGATTGTTGTTGGAAATACAGGGCTAATATCTGGAACATGGTCTTATAGCTAATTTTTAGAGGAACAAATGAAAAGGATTCTGTGGGTAACAGATTTTAATTTTGATACTAATCTAGGCGGATCTCAAAAAACAGACTTCTTCTTTATTGAAGAGGCCAAGAAGAGAGGCCATGAAATAAGATTCTTCAATCATAATTCAGAACGATCTGTTTTGAATGATAGCTATGATTTGGTTGTTAGTGCAAATCTAGAGCAAATGATAATTAAAAAGAAGAAATATATACTGCACTATATACAAAACCACAAAAATCATGTGCGAATAGAGCATGATGCAAATGAGTATCTAGATCAAAAAGATAGGGAAAAGCTTTTTAGGTCTTCTAAAATTAATTTTTTCTTATCTGATTTTCATTATGAAACTTTTATTTCTATGTATGGAAATATAATAGATAAGTATGAAGTTGCTACTCCATATATAGACTCAGCAAAGTTTTACGATAAAGGCGCAAAGAGAGAAAACAAAATTTTATACGCTGGATTTTTACATACTTGGAAAGGATCAAATTTGTTTCTTGAGTATGCAATAAATAATCAAGATAAGCATTTTGTGATTTCTGGATGGGGAAATCATCTATATTGCGATAGAATAAAAAAGATAAAAAACATAGATTTTGTTGGTAAAACTTCTCACGATAAGATGCCAGAATTGTTTAACTCTTATAAAACTTTGTGGTATCATCCAATTAAATATGAGCCTTTTTGTAGATCTGTTGCAGAAGCGATGTTTTGCGGTATGGAACTCGACTGCTCTTCAAATATAGGTGTTATTCATGACTGGTCTAATTATGGTTTAGACGGATTAAAGGAAAAATCTAAAAATTCTCCGATAGAAACTTGGAATAAAATTGAGGCCGAATTAAAGTGGTAGTAGGATCTGTTGTTTTTGCTACAAAATCTGGACTTGGAGTGCTGGCTAGGCTTTTATATGATTCTAAAATCATAGATAAAGTTTTAATTGTTCAGCATAAAAAGTTTTCGTCAAATACTTCTTGGTATGCTAAAGAAGATATATATTTTGATACTGATTTATTTCTAAAAAATATAGATACTCTTCTAATTATAGAGGCTCCTCTTGCGCAACATGTAAGCGACTGGAGCTTGGTTCAGCTTGCCTACGATATGGGTAAAAAAATTGTTTTAATGCCAATGTATGAGTCAACTCCAAGGAAGTTCATTGATCCATCTTATATAGATTGTGTGATTTGTCCTTCTAGGCTGGACTATGACGAGTATATTGAATGGCATGAAAACACGACGTATTTACCCATACCTTCTTCAAATAGAATAAATTGGAAAAAAAGAACTCGCGCCGATTTATTTATCCATAATGTTGGTCATGGTGGAATTTTTTCTAGAAACGGAACAGAAGAGCTTATCAAGTCGCTTCCCCATATTAAATCTAAAAATTTTAGGCTAGAAATAAGGGTTCAGCCAGACGCTGACGAAAATCTTATTGCTTATATTAAGTCTATATCTGATAATCGAGTAAAGGTTTTGGTAAAAAACTTTTCTGACGAGGAACTTTGGGAAAGAGGCGACGTTTTTATTTTTCCAGAAAAATTTAACGGCCTTTCTCTGCCGCTACAAGAAGCTTTTGCATCTGGCATGGTTGTCATGGCTGGAGACAGATATCCAATTAATACTTGGCTACCAGCAATTAGCTTAATAAAAGTTGATAGTTTTCATAATATAGAAATACCTTGGGCTGGACTAACAGTAAAAAGTGCAAATATATTGCCAGAAGATATAGCAAAAAAAATTGACGAAATGTGCGGCAAAGATATATCTGATCTTTCTGAGATGGGAAAGGTCTATTTAGATTTCAATGCTGGATATATATTAAAAGAAGATTACGATAAAATACTAAGGCATTTTTAAAAATGGATAGAAGTAAACCGGTAGACGATCCCTTATTTTGGAAACAAAGATTAGATCAAGCAATGCTTGAAAAATCTATAGAAAGGTCTGTTTATAGATGCCCTAAAGAAGAGTGGGATAAAATAAATAATTACCACTTATCGATAATTAAATCCATAGTTTCTGATTCAGACAAAGTTCTTGATGCTGGATGCGGATATGGAAGAAACTGCTATTGGTATAATCCAACTCAATATACCGGAGTAGATTTTTCTCCAGATTTTATAGCCGAGGCGAATAAAAGATTTCCTTTATACAATTTTAATGTAGGTAATTTGTCCGATCTTTGGTATGATGACAATAGTTTTGACTACGCCATATGTACAAGTGTGATGATAATGATTGTTCAAAATTGTGGATGGTTCGCTTGGGAAAAAATTCAAAATGAATTATTAAGAGTTTCTAAAAATGGGATTATTTGTTTGGAGTATGGATGCGGAGACACCGATACTGATTATGGAACTTTTTATCACATAAAAAAATACAATGGAATTTAATGATTTTTATGAGCGATATGTTGATAAGTACAGGAATATTAGCTATTACTACGATAATAGTTATGGATACATTGTTTGGAGACTAGGAACAGGTGAAAATATCGAGCTTCTACATATTAGAACCTTTGAAAAAAGGAAAGGATACGGAAGAAAGCTATTTATTCAGATGTTAAAACAAATTAACTCAGAAGATACAAAGCCTTATCACTCTATATTCGGATTTACCAGAAGCTCTAATAAAGAAGCGCAAGAATTTTATGTTGCGATGGGATTCAATATTGTAGATGTTTCTGGAATCTATAAAGACGGACACTGTAAATTATTTTGGGCATCATTTGACGATCTAATAAAAAGATATGAAAACGATTATATTTAGTGGAAAATATATCAAGGCAATAAAATATTTTGCGGTTTTATACAATAAATATTTTGACTGTAATAATCAAGTGTTCGTTTTGTGTTCTGAAGATTCGCAGAATAACGCTGGAAAGCTTCCTAAAAACTTTACTTTATATCCTTGTGTCAAACAAAGTTCTAGCTCTTGGGTAGAAGATATATATCCGTTCTTTGAAGATTTTAATGAGCCATATTTTCACGGATGTATGGAGGACCATTTCCTTTATGGTCAGGTAAATATAGAAATAATTTCTAAAGCAGAAAAACTAATCCAGAATGGCAAAATAGACAAGCTTGTTACAAATCATCCAAATTATCATTTCAATTTTTCTAAAATAGAAGAATTTAAAATTTGTTCTTTTGTGGACAGAGAAGGTCCGACTTCTCTTTTGCCGTCCATATGGAGAACCGACCTATTTAAAGAAATGCTAAATAATGTAAGAGGTAAGACAGCATGGGACTTTGAACTTGAAAATATGAGATATCTAAATACATTAAATACTGGTAGATATAAATTTGCTTATTATCCGATCAATCCAGAATTTGTCCCATACCCAAGTGTTGATTTGGTTAGAAGAGGGTCTGACAATTATAATTTTTGGTCTAAATATGTAAAAGATCAAGAAGATATTCAAATATTTAACGAAGCTAGAAAAGAGGTTTTTGAAATATGATTACGCTTGGAGAGCTTATAGATAAGCTGACTGTTGTTAATTTAAAAATTTGGCATTTAGAAGACGCTAAAAGAGATAACGCTGCTTCTGATTCTAAAATAGCCGAAGCTACAAGAAAAACAAATTTTTTAAATGTACAAAGAAATCAAATTATAGAGGAAATAGACAACTTATTTGCAGATTCAATTTCTGGAAAAATATCCGCAAAAAAATCTTTTGCTGGAACAACAAAGGTTTATGGTGAGTAATGTTTTACGGTCAACACGGCGAAGACGCTAGGATATTATACTGGCTGGATAAAGTCGGCATTAAAAATAGAAGATGTATTGAGATTGGATGCTCTGATGGAATAAGAGGGTCTAATACAAAATATTTTGAAGATATAGGATGGGATTGTATTTGTATAGACCCAATACCAGAGCATGTAGAGCTTGCCAGAAAAGTCAGAAAGACCGTATACCCAGTGGCAGTACATAATTCAGTTGGTATTGTAGAGTTTACAAAATTTAAAGTCGGACAAGAGAATATCATGAGTTCGATAAGCTCAATTTGTCCAGATCACAGACTTATAAATCAAATGTCTAATATTATAAATGCAGTAGAAACAATGTATGTGCCTTGTATGCCTTTAAAATTTTTGCTACCAAAAGAATGGGAGGGGTCTACAATTGATTTTATATCAATAGACACAGAAGGAACAGAGCTTGATATTCTAAAAGACATTGTTCCAGATATGGATATAAATTTATTTGTTGTTGAAAATAATTTTGACTCTCAAGATGTAGTCGATTTTATGAAAATCTTTGGTTTTTCTAGAGTTGAGAGGGTCGTTGTTAATGATTTTTATATTAAGACTTAATTATGAAAAATTGTAGAATAAATGGCGATAGATTAGCGCCTCTTTTTAGTCTAGGAGATATTTATGTTTCAGATTTTATCCCTACTGACGAACCGAGCTTTAAGTTCCAAAAGGGGGAACTAAATCTTTGTATTGGAAAAACAAGCGGACTAGTTCAGCTAGATAAAACAATTGATTTTGATTCTATGTATAGAAAATACTGGTATGCTTCTGGCTCTAATAGATCCATGCAAAATGAATTAAAAGACATTGTTGATAGCATTTGTAAACTATTTGATTTGAAATCTGAAAATTTAAACTGGCTTGATATAGGATGTAATGACGGAACCCTTCTGAGTTTTTTAAAGAATAATCATAATATTATAAGATACGGATGCGACCCATCAGATGTTGCAAGAAATCTCGGCAAAAACTATTGCGAGTATTATTGTAATAATTATTTTGATGATAAAGCATTCGTTGATACTAAATTTAAAGTTATTACAGCTATCGCGATGTTCTATGATATAGAAGATCCAAATTTATTTCTACAAAATATTTACAATTCACTAGATGACGACGGAATTTTTATAATTCAGATGAGTTATTTACCATTAATGATCGATCAGCTTGCCTTTGATAATATTTGTCATGAGCATTTATGTTATTATACGTTAACTGTTATGAATGATCTTCTTTCTAATAATGGATTTAAAATAGTAGATTGTATATTAAATGATGTTAATGGCGGAAGCTTTAGAATATATATTAGAAAAGAAAATTGCGACGACACAAAATTTGCAACCTCTCCATATAGATATGTGGCAAATATGCGTATTGATAGTTTGCTAGAATTTGAAAACAATATAGACTATACAAATTCTACTATTTATGACCGCTTTTTTAAAGAAATAAATAATCTTAAAAAAGATGTTGTAGAATTTATCAGGAACGTCAACGATACTGGCAAAACGGTCGCGGCTTATGGCGCATCAACAAAGGGCAACACACTGCTTCAATACTTTGGTCTTGGGAAAGACGATATCAAATATATAGCAGATGTTCAAAATAAAAAACACGGACTAAAAACTATTGGTTCGGAAATACCCATTGTTTCCGAAATTTTTATGAGAGAAAACAAGCCAGACTATTTGTTAATTTTACCTTGGCACTTTATAACAGAGTTTAAAGTCAGAGAAAAAGATTACTTAAAAAGCGGTGGAAAATTTATTATTCCTTGTCCACAATTTGAAATAATTAGTTAATTTAATGGAGATTAAAAAGAATGTCAGATCCTATCTTAAATAAAGACGCAGAAAGATTTATCCCAATATCAGCGCCTTGGTTAGATGATAACGAGTCGTTTGCTATACAAGATTGCATTGCCAATAATTGGATATCTCAAGGTCCAAAAGTTGCAAAGTTTGAACAAGAGTTTGCAAAAACTCATGATAATCTTTATGGATCTGCCTGTAATTCAGGCACAACTGCTATTCACTTAGCATTAAAGGCTATTGGAATAGAAAAGGGCGATGAAGTTATCATACCTGACTTTACAATGGTTGCAGTGGCTAATTCTGTATTAGCATGCGAAGCCGTTCCAGTATTTGCAGATGCTGTTGCGGCTGTAGAAAAAGACGGAAATGTCTTGTGTTCTCTGGTTGGGAACACCTCTCTTTACTCCATTAAAAAATGCATTACAGCTAAAACAAAGGCTATAATCGTTGTCCATACATATGGAGAACCAGTTGAAGATATCCAAGCTATTGCAGATTTTTGTAAACAAAAAAATATATTCTTGGTAGAAGACTGCGCAGAGTCTACATTCGCTAGAATATCTGGAAAACCAGTTGGTTCTTTTGGGGATATAGCAACTTTTAGCTTTTATTCTAATAAAAATATTACTACCGGAGAAGGCGGAATGGTTTTAACCAATTCTGCTGAAATCAAAGACAGGCTAGATAGAATTAGAATGCATGCGTTTACTCCGGGAATGCATTTTAATCATACAGAAAGGGCTTTTGGCTATCGAATGACTGATTTACAAGCCGCAATAGGATTGACTCAGTTGACAAAAGCTTCTTTCTTTATGGATAGAAGACGAAGATATAGAGAAATATATGATAATCGTTTAAAAGACTGTAAAAAAATTATTATACCACGAACAACTCCAGAATCTGGATATTGGGTTATGCCAATACTAACAAACGATCAAGTAACTAGGGATAAATACAGAGAGCATCTAGCCAATAACGGAATAGAGACTAGAACTTATTTTTTTCCAATGAGTACACAGGTTTTTCTAAAACAATATGAAAGAAATGAATGCCATGTTGCAAAATTTTTGGGCAAAGCTGGATTTTATTTGCCTCTTTATCCAAAACTTTCAGAAGAAGATATTAACTATATTATAGATAAAATGATTGAAATGGAAAACAAATGAAGCATATTTTTTTATTGAATGAAAGTTTCAACGATAATGATATTAATAGCATCATAGAGTCGCAAGCTAGAAACTTCATAGATAACAACGATCTTTATTTTATCAAGCCTTCAAATGATAACTTTAAACAAGATCTGCTTAATTCGATCAACAATATTGATATTCCTAATGAACAATATTTTATCTTTAATCCTTTAAGATGCGTATTGATTGATAGTCCAGATCTTCAAAAGATTAATGATCTTTCTGCGTATTTGCGTTCACAGCATGAATATAAATATATCAGAATATCTAAAAACTTTTCATCTATGAAAAAAATGGCAGATGAAAATTTATCTTTATATGAAGATAATTTTTCTAAAATATCTGCCAATAGTCCTCATATAATCAATAAGTCTATACTTATAGAAATTATATCGAGTTCTTTTATAAATTCTTTGGATCATTTTTGGTTTTCCTTAGACGTTTCTAAATGGAAGAGTTTATTTTATTATGAAAAAACAAGCAATCAATCGCTTTGCTGTTTCAAAGATCAAAAAGATATTTCGACTATTTATCCAATAGTTGGAAATTTTATTACTCCTTTTGGAAAATGGGATGTAAAATTTTCTGAAGGCATAAAAGGATATTTGGAAAAATATTCTATATCTTCTAGCAGAGAATTCTCTGAACAAATATCTGGAGAATGGTATAATGATATGGTCAAGCCTAGCTAAAAAATATATTAATGCAGAAATGAATGCGGATATAAATACAATATCTGCTCTTGTTGGCGATGAATTAGTTTTTAACGGTATTAATTTTTTAAAAGATGAATTTATCTCTTTACCAAGAGATCCTATTAAAAACTCTATAAAGTTTATAGATTGTTGCTATCGAGATAAATATATTTGTTGCGAATACGAAGTAGCTGAAAATACAGAAAGTTTATATTTAAAGTTTATTATGATCATTAAGTTTAATGATTTTGGCAAGATAAATTATGTACAAGAATATAGTGAATTACTAGAACAATGAAAAGAGAACGAGTTAGAACTAAAGATATTTTTCTTAGAGAAGAAAAGTACAATAAAACAAATAAAAAAGAAACCAGCCGAAGTAAACATACTTATATAGAAGAGCCTGTAGATGGTAAATATGTTTATTTAGTTAATAATTGGCATCCATTTATTACTGGTGTTCCATATAAAGTTTGTGAAGAAGGTTTAGATTGGGTTAAATTGCGAAATGGTGGTAAAACATATCACGTTCCGCGTTCTTTTATAGAGAAAGATTAATTTTTTTACGAGGGTTTTATGAGTGATTTAAACAAGTGTGTGTTTAGTGGTCGTCTGACAAGAGATGCTATTGTTCGTCAAACTGCAAATGGAACTCCAGTTGCCGATATGACAATTTGTTCCAACAGGATATTTGGGAGAGACGAAAGCGGTAATAGGAAAGAAGAGGCGACATTCATCGATGTTACGCTATTTGGAAAAAGCGCCGAAGCTCTTTCTGGGTACTTAACTAAAGGACAATATGTTATGGTCGAAGGGAGACTTAAGCTTGATTCTTGGCAAACTAATGAAGGAGTTAAAAGAACCAAGCTATCTATTATTGCTGATGACATTAATTTTCCTCCAAAGAATAATTCTACAGGAAAACCTTCTGTTGCATCTACAACTGTAGAAGAAGAAATGGAAGAACAAAATGCGCCTTTTTAATATTGCGCAATAAAAACTAAATTATAGTTTTATGGGACTCGATCAAAAGAGTCCCTTTTCTTTTTAGGTGTATATAAGCATTGGAGGCTTTTATGAAACAAATTTTTTGCTACATATCGATATTGCTATTTTGTTCGTTATTTGGTAATTCTCAAGAATTACAGTATAAAGATAATGACGAAATTGTAATTTTTTATGGCGCAGAATGGTGCGGCCCATGCGCCCAGACAAAAGAGATTTTAAAAGAACAAGATCTAGCAAACTACTTTAAGCAATCCAATAAAAAGTATTTTTATATTGATATAGATACTAAAGAACAAAAATTAAAGCAATGGATCGATTTAGCCAAAGTTAAAACAATACCAACAATTATTAGGTATAAGTTTAAAGAAAATAAGTGGAACGAGTATTCTAGGATAGTTGGACTATCTTCTAAAACTAATCTACTAAATTTTCTTAAAAATGAAAAGTGACGATATAATTATTGGAGAAACCTATCGGATATTCTTTGAAAGAAAGGTTGAGAACTGTAGAAATTGTTCTAAAATAATTGGATTCTTGTGTGACAATTGTTCAAAAAAATCTTTCAACGGCCCGGCGCTTTGTATAGCAAAGCAAAACAATAAACTTGCTTTTTTAATTTCTGATACCGAGATGGCTGTAGTTTCAATATATAATGTCTTAGAAATTTCTCAAAAAAAGATTAAGGTTAGAAAAGCATTTATTAAAAATTTTTTAAAAAGATTAAGTCAGGATATTGAATAATGAAGATTTGCTGGGCCGATAGAGAATATAAAGATTTTATGTACAGGGCTTTTTATGAGCCTTGTGTTGAAAATGGACATGAAATTGTAAGCGATTGCGATACGAGCTGTGATTTTATTTTTAATGCTGCTTTTAAATGTCCTAGAACATTTTATTATGCAAATGAATATCCAAATATACCTATTATAACTTATTGTTGGGACTATTATAAGTGGAACGTAGACCCTTTTAGTCCGTTTCAATATGATAAATTTTATGGCACTCTGAAATATTTTAATGAACTGATGAAGAGAAGCTGGAAAGTTTTCTCTCCAAACGAAGGTACAAGACTAAGATTAAAAGAATATCTTGGTATAAATTCTGAAATTCTTTATACTCATATACCAACATATGATCATCCATCTATGAATGGGAACTATATATATGATCCTCTTAGATTGTATCCAAGAGTTTTAAACGGATATGGCGAACCAACTGTGGTATGTCAAAACGATCAAATAAAAAAGAGCGAAGAATTAAGAAAAAAAGTAATGCCATGTCAATGGTCACAGCTCTTAACAGATCCATTTCATAAAGATGCAATTATAACAACTTGGTCTATGATGGCTTGTGAAGATTTAAATATTCCTTATGTTAGAACAGATCATAGATTAGACGAACCCCAATTTAGAAAAGTAGTTTCCGACTCTAATTTAATGGTTTCTACTTATTACGAAGCCTCTACTGGCGGAATGACACTTGTAGAAGGGCTATGGAATGGAAAAAGGTCTTTGGTTTCAAATTCTCCATATATGGGTGCAAATGAATATTTGGGGCCATATGGATTTTATTTCCAACACGATTCTTATGATGATTTTAAATCTAAGCTTTTTGATTTATGGTCTAATTACGAACAGTTTCCAGTAGACAAAACTAGAGACTATATAAATAGCAAATTTTCAAAACAAGAATTTGTAAAAAACTTAAATTATCACCTTGAGCAATATAAATCTATATCGAAAAAATTATCTATTCATGATTTTATAACAAAAATGCAGAATAAAGAGTTTTTTAGTTTTGCTAGATATGGAGACGGTGAGCTTAATTGTATTTGGCGAACATGGCACTTAAAAAATTGCGATGGATGCTATTACACAGAAGACCTTAGATCTTCATTGATAAGTAGTTTCGATCACATAAATGATGATTCTTTTATCTATGGGCTACAGAATGTCGGGTTTGAATACTTTTCTAGAGTAAAGTCTGACTCGTTATTAAGTAAAGTTAACTGGCATGATTCTGAATTTTTAACCAATGCATTAAGATCTGGTCAATTAGCTCCATTTTTTGAACAGTTGTCAAAAATGAATGTAATTTTAATAGGCAATGAAGATAAAGCTAGTTTTAGTAGATTTAATTTTCATTATATAAAAATACCCAAAAACAATAGTTTTGAGGTAGTTGACGAAATAGAAAATGAAATCTTAGATTACGGTCAAGAAGGGGTGTATTTATTTACAGCCGGAATGACCTCTAATGTATTGATATCTAGACTACATGGAATACTTAAAAATTCATTTTTAATAGATATAGGTCATATATTGGATATATTTTGTGGTGTAACCAGCAGAAATTATCACAACGAAATAACTCAAGAAATAATAGATAAAAATTTACAGTAATATTGGAGAATAAAAAATGCCGATTCCATCAAGAAAAAAAGATGAAGATAGACAAGCTTTCGTGTCTCGTTGCATGGGTGATGATGTAATGAAAAAAGATTATCCAGACAGCAAGCAAAGAATTGCGGTCTGTCTTAATCAGGTTAAAAAAGACACGAAGGCTTCTATTTTAGAAGAAGTTCAAGATAACTTGTTTGAAACAAATGCAAATTGGGATGAAGAGTGGAACGAGTTTGTTTCAGAGATAGAAATTATTGAAACTGTATATGATGAAGAAGGTAATGTAATTGCGGCAGAAAAAAAGGGAAAAAAGGTTAATTTAAATAAGCCTTTTAGGACGCCCGGAGGTCCAAAAAAGTTTAGCGTTTATGTAAAAAACGATAAAGGTAATGTTGTCAAAGTTAATTTTGGCGATCCAAATATGGAAATTAAGCGAGACGACCCAGAAAGAAGAAAGAATTATAGAGCTAGGCATAATTGCGACAATCCGGGTCCAAAGTGGAAAGCAAATTATTGGAGTTGCAAGATGTGGTCAAGCTCTCCAGTCAGTAAACTCGCTGGCGAAGACTCTTCTCAGGCATCTCAAATGAGCCGTCAAGAAATCAATAATCTGCCAGATTCTGATTTTGCTTATATTGAGCCGGGAGGAGAAAAAGACGACGAAGGCAAGACCGTTCCAAGAAGTCTAAGACATTTCCCAATACATGACGCTACTCATGTAAGAAATGCTTTGGCTCGATTACCTCAGTCTAAAATTTCAGAAGAAGCCAAAAAGAAGGCTATGCAAAAGATTAAGTCAAGAGCAAAGAAATACGGAATACAAGTTTCTCAAGCTCAAAGTCCCGGACTTTGGGAAAATATTAGAAAGAAAAGAGAAAGAATGGGCAAGAAATATAAGCCTGCTCGTCCCGGAGATCCAGATCGTCCAGATCCAGAACAGTGGAAAAAGCTTACCAAGGGTCAAGATTCTTCAATTGAAGAAATTGAAAAAATGGAAGAAAATCCAGAATATGAATTAATGGAATACAAGGCAGACTTTCTTGAAATGATTCTTGGATCTTTAAATAGTATAAAAAAACATGTAGACGCTATTCTCGAAAATATTTCAAATGAATCTGTAAAAGAAAATTTGACAGAACCATTTTTACAAGCAACCGCTGCGTTAGCAGAAGATTATGTAATGACAATACATAATTATGTAATGTACAATACAGAAGCTGAAGACGAAGAAGACGAAGAGGAAAAAGAAGACTAAGAGTCATATAAATAATTTATGAGGAAACAAATTGTTCAAACCCCTATCAATACTTTAGGATATGGAGTTGTTGGATATAATTTATGGAAGCAAATGTCAAAGATGTACGACCTATATCTTTGTCCAATATCCAATATTACAGTTCCTGCATCTTCATACCTAGAGCTTGATGAAAGACTTATTGAATCAACCTATAAACCAGAGTCATATCATTTATATTCTGATTCTCCAATACTGAAAATTTGGCACGACAATCTTTTGGCAGATCGATCAAGTAAAGGAGAGTATTCTATATATACTTTCTTTGAGAAAGATAGATTTAGCAAAAGCTCTGTATCTCAGCTAAAAGCATGCGATAAAATAATCCTTCCTTCTAATTGGGCTAAACAAATAGTTTGCGATCAGGTTCGATCTGAAAATGTTTATGTCGTTAATTCTGGAGTAGATAGGAATATTTTTAATGAGTCTGCGTCTAAAGTAGAAAAACACAATAAATGTATTTTTTTAAATTGTGGCAAATGGGAAAAGCGTAAGGGACATGACGTTATATATAAAGCTTTTATAGAAGCTTTTAAAAATAATAATAATGTTGAGCTTTGGATGATTTGTGATAATCCCTTCTTAGACGAAAACGAAAGAAAAAAATGGGAATCTGTTTATAGTCATCCTAAAATAAAAATTATTCCAAGAGTAAGATTTCAAGAAGAACTTGCTGAAATATTCAGCCATGCATTTTGCGGTGTTTTTCCTGCTAGATCTGAAGGATGGAATTTAGAGCTTTTAGAGTTTATGAGTATGGGTAAATTTGTAATAACAACAAATTATTCGGCCCATACTGAATTTTGCAGTAGCGATAATTCATTTCTTATAGATATAGATAAGCTGGAGCCAGTTTATGACGGTATATTTTTTAAAGGCAATGACAATGGAAACTGGGCATGTTTAGATGGTAGTCCATATCAACAGCTTGTTGAATATATGGATTATGTATATTCGATATGGCTTAATGACAAGACTAAGCTTAATATAAATGGAATACAAACTGCAAAAAATCTTTCATGGGAAAATATTGGAAATAAGTTAAAAGAGGTTTTAGATGGATAGTAAAAAGATTAAAGTTAAAAAACTGCATGAAAATGCAATAATTCCTACAAAAGCGTATTCATACGACGCTGGATGGGATTTATATTATGACGGCCCAAGTATTTTACTTGACTGTGGAGAGCGAGCCACTTTTAAAACAGGCGTATCTTTTGATATGCCATCCGAATTTGTCGGCTTAATTTGGCCGAGATCTGGAATGGCTGTTAAATCTGGTATAGATGTTTTAGCTGGTGTAATTGATTCTCAATACACCGGAGAAATTATTGTTTGTCTATTGAATACTTCAAAAAAAGAAGTTAAGATTGTTAATCGTGGAGATAAAATTGCCCAAATTATTTTCCATGAAATTCCCACTACAGAATTAGAAGAAGTAAATTCTTTGAAAAATTCTGAAAGAGGGGGCAAAGGATTCGGAAGTTCTGGCGTATAGTTTAATAGTTTCGTGTTTCTTATTTTTTAGGAAAGGATAGAGATGAAGAATTTTATTTTGTTGGTTTGTTTCGTTTGCGGAGTTGCTAGTTCTAATCTTTTGCTTGCTCAAGAAAGCACTCAAAATTTGCCTAGCCCAAATCCAGTTGCTTCTCGACTTGTCGAAGTAAATGGAGAAATGGTTCAAGTTGTAAATTTACAACAGCCTGATATTACTCCTCCCGAACCGGTTGTTGGCGCAAGCTCGGACGCTACTGCCAATACAACCATCGCAGCTAGTGCTTCAACTGGAACTGAAGTCAGCGTTGCTTCTAGCTCATGCGGTTGTCAACAAAGCGGTTTTCGCGGCGTAGCAAATCGTACATTTGGTCGAGCCAGAGGACTTGTATCTTCTGTAAAGTGTCGAGTTCGACACATGCTCCGTCGATGTTAATAAACTATCTCTAAGCTGAAAGGATAACTGCCCCTGCAAGTTTATATTTGCAGGGGTTTTTTAATATGAGCATTAGTTTGTGGGACACTCGTTTTATTGAGCTTGCTAGACATATATCTTTTTGGAGCAAAGATCCATCAACAAAAGTTGGCTCGGTTATAGCGGATAAAGAAAATAGGATTGTGTCTGTTGGTTTTAATGGATTCCCAAAAGGAATAGAAGACAATAATAGACTACACGATAGAGAATTAAAGTATAAAAAAATAGTTCACGCAGAAGTAAACGCTATTCTTTTTGCAAAAAAAGATTTATCAGATTGTACGCTATATACGTTTCCATTCATGCCTTGTTCTCAATGCGCAAATCTAATTGTACAGTCTGGAATCAAAAGAATCGTTAGTCCATATTCTGACAATGAAAGATGGCGAGAAGACTTTGATATATCTAAATCGACCTTTAAAGAATCTGGCGTAGAACTGATATTGTGTGTAAACACTGGCGTTGTTACTTGGACAAAGATTTAAATGATAATAAAAAATTGCTATCAATCGACTAAATCTGGGGTTATTATTGACCTACTTAATCCAACTCCAGATATGTTTTTAATCGAGGATATTGCTGCATCTTTATCGAAAATATGTAGATTTACTGGACATTGTGACAGATTTTATTCGGTAGCGGAACATTCTTTAAATGGAGCAAAAGCTTTACATTCTATAAATATCTTATGGGCTTATGAATTTTTATTGCACGACGCTCATGAAGCTTATGTTGGAGATTTGCACACTAATCTTAAAAAGATATGCCCAGACTATCAGCATATAGAACAAGAGATTGATAGAATAATAAGGAAAAAATTTGGCCTTCCTCTTGACATGACTCCAGAAGTCAAGAAGATGGATTTAATAATGCTTGCTACTGAAAAAAGAGATATAATGAAGCAGTCTACAAATAAATGGGGGATATTAAAAGATATCAATCCGTTGCCCGAAGAAATTCAAAAGGAAGCGCCTTCTTCTTCTGATATAGAAGAGTTGTTCTTAAATACCTTTAACAATTATCAGTTTATACATTATCTATAATATATGCCATATAAAAATGGGTACAACGTACTCCCAAAACTTCAAGATATTAGCGGGCCAATATTTGAAAAAGAAAAAGATATTTTTATTGAGGCAAAAAAACAAGAAGTAAAAAAACGACGATGTTATTATGAATATAATATATCTAATATTCAATTGGCAACAATATGCAATTATATTTCCACTGCAACTGGATTGACAGGAACTTTTGAAGATCTTGCAATGAAGCTTAGAGAAGATATTGTTATTCATTGTATTGATGAGAATACAGATTGGTTTGCCGCTGGACACGTTTGTTTTCCAAGCGGCTGGAGGCCGGAAGAAAAAATAGGAAAATCTTTTTATGAAATACATAAAGATGTACCTAAAATGAGACTTGGTTCGTCGCGAAAAATAGTCGAAGCAATGATCAATTCTTCTCCATATGAGAGATATGTTTGGACAATCTGTTTTGATAAGCAAATAAGTGGACACCCAGATTATCCAAAAAAACAATTTGACATAAAAAACCCTTCTTTATTTGTAAAATATGAAAGGCAATGTATAATAGGA
>Ga0129333_10002553_pt1 | contig 17017 bp, 20 predicted proteins | sample CPB6_08_DNA_FD_94474 | JGI IMG/M metagenome (GOLD analysis project Ga0129333, IMG submission 94474) | Freshwater to marine salinity gradient microbial communities from Chesapeake Bay, USA - CPBay_Sum_0.6_0.8_DNA | ecosystem: Environmental > Aquatic > Marine > Coastal | place: USA: Chesapeake...
CGCCCCGCCGTCCGCGCCCGACTCCGAACCCTGACGCGGAACGCTATGCGCGCTCGCGCGCGCGGCGCGATCCGCGAAGCCCTGGACCTGGAAAGCGCCCGGGATGCTATCCTCGGGACTCTTTCCGGGGACGAGAAGACCGCCGCCGAGGACCTTGTGCTGGACCTGGAAACCGATCACTCGAACTAGAAAAGGAAAGCCTACCATGCAACCCGAAACCCGAACCCTCCCGCGCGACTGGCGCCTCGTGACCTTCGAGGAGACCCCGTTCTGGAACCTGCCGGGCTTCCCCGGCGCGCGGGTTTTCACCTGCTACGCCTTCGACGCCTCCGTGCATACGCACCTCTGCGAAGCGGAGCCGAGCTATTGCCTCGTGCCGGTCGAAACCTTCGCCGACCTGCCCGACGCCGACGAGGAGGCGCGCGAGCGCTTGGGCGATGTCCTCGCCGAGCACGCCGAGCCCGAGCCGACCTACATGCACGTCCGCACCGTCGAGCGCGCCGACGTTCGCCCGCTCGACTGGACCTCGGACCCGGACGATACGGATGCCGAGGACGAGGAGCGCGTGATCGAATACTGCCGATGCAACGGCGTCGGCTTCATCCCGAGCAAGTAACCGAGGAACCTACCATGCAACCCGAAACCGTCAAGCAACCCGCCCCGACCATCCGCTACCGCAAGGGCCGCCCGGCCTGGAACGTGAAGCGCTACACGGCCCCGACGGCCGAGGAGTGCGCGCAGGTCTTCGCCGACTACGGCGAGCGCCCGGCCGATGCGCTCGCGCGCCCGGGGACCGATACCGGGGACGCGCTACCGTGGGGCCCGGCGTGGATCGAGGCCACGGCCGAGCGCAACCCGGAAGCCTACTCCATGGAGATAGGGCGGGCCGCGAGCCGTGCCTTCGCAACGGCCGAGGAGTACGCGCGCGAGCTCTTCGGCGACCGCGCCCGCGTCTACAGTGACGGCCGCTCCGGCGGCTGGCTCGTGCTCGATCACCCGAGCGTAACCGATGCCGAAATCACGGCCGCCGAGCTCCTGCTCGGCTACGCCGAGGACGATCCGAGCAACCCGATACTGGACGACGTGACGGCCGAGGAGCTCCGCGACGCGCGCGAGCTCCTCGATAACCTGGACGCTTTCGGGCGCCACGTCGCCGCCGAGCTCGCCGACCACGGCCGCGAACAAGCCTACGAGCTTCTCCGGCTCTACGAATACTACGCGCAGGAGCTCGCCGAGGAGCAGGCCGAGGCCGAGGCCGCCGCGCGCCTGGACCGCGCCCGGACCGCCTTCGAGGACGCGGCGACTCGACTCCGGGACGCGGCGAGTAGCCTACTCACCGAGGAACAGCTCGACGCGCATCCTAACGGCAACCGCTACACGGTGCGCGATGCCTTCGGGGGCTTCGACGCCGCGCGGCTCGAGCTCGAGCAGGCGAAAGGCGGTGCCTCGTGAAGCGCGTGAACGTCTACCGCGTGTCCGTCCTGCTCCGGCCCAAGGCGGCCGGGCCCGACGAGGCCTGCCCCTCGCTCCTCCGGCAGGTCCACGTCTACGCGCTCGACCCGGACGAGGCGTGTAGCGAGGGCGAGCTCGCCGCCCTCGTGCGCTGGCCGGGCTTCCGCACGCGCAACGTGCTACACGTCCGGCAGACTGAAGCCGGGGACGAGGTGCGCCCGAGCGGGCGCAAGGGGAGGCAACCGTGACCGTGCGCTATTACGAGCCGCCCCCGACACCGCCGCCCTCGGCGTCGTCGGAGCCGACCTGGACGGACCCCGGGCCGCCCCCGTGGCAGACCGCCATCCGCGCGCGCCGGATCCTCCGGGCCTACGCACTCCGCCGCAAGCTCGCCCGCCGTCGGCGGTGGGCCTTCATCTTCCGCAAGGTTTCGCACTTCCTGAAACTTCGCGGACACTGAAAACCTTGGGCCCCGGTTGTAGGCGGACATCGTAGGAAGCCGCCGGATGCCCCTGCCCCGGCGCCTACGGGCGGTCGCGGGGAAATGACTAGATACGGGGACGCGTTCACCCGCCGCGCCTGGCAGACTGCCGGGGCGGACTCGAGCGCAGGACCATGAACGAGGACTTTTCCATGACTACGAAACAGGACCCGGACCCGATCATTCCCGCGCGACTCCAGGAGACGCGCATCACGTCGCTTCGCGACGCTCTCTCGCAAGCCCGGGCGCTCCGTGAGGTGGCGCTCAAGCGGGGCGATCCGTCGGCGGCCGTGCTCTACGGCGACATCGAGGAGCGCGCCGGGCGCCTGATCCACGCCGAGGAGCGGTTCCGTGCCGCCGAGGCCGAGGACGAGGCGAACCGCGAGCACGAGGAGAAGGAGAAGGCCTACGCGGCCCGCTGGCAGGGCCGGATCGCGCTGGCGCTCACGATGGCCGTCATCTTCGCGGTGATGGTCTTCGCGACCTCCTGCCAGACTGCGCCCGCGGACTATCACCCGGGACGCGGCACCAACTTCGAGGTGAGCGTGGGCCAGACGGAGCTCTCCGGCCGCGGCTCGCCGGACTTCGGCGACGTGGACCCGATGCCTACGATCGAGCTCTCGGGCTCGATGGGCGGGAGCGAGCTCTTCCTGTCCTACGCGCAAACGGACCAGGCGGACGTGGACGCGGGCGCGCTCGGCCTGTTCGACCTCGAGGGCCGCGTGCTCCGGGGCGGCGTCGGACTGCGCTTCGAGACGGGCCGCTTCCTCGGCCTGGACTCGGAGCTGGGACTCGGCGCGTGCATCACCGTCTTCGACGGCACGGCGACTGCGGGGCCGATCCAGGTCGAGGACTCCGGCGGGGGACTCGGTGCCTACGTCCAGGGGACGCTCTCGAGGGGCCCCTTCTTCCTGCGCGGGCGCTACGTCAGCGGGCCCGAGCTCGAGGTCGGCCTCGGGGACGACGAGGTGGAGCTCGGCGGCTTCAGCGCGATGGGGGGTGTCCGGTGGAACTTCTAGTGCAATTCGACCGTTCGGAATACCTGCCCATGCGCGTACCGATCCTTCAACTCCGGGGGATGATGGACGGCTGGGTTGCGGCCGGGACGAGCTTCGACGTGCTCTACGACGGCCAAGTCGTCGCGGGCTCCTACCTGACGAAGGACGGACTACGCTGGGCGACGTGCCGGGGCTTCTCTCTGCCTTCCCCCGACAAGCGCCGTGCCGTGCCCGTCTGTGAGACGTGTGGGCAGGAGGTGTGCTCGTGAGGATCGGACGCTACCGCATCGTCAAGGCCCCCTGGTGGGCCTGGGTTCTGCTTGCGCTCCTGCCCACGGTCGGATACCTTCTGGCCGAGGCGATCATCCGAGCCCGTAGCGGGTGAGGATCCGATAGGGTGATATCCCGGGGCAGGTCCGCCTGGGGCCATCCGCATCACACCTGCTGAAGGGACTCAGCGGGCCAGGGGCAGGCCGGGGACGCATCGAGCGGCCTGCCCCACCTACTCCCCGCAAACCGGGGACGGCACCACCTACTACAACCTGGGACGAACATGCAACTGGGAAAGAAGATCGGGAACATTCTCGGGGCCATCAAGGCCGCCCTGCTTGGCCGCTCGCCCGAGCGTGCCGACGCGCTGGCCGCGGCGATGAACCTCGAGGACGAGGTGCGCATGAAGCTCGGCGGGGGCTGGTGGACGCGCCGCCTGACGGAGCGCTCGCGCGCGGCAAGACTGCGGACGCTGACGAAGTCGCAACGTGACTACGCCGCGGGACGCGGCTGGTGCCGCTCGTGAGACGCATCGGGAGCGCCTGCCTGCTGGCCCTCTGGGCCCCGCTCGGCGCCCTGGTGGTCCTCCTGTGCGCGGTCTTCCTGACGCTCGGCTTCGGCCTGGCCGTCGTGATCGAGTCTTTTTCTGGCTCCAAGTTCCCGCGCCGCGGTAGGCTCTAGGCACCATGAAGATCACCCGCACCTACCCGCAGCCAGACTCGAACCTGCCGCACATCGGCCCCCGCGAGCGCGCGATGGCCGTGTTCAAGTACCTGCTCGGCCTCGAGCCCGAGGCCGCCGTGCTGCACCCGCTGTTCGCCTGCATCGAGCACTCCTACGGTCAGGCCGCCGATCGCGCCCTGATGTGCCATGACCTGTGCTCGTCTCTGACGGAACCCCTCGTGCCGATGCTCTCGAGCGAGCAAGAAGTCGAGCTGCGCGCGCACCCCTACTTCGATGGGAAGCTCTAGCCGCGCCGAGCGCTTCGCATGGGCGGCCCGCAAGGCCGACCTGCGCGAGCTCTCCAAGGCCAGCCGCCCCCGCGCCGCCCGGAACTACGACGTGAACGAGCCCCGTGAGTGCATCGGCTACCCCGAGATCGGGGACTGCTCGAACGAAGCGACATCGCGGTCGCAATACTGTAAGGAGTGCCTCGAGCTGAAGCGAGCGCACCAGGGCCGCCCGCAGGTCCACAACGTCAACAACCCGTGGGGCAGCCAGGGCAAGCCGCGCCACATCGCCGAGGACGAGGACGATGGCTCTGACTGAGGAAGAACTCAAGGCGCACGCCTACATCACGCTGCGCTCCGGGGAGAGGTTCAGCTATGCGAACCCGGGCCCGTTCCGGTTCGACGATATCGCCGAGTCGCTCGCGAAGACGGCCCGCTTCCGCGGGCACACGCGGGGCTTCTACTCGGTGGCCGAGCACTCCATCTTCGTCGCCTCGCTGGCCGAGCTGGACAAGCAGCCGCCGATCGTGCTGCGCGCCTGCCTGATCCACGACGCGCACGAGGCATACACGGGCGACGTGCCCTCGCCCCTCAAATGGGCCTGCCCGGCGTTCAAGAAGCTCGAGGACAAAGTCGAGCACGCGCTGCGCCTGGCGCTTTGCCCGGAAATCCCGCCGGGCGTCTTCGAGATCGTGAAGCGCTACGACCTCGAGGCCCTCTACATCGAGGCCTCGATGTTGTTTGAGCCCGCCCCCGCGTGGGCGAAGCCCGCACGTCCGTACCCGCTCAAGCGCTCGCTCGGCGGTGTCTCCTGGGAAAACGCGCGCGCGGGTTTCCTTGAGGCCGCCCGTGCGCTGGGCTTCAAGGTCGAGTAGGATCTCGACGTGGCGATCGACCCCATCGTGGGGGTGATCTTCCAGCGCGACGCCCACCCGGCGGCGAAGACGCTCGAGGACCTCACCGACCCCCTGAAGAACGGCGCCGTCCTGTGCGATGAGCACATGCCCCTCTCCGAGGCCTTCGCCCGGGAGTGGGTCCAGGACGCCCACGTCATCCTCTACCGGCTGGTGGACGAAGACGGCGACGCCGTCTATGCCCGGGCCTCGAAGAAGAGCCCCCTGCCCCTCCAGCTCGTCAAGGCAGGCGGCCGGGTCGAGGTGTCCGTCCTGCTTCTGGACCACGACCTGCCGGAGCACCGGGAGTGGGAGCCCGGGGAGGCCCTCCGCTGGCTCGAGAGCGTCCCGGCCGGGGCGCCCAGCCCGAGCGCCTGGTACACCACCCTGCACGGCTCCAGGCTCGTCTACGTCCTCTCCCGTCCGGTCGGGCCCACCGAGGCCGAGGCCCTCGCCACGGCGCTCGTAGAGCGCTGGAAGGCCGCGGGGCTGCCTCTCCTGGGCGCCGCCCAGTGCACCGACTGGACCCGCCTCTTCCGGCTCCCGCGCACGCGCCGGTCCGACACCGGGCGGCCGTTCCACACCGACCCCCGCTTCATCTTCGTGGACGGGGGCCCGGAGCTCGACGTGGACACCTTCGGGACAGCGACCGTCGCGCCCGCGGCGCCCGCCGCCTACGAGGCCCCCGTGCCCTACGAGGGGATGCAGCCCACCGAGCTCGAGTGCGCCCGCCTGCTGCACGGCCGGGGCGCCAACGGACATCGAACCGTCACCGACTTCGCGAAGGACGCGAAGCGCTACCTGAAGGGGCGGGAGTCGTTCGGGGTGTGCTTCGAGGAGAAGCCGCTGGACACCTCGCGCGGCTGGAACGTCTCGGTGCTCTCCCTCGTCGGGCAGGTCGTCTCGATGACGGCCCACCTCGACACCGCCAGCCCCGAGGCCTGCTTCGCCCTGGTGCGGCCCGCGCTCGAGCAGCTCTCGTCGCGCGACGAGGAGGGGCGCAAGGACTGGCTCGCGATCGGCTGGGACATGGTGTGCCGGATGTGGGCCGTCGAGTCCGCCAAGCTCGCGGCCGAGCGCGCCAAGCTCGAGGCGGAGATCCAGGAGGGCGAGCGCATCCGCACCGAACTCGCGACGCAGGCCAAGGCCGAGCGCCCCTCGGACGTGCCTGACGACCCCGAGGAGGCGAAGAAGTGGCTCGCCCGGCAGATGATCGCGTCCGACGGCACGCGCCACTACATCATGCGGCCCGACGGCTCCTACAACCTGAACGCGGTCGGCGACTCCATGCTGATCCCAATGATCCGCGAGCTCGGGATGGAGTCGGCGATCGACACGAAGGAGCTGCGCGGGCACTCGTTCGTCTACCGCAGCGTGCAGCACATCCTCTCGGACCACGCCACGCCCGTCTCCAGCGTGCGCTGCTCCTCGCGCGAGCCCGCGGCGTACATCGACGGCTCGCAGGGCGCCAAGACGCTGCACGTCCCGATCCACCGGCTGAACCCGCGGCTCTCGCCCGCGCGCTCCGACGAGGTCGAGGAGTGGCTCGTGGCGCTGTTCGGCGAGCACGCCGAGGTCGGCCTCGACTGGATCGCCCACGCGCTCGACGTGGCGAACCCGATCTGCGCCCTGAACCTCTACGGCGCCCCGGGCGCGGGCAAGGGGATGCTCGTGCAGGGCCTCGCCGAGTGCTTCGAGGGCGAGACATTCTCCGACGGGCGCGCGCTCGACCGCTTCAACATCGGCCTCCTGAAGTCGCCGATCCTCGTGTGCGACGAGGGCGTCCCGCAGATCAAGGGCCTCGGCACGACGGCGGACCAAATCTTCCGCACGCTCGTCACCGGGGGGCCGATGTCGCTCGAGGGCAAGATGCGCGACATCATCACGGCCGACATCTACCCGCGCATCCTCTTCACCTCGAACGACCGCAACATCATGCGGAGCATCGTCGGCCACCGGGACCTGACGGAGGACGACGTGCGCGCGATCGAGGTGCGCCTCCTCTCGATCGAGACCGGCACCGCGGCGCGGCGCCTCCTGACCGCGAAGGGCAACCGGAAATACACGAGGGGCTGGGTCGGCGGCGAGGGGCGCTCGAACTACGTCGTGGCGAACCACATCGCCTGGATGTTCCACACCCGCAAGCCGTCGCGCTCCTCGAGCGGGCGCCTCCTGGTAGAGGGCGAGTCCTCGACCGAGCTCGTGCGCGATCTGCGCCTGCGCTCCGACGGGGCCCAGGTAGTGCTGCGCGTGCTGACGAAGATGCTGGAGTCCCCGGCCGAGCGCCGGGGCCTGCACGTCGCCGAGGGCCGCGCGTTCGTGACGGTCAGCGCGGTGGTCGAGTTCGCCGAGCACATGGGCATCCCCCACAAGCTGACGTTGCCGCAGACGAGCCAGATCCTCCGGCAGTTCTCGGCCGAGCGGCTGGCCGCGGAGAGCTACGTCCCGGTCTCGAAGCCCGCGAGCGCGCCCGAGAAGGGCCGCTGGATTGAGCTCGACCTCGCGATGCTCCTCGAGGAGGCCCTGCGCTACGGCATCACCTGCGACCGCATCGAGACGATGGTGCGGCTGAACAACCCCGGAGACGCGGGCCTCGCTCGCGCCGCGGCCCAGAAATGAACCTCTACAACGAGATCGACCCGTTCGCGGCCCAGTGGCTTCGCAATCTCATCGCCGCGGGGCACATCGCGCCCGGTGTCGTGGACGAGCGTTCGATCGTCGAGATCCAACCCGAAGAACTGCGGGAGTTCACGCAGGTCCACCTGTTTGCCGGGATCGGGGTCTGGTCTCATGCGCTACGCCTGGCAGGCTGGCCTGATGATCGGCCCGTGTGGACGGGCTCGTGCCCCTGCCAACCGTTCTCTGCTGCCGGAAAACGAAAAGGAATCAACGATGAACGACACCTCTGGCCCCACTACCTCCGTCTCCTCAAGGAGTGCCGCCCTGCAATCGTCCTTGGAGAGCAGGTTGCGAGCAAAGATGGCCTCGGCTGGATCGACACTGTACGCGCTGACCTGGAAGGAGCGGGCTACGCCTTCGGGTCGTCGGATCTTTGCGCGGCGGGCATCGGCGCCCCGCACATCCGACAGAGACTCTGGTTTGTCGGGGTGGGCGTCTCCGGCGGCGCACGAGCCGGGCGGGACACCGGAGCAGATGATCGCGCGGAAGGAGAAGGCGCAGGATGCGGGCGCGCAACTGGGCGCGAGTGTAACGGCTTGCAGCTTGCAGGCACTTCTGGCGGGGTGGGGCAGCCCGACGGTCAACGACGCGAAAAACTCGGAATACACCTACGCGGGCGGAGACCACTCGAAGGTCTGCCTGAAGCTGCCGGGGATGGCAACAGCGGCCCGGGACCCGTCAACGGGTTTTGGCATCCGGCGGACTGGGTCCTGTGTCGAGACCCTGGAGGTCCCCGCTGGCGCCCGGTTGAACCCGGCTCATTCCCGCTGGCTGATGGGGCTCCCTCCCGCGTGGGACGACTGCGCGCCTACGGGAACGCAATCGTCGCGCCGCTCGCGCAAGCGTGGATCGAAGCCGTGATGGAAAGCATCCCGTGAAAGTCTCCGCCAGCCAGTTCTCGAACTTCACCGACTGCCGCCGGAAGTGGTGGCTCTCGCGTGTCGCGAAGCTCCCCGAGGTCGCGAAGGGCTACCTCACCTTCGGCACGGTCCTGCACGCCTGCCTCGAGCGCTGGTGCAGCGGGGACGCGAACGGTCGCGTGCCGAGCCCGGCGCCCGAGGCGCTGGCTGGGCAGATCCCCGGCGAACCCGTCGAGGTCTTCCCGAGGGGCTGGGAGATCGTGGAGGAGAAGGGCGTCAAGGTCAGCGTCACGCCGAACGAGGCGGCCCTCATCAGGAAGCTCGTCGAGCAAGCCATCGAGCGCGGCATTGTCGTGCGCGGCGACGGGCGTGTCCTCGAGCGCGAGATCAGTCTGCCGCTCATCGAGGGCGTCGAGCTCATCGGCTTCATCGACTGCTTCATCCCCGGCGAGCCGCCCGAGATCCAGGACCACAAGAGCTTCGGCGAGTCCTCGACGCGCTTCCTGAAGCAGTCCGACCCGACTAGCCCGAACTACCTCGGCAAGGACCAGCAGCTCCGCACCTACGCGGCGGCCATCAGCCAGCTCGAGGGCTGGACCGGGCCGGTCAAGGTGCGCCACAATCAGTTCCCGAAGTTCGCCGACCCCCGGGGCCCCCGGACGGCCGAGGCGGTCCTCGAGCCCGCCGTGCTGGCCGAGCACTGGGCTCACATTCAGGACCTCGCCCGGTCGATGATCCTGACCGCGGGCATCAAGGAATGGAAAGACGTTCCCGGGCCCGAGGACCCGAACACCTGCCACAAGTACGGCGGGTGCCCTTTTCGGGAGATTTGCGGGAGAGTCGTCACGCTCGACGGCTACCGCGCTAAAGTAGAGAAGCAAATCGAGGCGCTCGCGACCGAGCGCCCGAACGTCAAGCTCGATCCGAAACCCAAGAAGAAATCCACCATGTCCGGCGACGTTTTCGCACGCGCGAAGGCCAAGGCGCAACCCGCCCCGGCCGCTACGGCCACGGCGCCCGCTCCCGCGGCGCCGCAGGCTGCCACCCCGACCTCCATCAACGGCGGCGTGCCGCCCCCGGCCCAGCCCGTCGCCGCGGTCGAGAACCCGCCGCCCTGGGCGAACCCGACCTGCACGAGCTGCAAGGGCACGGGCTTCAACTCCAAGGGTCGCCCCTGCCCGATCTGCGACGCCTTCGCGAAGAAGCTGAACAAGCCGACGAGCGGGAAGTTCAACGTCTCGGGGAGCCTCGAGGAAGGCTTCGCCGCGACGGCCCGGCCGGAGTTCCAGGCGGAGCTCGGCGGCCTCGCCTGGTCGAGCAAGGGCGGCACGGTCGAGGCTTCCGCTCCGGTCCCGGCCCCCGCGACGATGACGGCACCCGGCCCGCAGGGCGGCACGGTCTCGTCCGTGGCCGTGGTGATGCCGGTGGCCGCTCCGGTCGTCGCCCAAGCGCCCGACACCGCCGCGGTCATGGCGGGCACCCTCGCCACGCCCGCGGAGATCGAGCCCTTGCCCGTCGAGGAGAAGGCGGGCAAGGGGCGACCCAAGCTCGGCATCACGATCCTCGTCGGCTGCGTCCAGCTCAAGGGCCCGTCGCGGCCCACCGTGCTCGCCCAAGCCCTGCTCGAGCAGGTCGGCGCCGAGCTCGCGAAGGACATGGGCGCCAGCTCCTACTGGGAGCTCGACACCTGGAAGCGCCGCGACCGCATCCGTCAACGGGCCGGTGTGATCGCCGAAGCCCTCGGCAAGACCGTGCTCCTGGTCCCCGGCGTGCGGGACCCGGACGTGGACTCGCTGGTGTCCGCTCTCGTCATGCACGCCGACACCGTGATCGAAGGAGTCCGCTGACCATGAGAATGAACTTCACCACCCGCCAGGTCGCCAGCATCGTCCGCCGCTACGAGGCGGGCGAGTCGAGCATCAAGATCGCCGAGCACTACGGCTGCACGTCGAAGACGATCCTGAACGTCCTCCGCAAAGAGGGCGTCGAGATCAAGGGCCGCGGGCGCTACGCCACCGTCTGATGTCCCCCCGCCCAGGGGCCCGGTGTGGAGGCGCACCGGGCCCCTGGCGTTTTCCCTCCCCATGACCAGCCCCTTCGATCGCCTGCCGAAGAAGCGCCGCGACACCAGCGAGTCGCTCGAGATCGAGCGCATCTGCGCGCTCCCCGTCGTGCACCTGCCGACGCCCGAGGAGATCGAGGCCGTCTCCCGCGAGGTGGTCCAGGGCGACGCCTTCGAGCGCGGCTTCCGGCTGCACGCCGAGCAGGCCGGGGCGCTCCTCGCTTGGGACCTGTACGAGGGCCTGTTCGGCCCCATCGGCGTCGGCAAGGGAAAGACGTTCATCACCCTGCTGATCGCCGACCGCGCGCACCGGCTGGGCACCTCGAAAAAAGCGCTACTCATCGTGCCGCCCACGATCCTCGCGCAGCTCGAGCTGACCGATATCCCGAAGGCCCGTAAGCTCTTCGGCATCCGCGTGCCGATCATCAGCTTGTCCGGTCGCAATCAGAGCTCGCGCGGCGCCGTCGCGCGCTCCGACAAGCGGGGCCTCTACATCATGCCGTACACCTTCCTCTCGACGAAGGACGCCGAGGACATCCTCGCGGGCATCTCGCCGGACCTCCTCATTCTGGACGAGGCGCACCGCGTCAAGAACCACAAGGCCGCGCGCACCCGCCGCCTGATGCGCTACGTCGAGCGCACCGGGAACGTCCGCATGGTGGCGCTGTCCGGCACCATCACGTCGAAGTCGATCCGCGACTACCACCACCTCTGCACGCACGCGCTGCGGGAGAACTCTCCGCTGCCGATCAGCCCGGTCCTGACCGACAACTGGGCCATGGCGATCGACGCGGGCGCGGACCCGAGCCAAGCGCAGACCGGCCCCATCACGCCGCTGATGGACTGGGCCGTGCGGGAGTTCCGCGACCAGGAGATTCCGAAGGGCGTGCCGGGCTTCCGCGCCGCGTTCCGGCTGCGCCTGAACTCCGCGCCCGGGGTGGTCGCCTCGGGCGACTCCGACATCGGCACCTCGCTCGTCCTGCACAACGAGCCGATCGCGCATCCCGCCGAGGCCGAGGGCTACGCCGAGGTCGAGCGCCTGATGAAGCAGGTCGAGGAGCTCTGGATCTCGCCGAGCGGCGACGAGATCGAGCACGGGATGCACAAGTGGCGCCACCTCTACGAGTTGACCTCGGGATTCTACTACCACCTCCGCTGGCCGACGCCCGAGGAGGTCCAGGCCCGCCAGCGCATCACGCTCGAGGAGGCGACGAACTACCTGATCGAGGCCCAGAAGCACCACGAGGCCCAGCAGGCGTACCACAAGGAGCTGCGCCGCTGGATCGAGCGCCGCGCCCGCCCGGGGCTCGACACGCCCATGCTGATCGGCAAGGACATGAGCCTGCACGGCTCCGAGCACGTCGGCGCCGAGCTGTACGCGGTCTGGCGCGAGATGAAGGACCTCGAGTTCGAGGGGATGCCCGAGCGTCTCTCCGAGCCCCGCCGCATCAGCCCGTGGAAGATCGAGCACGCCGCGGCGCAGGCCATCGTCGAGCACCAGGCCGCGCAGGCCGAGGGCGAGCCCTGCGGGGTTCTCGTGTGGTACTGGCACCAGGAGGTCGGCGCGTGGCTCAACGAGAAGCTCACCGAGCTCGGCGCGGAGCCGCTCTGGTGCCCGGCCGACTCGTACCGTCCGGGGAGCGGCCAGAAGCTCCAGGACCCCGCCAACGCGGGGCGCATCATCGTCGTCTCGATGGGCGGCCACGGCGAGGGCAAGAACCTCCAGGGCGACATCGCGCAGGGCGGCGTCCACCCGGGCTTCCGGCGCCAGGTGTTCGCCCAGTTCCCCCGCAAGGCGGACCTGCTCGAGCAGGTCCTCGGGCGCACCCACCGCACCGGCCAGCTCGCCGACGAGCTCCTGCCGGTCACGATCAACTCCAACGAGTTCGACCACCAGAACATGAGCGCCTGCCTGATCGACGCGCTCTACATCCACCAGTCCACCGGCTCGCGCCAGAAGGCCGTTTACGCGGGCTACGACCCGCTCCCGCGGGTGTACCCGCCGGACTTCCTGCGCGAGCGCGGCTTCGTGGACCTGCCGCAGCTCGACAGCGCGACGCGGGCCGCACTGGAAGAACGCTTCGGGCCGTTGACGCGGCCGAAGTAGCAGGTATAGTACCTGTGCCGCCCTCGGGCGGTTTTCACATCAACACCAAGCAAAGGATACTCATGGGCGCTTTTTCCGGGATGAAGGACGCGAAGCGGGGCTACAACTCGAATCCGCTGAAGGAGGGCGACTACGTCGCCCGGATCGACCGCTGCGACTTCTTCGAGTCGCAGCAGAACGGGGAGTTCTACAAGATCACGCTCACGCTGCTGGCGGGCCAAGGGGCTCACAACGAGGGGGAAGTGGTGAACGTCCTGTTCGGGCGCAAGCACGGGAACACGCAGTTCCTCCAGAACGTCAAGACGTTCATCGCCGGGGTCATGGACGTGGACGATTCCGCGATCGGCGAGGCGGAGACCATCCGCACGCTCGCCGAGTTCGACGGCAAGGCCGGGGAGAACATCCTCGCCGGGCTGGTGACGCGCGTGAAGGCCTCGCGCCGGGCGTCGAAGAAGAAGCAGGAGGACGGGACGCCGTATGAATACAGCGTCTACTCCTGGTCGCCGACGCTGACCGACGAGGACATCAAGGCCGCTCTCGGGCCGGAGCGCCTCGCGCGCTTCTTCCCGAAGGGTCTCTAGGGAAGGGAGAGCACGCGCGCCGTGTGCTAGGACGGCGCAGAGGGCAGGCTAACCTCGTCCCGCTGCCGGTGGAAGCCCGGCACTTTCCGAATCGGGGGCGCACGCGGCCCCGTCCGTGGTGGATCGGAACACCCTAAGACACCCGAACCGGAGCGTCATCCGGCTGCACCATACGGATATCCGCGTGCACTCAACCACCATGCGCACCATCGCGTTCGACACGGAGACCCACCAGATCGGACCCGGCGCCGTCGCCCCGCGCATCGTGTGCGCGAGCTACGCCTGGGTGCAGGGCGGCGAGGAGGAGACGTTCCTCATCGCGAGCGGCGACGACCTCGAGGCCCACATCGAGAAGATGCTTGAGGGCTCCGCCGCGGGCGAGTTCCGCGTCGTCACCCACAACGGGGCCTACGACTACGCCTGCATCTGCGCGACCTGGCCGCGCCTGATCCCGCTCGTCTTCCAGGCGCTCGAGAGCGGCAACTGCACCGATACCCTCTGGCGCGAGAAGCTCCTGAACCTCTCGACCACCGGGCGCCTCGACGCCGTGGAGCTGCCCGACGGCACGCGCATGGAGATCAAATACTCCCTCGCCGACCTCGAGCGCCGCTACCTCGGCATCGACCGCACGGCCGAGAAGGAGGACCAAGAGGACCACTGGCGCATCCACTACGGGATGCTCGACGGCTTCCCGGCCGCCGAGTTTCCGTCCGAGGCCGCCGAGTACGCCCTGGCCGACGCCTCGGGCACGCTGGCCGTCTACACCGCGCAGGAGGACCGGAAGCGCGAGTTCCCCATCGCCAGCACGAAGACCGAGGAGTTCCAGCTCCTCTCGTCCTTCTGCCTGTACCTCGAGACCGCGTGGGGCATGGCGACCAACCCGGTCGAGGTGGCGCGGATGCGCTCCGAGGTCGAGCGCGTGCTGCGCGCGAACACGGACCTCGTGGAGGCCGCGGGCGTGCTGCGCCCGGGCCGCGGGCCGGAGCCATTCAAGAAGGACCTCGAGCGCGCCAAGGAGATCCTGCGCGATCTCCTGAGCGGCGATCCGCCGCTCCTCACCGGGTCGCCCGATGGCCTGTGGAGCACGTTTGACTGGGAGCCTTTCGTCGAGCGCCTGCGCGACCTCGGGATCAAGTTCAAGGCGCCGGTCGAGGAGTCGATCGACACGAAGCGGCTCCAGGAGGTCGCGGCTGCGGTCTACCAGCGCATCGGCGCGATCCCGACGCTGACGGCGGGGCGGGTGGGCGCGGACGGCGTGCGGGTGCAGGGCATCAAGCTCGGCGACGAGGAGACCGAGTTCCTCGCCGCGCACGACCCGATCATGGCCCAGTACCACGTCCGCAAGTCGCTGCGGAAGATGGTCACGAACCAGCTCCCGATCCTCGAGTCGGCGCCGGTCGTGCACTTCAAGTACGACGCGCTGAAGGAGACGACGCGCACGAGTTCCTACGGCAACGCCAAGGGCCGCCCTGCGCTCTTCCCGGCCGCGAACGGCCAGCAGGTGCCGAAGGCCATCGAGACGGGCGACCTCGCGGTGGACCCGCGCCGGGGCTACCAGCCGCGCGAGGGCACGGTCTTCTTCGACGTGGACCTGCACTGTCTCGAGCTCGCGTGCGTGGGCCAGGTCACGCACGACCTGTTCGGCTTCTCGGTGCACCTCGACCGCTACAACGCCGGGTACGACCTGCACGCCTACCTCGGCAGCCAGATCCTCGTGCGCTCGCGCGTGGACGGCGCGGCGGGCGAGGTGCAGAGCGCGCTGACGGGCAGCCCCGAGGAGCAGTACCGGACGTTCCTCGAGTTCAAGAAATGCGGCGACGGCGCGTTCGAGAAGGTCTACAAGACCTACCGCAACCTCGCGAAGCCGATCGGTCTCGGGTTCCCCGGCGGCATCGGCGCGGTCAAGATGACGACCCTCGCTCGTGTAGCCTATGGGGTCCACATTACCGAGCCGGAGGCGTACATGTTGAAGGACATGTGGCTCGACGTTTACACGGAGATGCCCCTCTACTTCGACTGGGTCACGAGCCAGCGCGACTACCACAACGTCGGTCCTGACTTCGGCGAGGGCCCCGAAGACCTCTATTGGTACGAGACGCCGATGGGCGCCGTGCGGCGCGGCTGCACCTACTGCTCGATCGCGAACGGCAAGGCGATGCAGTCGCCCGGCGCCGAGGCCGCGAAGGCCGGAAACAACGCCGTCGTGCGCGCGAGCTACGCCGAGCCCGGCTCGGTCCTGTACGGCTGCCGCCCGATCGCCTTCGTCCACGACCAAGTCATCGGCGAGACGACCCGCGATCCCGAGCTGTGGCACGCGCAGGCGATGGAGGTCTCCCGCCTGATGATCGCCGCGGCGAAGGGCCCGCTGCCGAAAGTGAACATGCGCACGGAGCCGCTGCTCACGGTAGTATGGAGCAAGTCCGCCGAGCCGACGTTCGGCCCGGACGGCCAACTAATACCCTGGCAACCGAAAGCGAAGTGATGGGACACTACGACGAAGAATACGAGAAAGAAGCGGCGCAGCGAAACGAGGGCTGGAACGCGGGCGCCCTCCTGCCGGAGCAGTTCAACCCGGACATCATTGTCGCTTCGACGACGGTGCCGCAGTTCCCGAGCACGACGAGCCCGGCGTGGCCGACGCCGGGCGCCCCGGTGCTGAACTTCCCGGACCTGGACCCGGCCGGACAGGAGGCGAAGAAGATCATGGACAAGCACATCGACGCGGCGATCCGAGCGGGCGCGACGGGCTTCACGATCCTGCCCAAGCTCGACGAGCGCGGCATGTCGGCCGCCGACCGCAAGAACGCCCCGGTCGCCCGCGGCGTCCTCGACTACTTCCCCGACGCCCTGCTCGAGGTCGCGAACCTCAGCCGCATCGGGAACGAGCAGCACAACCCCGGCCAGCCGATGCACTGGGCCCGGGAGAAGTCCACCGACCACGCCGACTGCATCATCCGGCACCTGATCGACCGCGGCACGCTCGACACCGACGGCGTCCGGCACGCGGCGAAGGTCGCCTGGCGCGCGCTCGCGCTGCTACAGCTCGAGATCGAGGCGTCGCGGGGGTCGAAGTGAGCACCGAAACCGAACCCGTCCTCGCTGATGCGCCGCCGTGCTGGCCCCCGGTCGCGCACATCATCCACAAGAAGGACCAGCCTGCCAAGGAGGGCACGATCGCCCTCTGCGGCGCGAAGCTGATGGGCCTCGACCTCGGCCGTCTGAATGATGCCGGGAACGTCTGCCCGAAGTGCGTCGAGGCCTGCCGGGCGATCATCGAAGGGGGCGCGTGATGCTCTGCCTCGGAATCGACCCTGACCTCCACGACCTCGCCATCGCGTCCTGGGACGACCAGGGCCCGGTGGCGGGGCACGTCGTCCACGTCCCGCGCGTCAAGGGGCGCGTCGAAAACGAGGCCGTGCTCGCGATGATGACCGAGCTCACGAAGCCCTGGCCTGACTTCTCTCGGCCGCACATCACGCGCGAAGTGCAACAGCCCGACTGGTGCGCCGTCGAGGCCCAGGAGCTCGCGCGCGGCCCGGGCGCGCAGCACCGCCGCCCGCAGGACATCGTCACGCTCGGGCAGGTGGCGGGCATGGCCGTGATGCGCGTCGCGCGCGGCTACCTGCACGGCTGCGGGCTCTACTTCCCGAAGCCCTCGGAGTGGAAGGGCTCGGTGCCGAAGCA
>Ga0129333_10002557_pt1 | contig 17005 bp, 14 predicted proteins | sample CPB6_08_DNA_FD_94474 | JGI IMG/M metagenome (GOLD analysis project Ga0129333, IMG submission 94474) | Freshwater to marine salinity gradient microbial communities from Chesapeake Bay, USA - CPBay_Sum_0.6_0.8_DNA | ecosystem: Environmental > Aquatic > Marine > Coastal | place: USA: Chesapeake...
AAAGTTTGCGGGTCGCAACGGTCGATATCCGAGACCAGGTCGGAGATCGTTCGCCGCTGGCGGGCCCTCCCCGGCTCGTCACCACGACCTTCTGGGATGATCGCCATGAACGACCGCCGCACGGGATCGAATGCCGGCTTCGCGGCCAGGATCATCCTGGCCGGCATCGGACTCGCTGGATGTGCGATCACCGGCTGCCAGGTGGACGTCGGCGGCCAGACCCTCCCCAGCGCCTACTACCTCCACGACGACATCCAGTACTTCCCGGCAGGCCCCGAGTTCAAACTCTCCAAGGAAGCCGCCGCTCAGAAGGCCTACCGCAGGGAAATGGCCGAGGATGACGCGTCCCTCGGACAGCCCCGTTAGCAGACTGAGAACCAAGTCTGCCGGCCTGGTACTTGCGGAAATGAGCCGATCGGCTACATTGCTTTCCGTGGGCCAGGGACCACTTTACGCCGATTTGGGAGGCGTTTTGTGGGTTTCAAGCCCATAACAGGCTAATCGACCGGTCAAAAAGGACGACCGGCGGGCGTTTCCCGCGGAGGCGGGCACGGTGGTGGATCAACATGGCCGCTGCGGCCGACCTGCTGATCGGCGAATTCGTGCGGACGCTCGACGAGCGCTCGAGGCTCGCGTTGCCGCCGGAACTGCTCGCCCCACTCCTCGCCGGCGGGCCGCGACTCGTGATCGCCAAGGAACGGGCGGGATGCCTGTCGCTCTGGTCGGCGGCCGAATGGAAGCCGCGGCTCGATGCCGCGGTGGACGTGCTGCGCAGCAAGATGCAGGCCGGTCTGCTCACGCAGCGCGTGGGCCAACTCCAGGACCTGGGACGGCTGCTCTCCACACGGCACCGTACCGTCTCGCTCGCCCAACGGGGCAGACTCGTGCTGCCGGAAGGCTTCCGCGACTTTCTCGGCGTCGAGCCCGGAACCGATCTCATGGTCGTCGGGGCTGCGGTGTGCGTCGAGCTCTGGCAGCCGGCGGCCTGGTCGGCATACGTGACCAGCGAAATGCCGGGATTTCGCCGCCGCATCGACGAACTGACGACATGACGGGAGCGGTGCAACAGCCGCACGAACAGACGACATTCGGCCATGCCCGGGCGGGAGGCAGCGGATCATTCCCTGTCGGTCTCATCCGGTCAGGAAACGCGACAACCACGGAACGGAACCCCCGGGCACGGATGCTGCCGAGGGACCTCCTCCGGGCATGGCCCCTTTCTTTCTTCCCGTTCTCCCGGCGGGCGGCCTGACGACGGCCGGTCAGGGGGCCGGCGGATCGCCGAGCCCGGGCAACGGGCCCTCCAGCGGCCACTCCACCCGCCGGCCTGACAGCGCCGCGGCATAGATGGCCGCGTTCATTTCCACCGTGGTGCGGCCGGCATACATGCCGGTCTCCGGCTCCCGATCCTCGGCGATCGCATCGAGCAGGTCGGCCGCCGCCCGGCGGCCCCATGCCGAACGCTCCTCGTTGCGATCCACGTCGGCGGCCGGAGGCGGATCCTCGAGCCCGCCGGGGCCGATCGGCTGCCAGGGCACGTCCTTGTCGACCCGCCACAGCGGCGCCGCGCGGAAATAGGCATGAGGCACGAAGTCGGGCCGCACGTGCACCGCCCCCTTCGTGCCCACCACGGTGAGGCCGAAGTTGGGCTGCTTGAGTCCGGCATCGCGGACGCTGGCGAAATAGCCGACCGGCCCGTCGGCCAACCCGAACATCGCGGCAATCGCATCGCCGGCGATCGCTCCGATCCCCTCGGGGCCCGCCACGGCATCCTCCCGCCTCAGCGGCCGGTCCCCGACCGACACGGCCGCCTCGCACCAGCGCGGCGCGCCGCCCAGATCGACCATCATGTCGAGTACATGGCAGCCGAGCACCCACAGATCCTCGCCGCCGCCGCGGGCGTCTTCCTTGCCGCGGCCGCGCAGCTCGAGAACGCGGCCGATCCTGCCGTCCTCGATCAGGTCGCGGGCCGCCGCATAGGCCGGAGAGTGGCGATTCACGAAGGCCAGCGACAGTTTCGTGCCCGAAGCGGAGCAGGCTGCGATCACGGCATCGGCCTCGGCCCGCGTGCGCACGAAGGGCTTCTCCATGAAGATGCCGCGGGCGCCCGCCTCCGCCGCGGCGATCGCCATCTCGGCGTGGCAATCGACGTGCCGCATGCAGATCGCGACCACGTCGGGCTTCACCGTGGCGAGCATGCGGCGCCAATCGCGGAAGGCCCCCGAGGCCTCCACGCCGGCCCGCACGGCGGCCTTCTCCAGCCCCTCGGGCGACTCGTCGGCGACGGCCACGATCCGGGCCCCGTCGACGCGGGCCCAGAGTTCGTCGATGGCGTGGCCCCAATCTCCACGCCCTGTCCTTCCGATCACGGCCACCCGTAGCGGATTCATGTTCTGCTCCCGTGCCCGACGTGGAAACTCACGACGCCGCATCCTACCGTGAGATGGCGCGGATGCTGCATGCGGGGGTGTATGATCCTCGGCCACGTCGCGCCCAGGGGTGACGTCCGGCTTCTGAATCCCGGCGAGGCAACGATGCACGATCACTCGGCGCACGGACACGGCCAGGCCCACGGTCACTCGGGGGCCGCCCTCGATCGGGCCCTCGCCGCCGGGGCCGCCCTCAACGCCGCCTTCGTGATCGCCGAGGCGGGCGCGGGCTGGTGGGCCGGGTCCCTGGCGCTGCTGGCCGACGCCGGCCACAACGCCGGTGACGTGCTCGGCCTGCTGCTCGCCTGGGGTGCGAGTTGGCTGGCTCGACGGCCGCCCTCGGGTCGCTACACCTGGGGCCTGCGACGCACCACGATCTACGCGGCGCTGGCCAATGCCGCGATCCTGCTCGCGGCCTGTGGTGCGATCTTCTGGGAGGCGCTCCATCGGCTCCGATCTCCCCAGGCCGTGCCCGGTCTGACCGTGATCATCGTGGCGGCGGTGGGCGTGGTGATCAACACGCTCACGGCGCTGCTCTTCGTCCGCGGCCAGCGCGATGCCAATGTACGCGGGGCCTTCCTGCACATGGCCGCCGACGCCGCGATCTCCGCGGGCGTGGTCGTGGCCGGGCTGGTGATCTGGCTCACGGGCCACACGTGGATCGACCCTCTGGTGAGCATGGCGATCACGGTGGCCATCGTGGCGGGCACCTGGGGCCTGTTCCGCGAGAGCGTCGACCTCGCGCTCGACGCCGTGCCCCGGGGCGTCGTGCCGGCGGACGTGACGGCCGCCCTGGCCGGGATTCCCGGCGTCCGCGAGGTCCACGACCTCCACGTGTGGGCGGCGAGCACATCGGAGACGTCGCTCACCGTGCACCTGGTGGTGCCCGATCCGCTGGCCCATGCAGGGGTGCTGGCCGCGGCCGGCGAACTGCTGCGGGAGCGGTTTCACGTGGCCCACGCCACGATCCAGATCGAGGACGAAGCAGCCGGCGCGGCCTGCTCTCAACGCCCCGGGGACGTGCTCTGACCGCCGTCGGCGGCACGGATGGCCGCCCGCACGATCCCCGCCAGCATGCGGCGGAAGACGACCTCGTGAAGGGGCCAGATCGCATACCAATACGCCAGCCCGCCCAGCCCCTTGGGGTCGAAGACGGCCGTCTGGTGGATCGTCACGTCGCCGTCGCGTGGCACGACCTCGAACTCCAGCCAGCCCCGGCCCGGCATCTTCATCTCGGCCGCCAGCCGCAGCCGCCGCGGTGGCTCGCAGACCTCCACACGCCAGCAATCGAGCGTCTCGCCCGCCCGCAGCCGTTCCGGATCGAGCCGGCCACGCGACATGCCGGGGCCGCCCAGCACCCGGTCGATCCACCCGCGCAGCGTCCACAGCCAGTCGCAGGCATACCAGCCGTGGCCGCCACCGATCCGCTCGATCGCCGCGAAGGCCCGTGCCGGGGACACGGCCACGACCGCGTGGCGGTGATCCACGAGCCGCGTGCCCTCGGCCAATCCGCCGTAGCGTCGCGGCAATTCCTCGAGATCGGCGAAGTCGGCCCAGCGCTTGCCGGCGAACTCGCGATCCTCGTGCTGCACGGCCTCGCGCACGGCGCAGGCCAGGTCACGGGGCCGGATGTCGAAGTCGCGGCAGGCGGCCGCACTGGTCACCACGGTGGGATTCTTCAGGCCGTCGATCAACTTTCGTCCCATCTTCGAATATCTCGGCGTGACCAATTTGAGCCACAGACTGGAGAGGCGGGGCGTGAGCACTGGCACCGGGATCATCAGCCTCTTCAGACCGCGCTGCCGGGCGTACTCCTGCATGATAGCGCCGTAGGAAACCTTGTCCGGTCCGCCGATCTCGAAAATCCTCGCACCCCCGGGAGGCAGGTCGATGGCGGCCACCAGGTAGGCGACCACGTCGGCGATCGCGATCGGCTGCGTGGCGGTCGCCAGCCAGGCCGGGCAGATCATCACCGGCAACCGCTCCACCAGCGTCCGCACCAGGTCGAAGGAGAAACTGCCGGCACCGATGACGATCGAGGCCCGAAATTCGACCACGTCGAGCCCGCTGGCGCGGAGGATCGCCCCCACCTCGTGACGGCTGCGCAGGTGGGCGGAGAGCCGGTCGTCGTCGGCACCCAGGCCGCCCAGGTAGACGATGCGACGCACGCCGGCCGCCAGCGCCGCCGCCGCGAAGCGTTCCGCCGCCAGCCTGTCGGCGCGCTCGAAATCGACGCCGCTTTCCATCGAGTGCACGAGCCAATAGGCCACGTCGACGCCGGCGCAGGCCCGGGCCAGGTCTTCGGCCCGACCGGCGTCGCCGGCCATCACTTCCGTGTCCGGCCCCACGCGACCGGCAAGCTTTTCCGGTCGCCGCGCCAGGCAGCGCACGACGCAGCCGCGACGTTGCAACTCGTCGAGCAGGCACCCGCCCACGTAGCCCGTCGCACCGGTGACAAGGACGCGCATCGGGGAAACGCCGGGAGGACGGATTCGGGGACGCCTACGGCTGATCGCGCTCGAAGGCCTCGTCCATGCGCTGCGGGATCAGGCCGGGATCCTCCGTCTTGAGCCCGTACAGGAACCAGCGGACCCGCTGCTCGCTGGAGCCGTGCGTGAAGGCCTCGGGCACCACGTAGCCCTGGGCCTGTTTCTGGATCCGGTCGTCGCCGATCGCCGCCGCGGCATTCACCGCCTCGCGGATGTCCTCCTCGTCGAGGATGCCGGCGAACTGGGCCATGTGCCGCGCCCAGACACCGGCCAGATAGTCCGCCTGCAGTTCCATGCGCACGGAGAGCTGGTTGTAGGCCCGTTCGGAAAGCCGTTGCCGCTGGGCCTGAACCTGGTTGCTGATGCCGAGCTGGTTCTGGATGTGGTGGCCGATCTCGTGGGCGATCACGTAGGCCTGGGCGAAGTCGCCGGGGGCGCCGAAGCGCCGCTTCAACTCCGTGTAGAAGACGGGGTCGATGTACACGGTCTTGTCGAGCGGGCAGTAGAAGGGTCCGGCACCCGCGTCGGCGATGCCACAGCCGCTCTGGACGCGGCCGGTGAACATCACCAGTCGCGTGGGCACGAAGCGCTTGCCGAAGGCCTTGGGGAAGACCCGCGCCCAGACGTCCTCGTTGTCGGCGAGCACCGTCTTGATGAAGCGGCCCATCTCGTCATCGACGGGCTTCCCGGCACCGGCCCGCGGGGCGGGCCCGCCGGCCAGTTCCGGCGCCACCTGCATGAGCTGCATGGGGTCGACGCCCAGGAACATCATCACCACCATGATCACGAGCGTGAGCAGGCCGCCCCCCACGAGCACCTGCTGGCCGGCGCTGCGGCGATCCTCGACGTTCTGGCTCTGCCGACGACCTTCCCAACGCATCGCGTCATCTCCTCGCGGTGGCGCCGCACGAACTGGGGAACTTGTAATGATGCCGACGGATTCTACCGCGGGAGGAGCGTGGGCAAGCCCCGTCGGCCACCCCGGCCCCGGACAAACAGCCGTTTTTGCCGGGCGAAACCGCACCCCGCGAACAGGGGCTCCGCGGCCGGCGTAGTGAGGCGACCGGGGTTCGCTCCCGGGGGAGATGCCCGCCATGGCCCAGCGTACCAGCGTCGACAAACTGCTCCGCGAGCGGATGCGGCTCCAGGAAGAGATCGCCGCCACCCGCGACCGGTATGGCCAGCCGTCGGCGGTGCAGATGTCGCGGCTCCGCTGGTACGACCAGCAACTGGCCATTGCCCGGACGTCGCCGGGCACGCGGGTCGGCGCCACGTTGCTCGGGCTCTGGTCGCGGATGCGTCGGCGCGGGAACAGGGTGCCGCTGCCGCGCTGAAGCGGCGGACGGCGTCAATCCTCGGGCAGCGGCCGGCCCTTCGTCTCGGGCAGAAAGGGGAGCACGGCCAGCCCCAGCGTGAACGCCACGCACATCGTCATGCCCGCCGGCCGCATCGGCTCCTGCATCCAGGCGGGGCTCTCGATCCCGGCATACACGCGACTCGTGAGCAGGCCGAGCAGGAAGGGCCCGCCGGCGGCCACGAAGCGGCCCACGTTGTAGCAGAAGCTCGTGCCCGTGCTGCGCAGCCGCGTGGGAAAGAGCTCGGGAAAATAGATCGCGTAGCCGGCGAACACCGAGAACTGGCAGAACCCCATCATCGGCAGCATCCACCAGATGTCGGCCGGCTCGTCGAGATAGCGGAACACGAAGGCCGTCGAGAGCAGCGCGAGCGTGAAGGCGATCGCGAAGAACGACTTGCGGCCGATCCGCTGGCAGATGCGGGCCGTCAGCATCATGCTCACGAAGGCCCCTACCTGGATCATCATCATCGCCACCGCCGGCCAGATCGTGAGCCGGCCGGCGATCTCCCGCTCCGGCAGGTTCTGGGCCTCGTACGCCTTGCGGAACACGCTGCGGACGAGGTCGGGCGTGAAGAATCCGATGCCCCACAGGCCGATCACTCCGGCACAGGCCAGGAGCATGGCGAGGATGGCGTTCCGCCGCCAACGCGGATCGGCGAACAGGGGGCCGTAGCCGCCGAGCTTCTCGCCGGTGCGGGCCGCCTTGGCCTTCATCTCCCGCCAGCGTTCCGGCTCCTGGAGCCGGGAGCGGATCACGAGGGCCAGCACCGCGGGCAGGGCGCCGATCACGAACTTCCAGCGCCACGGCTCCCAGCCGTAGAGCTTCGTGCCCAGGTGCAACTGGGCCTGGCCGAGGCCGATGCCGATCAGGGCCGCGGAGAAATTGCCCACGGTGGAGAGCGCCTGCAGCAATCCCAGTGCGTGAGGCCGGGCCCGGTCCGGCATCACCTCGGCGACGAGCGCGACCCCGACGGCGAATTCACCGCCGACGCCGAGCCCGGTGATGAACCGGTAGAAGGCGAAGTCCCAGAAGCCCTGCGAGAAGGCCGACAGCCCGGTGCACAGCGAGTAGATGATGATCGTGATCATCATCGTCTTGGCGCGTCCGAAGCGATCGCCGATGACGCCGAAGATCAGGCCCCCGGTGGCCCAGCCGAGCATGAAGATGCAGGTGGAGAGGCCGCCGTAGAAGTCGACCTGGCCGTCGAACGCCCGCTTCTGCTCGGCGGTCAGCGCCGCCGGATCCAGAGTCGCCGAGGCCAACAGCGTCTGCATCGCCGGCTTGCGGGCCAGGGTGAAGAGCTGCTGGTCGAGGCAGTCGAACAGCCAGCCGAGGGCGGCGACGGTGAGCACGAACCAGTGGTAGCGGGTCATGTCCCGGTGCCACGGACCGTCACCGGCCGGGGTCCGGCCGCCTGCGACGTGGGGCATGTCTGCCATCTGGGATCCTTTTCCGGCCGCGATCCGCCTAGCCCAGCGCCGCCTCGATGCGGCGCATGTACTCGATGCTTTCCCGGGCGAGCCGTTCCGGACCGGGAGCATAGTCGAACGGCTCGACGCTCACCCAGCCGGCGTAGCGCACGTCGTCGAGGGCCCGGAAGATCGGCGCGAAGTCGATGGCGCCGAAGCCCGGCCCCTGCAGATTCTCGTCGTTGGCATGCAGGTGCTCGAGGTGCCGGGCGCTGGCCAGGATGATGTCGGGGATCGGGACCGCCTCGCCGGCCATGGCCTTCACGTCGAGGTGCAGGCGGACGTGCGGTGAGCCGACCGCATCGATCAGCCTGCAGGCCTCGGCCGCCGTGGTGAGGACGTCGGTCTCGGTCGCCGAGAGCGGCTCGATCGCCAGCACCGTGTCGGTCGTCTCGAGCGCCGGCACGAGCCGCGAGCAGACCTCGCGCAGGTGATCGAAGGCGGCGGCCGGCGTGACGCCGGGCAACAGGCAGCGCTGCTTCGGCGAGCCGAACACGAGCACGCGGCCTCCCAGGTCGTGGCAGAGTCGGGCCAGCTCAGCCAGATACATCACGGTGCGCGACCGGACCTCGGGCTCCGGATGGGCGACGTGCAGGCCCTCCGTACGGGCCAGCAGCCAATGCAGGCCGATGCAATCGAGCCCGGCACGGGCGATCGTCCGGCGGACTTCACCGCGGGCCGCGGCGTCGAGTTCCACGGGCCGATCCGCCAGCGTGAAGGGAGCCAGTTCGATGCCGGCATACCCGGAGGCGGCGGCCACGTCGCAGGCCCGGGCCAACGGCCAGTCGCCGAAGGTCTCGTTGCAGATGCCGTAGCGGAGGGGCGCGTTCATGACCGGCCCGCGGCGGCAGCGGGGGGATCGGAGACCCGCGCGGGGCGGCCGCTCCGCGCCGAGCGATAGCAGGCTTCCACGATCGCCACAGCCTTGCGGCCCTCCAGGCCGTCGAGGGCCGGGCGGCGGCCACCGCGCACCGCGGCCACGAAGGCCGCGAAATTCCGCGTATGCCAGCCGTGGTTGATGGCCAGGGGGTCGGCGGCACCACCGGAACTGCCACTCCTGCCCCCCAGGCGGTCGCGGGTCGCCGCATCAGTGGGCGAGTCGTCGCGGAACGACCAGGTCACGAGCTGCTCCTCGAGAATCTCCACGGTGCCGTCCCGGCCCCCGATGAGCAGCCGGCGCAACTGCCCGGGAAACATGCTCGTGGCCGCCAGCACGTGTCCGAGGCCGCCGTTCTTGAAGCGCAGGATGGCCACACAGGTGTCCTCGACCTCGAGCCGCTGCGCGTCGTGTGCCCTGACCGCCGTGAGGGCGGAAACGCTGTCCACGGGATTCTCTCCGGGCGCCAGGCCAGCGTGCGCGGCGCCGGCGATCCACTGCAATGCGTCGACCGCATGGATCGCCTGATTCATCAGCGCGCCGCCGCCGTCGAGCGCCCGCGTGCCCTGCCAGCGGCCCGGACCGTAGTAGGCGTCGTCCCGCCACCAGGGCACGAACGCCGCCGCCACGGCCAGCGGGCCGAAGCGGCCGCCGGCCGCCGCATCGTGGGCCAGTTCGAGGACGGGGTTAAAACGCTGCGGGAAGATCGCCCCCAGCGTCACCCCCGCCGCATCCGCCGCCGCGATCATGCGGTCCACGCGGCGCAGCGTGATCTCCAGGGGCTTCTCGCAGAGCACGTGAATCCCGCGCCGGATCGCCGCCAGCGCGGCCTCGCGATGCGCGCCCGAGGGGGTGGCCACGGTGACGAAGTCGGGCCGCTCGCGGCGCAGCATGCGCGCGGTGTCGGCGTACCACTGGCAGCCGAACTCGGCCGCGAAGGCCCGCCCCTTCTCCTCGCTCCGGCAACTGCCGGCCACGAGCTCCACGTCCGGCAGGTCGGCGAGCGCCCGGGCATGGAGCCGGGCGATGGCCCCGATTCCGATGATGGCGACGCGCATGCGGCGATGCTCCTGCCTGGTCCCGTGCTCCGGCGCCGGGAAGGGCCGTCAGTGTAGCCCCGGCCCCGGCCTCGGCGACACATGACGCAGCGCGGGCGGAGCAGCGCGACGTCAGCCGTCCTGGCCGGCCGCCTGCCTGGCCCGCTGCCGCAGATCGGTGGAGGAGACGTCGAGGCGGAACTCCCGCTGCGAAACGAAGTAACTCACCTCCCGCAACGCATGGGGCACGGGAAGCTGCGCGGCATCCTCGAACACCCCGTCGCGGGCGCGGCCGAAGACGATCAGGCCGCGGGCTCGCTCGGCGATCCGTTCCACGGCGGTGGCGGCCGCGGCCGCGGATCCTCCGTAATAGCGTGGCTCGGCCAGCCGTACGAAGGTGTCGGCTCCCATCACGAACGTGCTCTGAGGAAAGACGTCGAGTTTCTCCACGAACGTGGCCGCCCGGGTCAGCCAGAGCGGGCGGCCGGCGAACTGCTCGGCCCGATCGGCGATCTCCACGTAGTCGAGCGTGGGCTTGTCGACGTTGGCGATCGACAGTTCGAACGCCAGCGGCCGTTCGGCGATCTCCTCGGCGATCCGCGCCATGAGCAGATGTCCCTCGTGGAGCGGGTCGAAGGAACCGGGAAAGAGCAGGCCTCCGGGAGCCGGTTCGGCGGCGACGCCGTCTCCCGACAGCAGCCAGGCGACCCGCTCGCCGGTCATGAGTTCCCGCCAGGCGGCGGGCGCCTTCACGTCGCGCCGGGACGGTGCTTCACCGGCGCGGAAGCCGGCTGCCGGAGGCGGGCCATGCCCCTCGGCGACCAGGTCGAGGAGGATGGTCGCGGCGAGCTCCTCCTCCTCCGCACGCGAGCGGGCCTCCTTGTCGAGTTCGACCTCCACGACGCGCGTGGCCTCCAGCGTCTGCACGGCGGCGCAGACACGATGCGCGCCACGTTTGGGGGTCCGCGTGCGCAGGCTGGCCGTCACGGCGGCCCCGACGGCGGCCCCGGCCGCGTCACGGGCCGATCTGCCCGCGGCCTCCTCGAGAGCCCGGGCCCGTTGCCAGGCCGCCATCGCCAGCCGTCGCGCCGTGCGGGAACTGCAATACGACTCCTGCGCGCCGCCGAGCAGGCCGTCGACGGCGGCCCGGGCATACGGCACCAGCGCCTCGAGGACCACGCCGCCGGCGCCTGGGGTCGCGAGCAGGTGCGGCACTGCGGCCGATCCTCCACCCGTGGAAACGATCACGAGCCGGGCCCCCGCCCGTTCGAGTGACGCGATCAGGCCAGTTGCATCGATCCCGATCATCGGTTGCTGCCCGGTCGAGAAAACCCGAAACGGCACCGAGACACATTGCCTCGTCCGCCGATCCTACCCCGCTTTCCAGCGGGATCCCCTCTGCCGCGAAGCGGCTCCAGAGCCGCTTGCACGACGACCGATCAATTCAATCTCGGGGAGGAGAGCCAATGATACCGCGATGCCGGATGCGAAACCTGATCTGGTTGCTCGTCACGGCGTCGTGGGCCACGGGGCCGCTCGCGTCAGCGGCGGAGCCCGCGCCCGCCGATCGCCTGCCCGATCCGCTCCGCGGCACGCCGCAGATCGACCCGGCACTGACCGGCCCCGATGCCGACGCGATCCTCACGCGATTGCTGCCGACGAGATCCGATACCCCGGCCGATTGGCTCGCTCCCGTGGAGCCCCTGCACTTCTGCGGCGAGCCACGAGCCCTGTCACCCTGCGTGCCGCCACCGCCGTGCCATCCCAGTTTTCCGCCCTCTCCCCGGGACCTCATCGGCGTAGACGGAGTTCCCTCCTGCGGACCGATCTACCGCGGCCCATGCGCCCCGCGCACGGGCAGCCATGCCGGCCAGCACCTGGGGCGGCTGCACGGGCTGCATGACCGGTTGTTCGATCGCTTCTACGCCCCGCGCTGAAGCCGAACGAACGGTGGGTGCGGACGGCCTCAAGCCGCCGTTTCGCCGTCCCAGGCCGGCGCTGCACCGGCACCTGGACAGCCCCGGTCGGCGGAAATTATTCTTTGTCTTCGTCGGTGGACGTGGATGCCGGTTCTGGACGGCTGTCCGCTTCACCCGCGGGAACGCGGGACGCCGGCAGACGATCACCCTCGCTCACACCGCACCCCCGCGATCCAGATTTCCCGATCGGTCCTCCGAACCCGCCGTCACGCGTGGCTACCATGAGGCAGCCGGGCGTTGCCTCGCGGGGACCGGCCTGCACCACCGCCCCAGGCTCAACGCCCGAGGAGTCACGCCATGCCAGCACCCCGTGCTCGTCTCCGTGCCGGCGATCGCCTGGCCGGACTCGCCGCCGACATCGCCGGCTGGTGCCTGGCCCTCGTCACCGTGGCGGGCCTGGCTGCCGTGGGCTGGTTCGGCCACGCCACGCACTGGACGTTTCATGTCGGCGGCCACGCCGACCACGCATCCGCCGCCGGCACGCCGGCCCCGGCACCGAAGCGGCCTGGGTCCGCTGCCTCCGAGGTGATCCGCTTCGAATCGCCCGAGGCCGTGGAGCGGTCGGGCATCGAGGTCGTGCCCGTCGAGGCCCGGCCGATGGTCGACGAACTGGTGGTCAACGGCGTCGTGCGTTACGACGAGCGGCACGTGGCCCAGCTCTCGACGCGGGTCGCCGGCAGCGTCTGGCGGGTCGACAAGCACCTTGGCGACCGGGTGGCCCGGGGCGACGTGCTCCTCATCGTCGAGAGCAGCGACGTGGGCCGCCTGAAGGCCGAATTTCTCAACTCGCTGGTGGCCTTCGAGGCCCGCCGCGAGCAACTGGCGATCCTCGAGGAGGTGAAGGGGGCGGTGATGGGCCGCCAGCTGCGCGAGGCGACGTCGGCGCTGCGCGAGGCGCGAAACCATCTCATCATCGCCGAGCAGGCGCTGGTCAACCTGGGCTTCGAACTCAGCGTGGCCGAATTCCTCGGCCTCGACGACGAGAGCCGGGCCGCGAAGATCCGCACCCTGGGGCTGACCAAGCAGCTCCTGGCCGGCGTCGATTCGGATCGCGTGACGTCGAACCTGATCCCGCTGCGGGCCCCGTTCGATGGCATCGTGATCGGCCGCGAGGCCGTCGTCGGCGAGATCGTCGAGGCCGGCCGGCAGATCTTCGAGGTCGCCGACGTGTCGACGATGTGGGTGGTGCTGTCGGTGAACAAGGAAAACGCCGGTAGTGTCGCCCTCGGCCAGACGGTCCGCTTCCGCGCCGACGGCTCCGAGAAGGAATGCGTGAGCCGCATCTCCTGGATCAGCACCGAGGTGGATGCCGAAACGCGGACCCTGGAGGTGCGGGCGGAGATTCCGGCCGACCCCGAGGCCCCGCTGCGGGCGAACACGTTCGGCAGCGGCCGCATCGAAGTGGCCAGGCTGGGAACGGCCGTCGTCGTGCCCTCCGCCAGCGTGCAGTGGGACGGCAGCCGCTGGGTGGTATTCGTTCCGGCCGGCGAGGCCGCCTTCGAGCCCCGTCCGGTCCGGCCCGGGCTCCGCAACGGAGACCTCGTGGAGATCAGCGGCGACTTCGCGGGCGGCCCGCCGTCGCACGTCGTGGGCGCGGGCAGCCACGTGCTGAAGAGCAAGATCCTCCTCGACCGCATGGAGTCCGGCGAACTCTAGGCCGGACGGTGATGCTCGAATCGATCATCGCCTGGTCGCTGTCGCACCGCGCCGCCGTGCTCGTGGGAGCGGCCGTCGTCTGCCTGGCCGGATATGCGTCGCTGGGCGGACTGGTGATCGACGCCTTTCCGGACACGACGCCGGTGCAGGTGCAGATCAACACCGTGGCCCCCGGGATGGTCGCCGAGGAGGTGGAGCGGCAGATCACCTTTCCCGTCGAACTGGCGATGGGCGGCATGCCGGGGCTCGAGGAGCTCCGCAGCGCCAGCATGTTCGGCCTCTCGGTGGTGATCGTCACGTTCCGCGACGGCAGCGACGTCTACTTCGCCCGGCAGCTGATCAACGAGCGGCTGGGGACGGTCCCGGTCCCTTCCGGCGTCGAGCGGCCCGAGATGGGCCCGCCTTCGACCGGCCTGGGGGAGGTCTTTCACTACCTGCTCGTGCCCCGGGGCATGAGCCTCACCGACGTGAAGACGCTGCAGGAGTGGACGCTCAAGCCGGCCCTCAAGAGCGTGCGCGGCACGGCCGAGGTGAACGCCTGGGGCGGGCTCAACAAGCAGTACCAGATCCGCGTCGATCCGTCGCTGCTGCGCAAGTACGACCTCTCGTTCGACCAGGTCGTCGCCGCCGTGCCGCGCAACAACTTCAACGTCGGCGGCGGCTCGATCGCCCGCTCGGGAGACGCGGTGCTGGTGTACGGGGTGGGCCGCACGACCAACGTCGACGAGGTGGGACGCATCGTGATCGATTCCCGCCAGGGCGTGCCGATCCGGATTCGCGACGTGGGCGAGGTGGTGATCGGGCACGAAATCCGCAAGGGCGCCGTGACCGCCGACGGCGAGGGGGAGGTGGTGCTGGGCCTGGGCTTCATGCTGATGGGAGAAAACAGCTACGCGGTGACCTCCAGGCTCCGCGACCGCTTCCAGAAGCTCGTCGCCGACCTGCCGCCGGGCGTCGAGGCGAAGGTCGTCTACGACCGCACGCGGCTCGTCGACCGCGTCATCGCCACGGTGCGGCAGAACCTCCTGGAGGGGGCGTTCCTCGTGATCGTCATCCTCTACGTGATGCTGGGCAACCTGCGGGCCGGCCTCGTGGCGGCCACGGCGATCCCGCTGTCGATGATGTGCGGCTTCATCGGCATGCGGCAGGCCGGCATCGCCGCCAGCCTGCTCTCCCTGGGGGCCATCGATTTCGGGATCGTCGTCGACTCCTCCGTGGTGGTGATCGAGAGCATCCTCGAGCGCATCGCCCATCAATCGGGCGCCACCGGCGCCGCCCGCCTCAAGCTCGTCCGCGAGGCGACGAGCGCGGTGAAGAAGCCGGCCTGCTTCGGCCAGCTGATCATCATGATCGTCTACATCCCGATCCTCACGCTGGAGGGGGTGGAGGGGAAGATGTTCCGGCCCATGGCGCTGACGGTGGTGTTCATCCTCATCGGTTCGCTGATCCTCTCGCTGACCGTGGTGCCCGTCCTCTCCAGCCTGTTCCTGCCCCGGCGGGTCGACTCCCACGACGTGCTGCTCGTGAGGGCGGCCCGGGCCCTGTACCGCCCCGTGCTCCGGGCCTGCCTCTCGGCCCGCGGCGCCGTGGCCCTGGTGGCGCTGGCCGTGCTCGCCGTCACGCTCGTGCGGGCCGCAGCGCTGGGCACCGAGTTCGTGCCCAAGCTCTCCGAGGGCGACATCGTGCTGGGCATCATCCGGGCGCCGGGCACGAGCCTGGAGGAGTCATGCCGCATGAACAGCCGCATCGAGCGCATGCTGCTCGACGAATTTCCCGCCGAGATCGCCCACGTCTGGAGCCGCACCGGCACGCCCGAGGTGGCCACCGATGCCGGGGCGATCGAGGCCACCGACATGTTCATCGCGCTCGAGCCGCGGGACCGCTGGCGCCGGGCACGCACCCAGGCCGACCTGGTCGAGGTCATGAGCCGCTGCGTGGAGGGCATCCCCGGCCAGATCGTCTGGTTCACGCAGCCGATCGAGCAGCGCATCAACGAGATGGTGTCGGGCGTGAGGGCCGACATCGCGGTCAAGGTGTTCGGCGAGGATCTCGAGCCGCTGGTGAAGAAGGCCAACGAGGTCGCGGCCTCGATCCGCACGGTGCCGGGGGCGGCGGACGTGGCCGTGGAGCAGGTCACGGGCCAGCCGATCCTGAGGATCGCCGTCCGCCAGGACGAGATCGCCCGCTACGGCATCTCGGCCCAGGCCGTGCTCGACGTCGTGGAGAGCGTGGGCGGCAAGGCCGTGGGCCAGATCGTGGAGGGGCAGATCCGCTTCCCGATCGTGGTCCGCCTCAGCGACGCAGTCCGCGGCGGCCCCGACGCGATCGCCTCGATTCCCATCCGCGGGCCGGGCGGCGAGAGCGTGCCCCTGGAACGGATCGCCGACATCCGCACGATCTCCGGCCCCAAGTTCGTGACCCGCGAGTGGAGCCAGCGGCGGGTCGTCGTGCAGTGCAACGTGCGCGGCCGCGACGTGGGCGGCTTCGTGGCCGACGCCCAGGGCTCCATCGCCCGGGACGTCGACCTGCCTGCGGGCCAGTTCCGCCTCGAGTGGGGCGGGCAGTTCGAGAACATGCAGCGGGCCCAGAAGCGGCTCACCGTGGTCGTGCCTTTGGCGCTGCTGCTGATCGTGGCCCTGCTCTACCTCACCTACCGCAACGTGGCCGACACGGCGCTGTTGTTCGTGAGCGTGCCGTTCGCATGCGTGGGCGGCATCTGGGCCCTGGCCCTGCGGGAGATGCCGCTCTCGATCTCGGCCGCGGTGGGCTTCATCACGCTGTCGGGTGTGTCGGTGCTCAACGGCATGGTGCTGGCCAGCGCCCTGCGGGAGCGGCTGGCGCGGAGCACGGCCCGCGACGTGGCGATCGAGGAGACGGCGACGGCCTCGCTGCGCACGATCATCATGACGGCGCTCGTGGCCAGTCTGGGCTTCATCCCCATGGCCGTCAGCGAGGGCACGGGCGCCGAGGTGCAGAGGCCCCTGGCCACCGTGGTCATCGGCGGGGTGATCACGAGCACGCTGTTCACGCTGTTCGTGCTGCCCGCCCTGTACCGGCTCGTGCTGCGGGCGCCGCCCGTGCTCCTCATCCCCCGGGAACCGTGACCGGACGGGGCGGCCCCCGTCAGGCCCGCACGCGACGCGCCAGGCCCGCGGCCAGCCGGTCGAGCGTGCGGCTGCGATCGTCGAGCCCGATGTGGGCGTGGATGATGCTCAAGCCGGCGGTGTCGGCCAGGGCTTTGCCGAGTGCGGCGTCGAATTCGCCCTCGGTGCGCACCTCGTAGCCGGTGCCGCCGCCGAGCACCTGCGGCAGGAGTTGGTACTGCCAGGGGTTGATGTCGTTGAACGTGCCCTCGTGGAGGAGCCGTTCGGTGCCGTAGCCGCGGTTGTCGAGCACGATCACGGTCACGCTCAGGCCGCGCCGCACCATCGTGGAGAGCTCCATGCCGGTCATCTGGAAGGCCCCGTCGCCGACCAGGGCGATCACCTTGAGATCCGGACGCGCCATCTTGGCGCCGAGTGCCGCGGGCGTGGCGAAGCCCATCGACGTGTAATAGGCCGGAGCGATGAACTGCGTCTGCCCGCGAATCACCAGCTCGCTGGAGGCGAACAGCGCGTCCCCCACGTCGGCGATCACGATCGTGCGGTCGTCGAGCGATTCGTCGAGCCGGCGCACGAGCCGCGTGGTCGTGATGGCGGCAGCGGGGTCGAG
>Ga0129333_10002560_pt1 | contig 16987 bp, 13 predicted proteins | sample CPB6_08_DNA_FD_94474 | JGI IMG/M metagenome (GOLD analysis project Ga0129333, IMG submission 94474) | Freshwater to marine salinity gradient microbial communities from Chesapeake Bay, USA - CPBay_Sum_0.6_0.8_DNA | ecosystem: Environmental > Aquatic > Marine > Coastal | place: USA: Chesapeake...
ACGGGACGGGTCCACGGCGTCTACTTCCCGTCGCTCTCGTCCCGGACGCTCGTCTACAAGGGGATGCTCACCACGCCCCAGCTCGGCGGGTTCTACCCCGATCTCGGTGACGAGCGCGTCGAGAGCGCGATCGCGATGGTGCACTCGCGCTTCTCCACCAACACGTTCCCGTCGTGGCCGCTCGCGCATCCCTTCCGGCTCATCGCGCACAACGGCGAGATCAACACGATCCAGGGCAACCGCAACTGGATGACGGCGCGGGAGCGGGCGGTCCGGACCGACCACCTTCCCGGTGACGTCGAACGGATCCTGCCGATCTGCACCCCCGGCGCGTCCGACACGGCGACCTTCGACGAGACGCTCGAGCTGCTGCACCTCGGCGGCTACGAGCTCCCGCACGCGGTCCTGCTGATGATCCCCGAGGCGTGGGAACGCCACGAGACGATGAGCGAGGCCCGGCGCGAGTTCTACCGGTACAACGCCGGGCTGATGGAGCCGTGGGACGGACCGGCCTCCATCGCGTTCACCGACGGCACGGTCATCGGCGCGGTCCTCGACCGCAACGGGCTGCGGCCGAGCCGCTTCTGGGTCACCGAGGACGACTGGGTGATCATGGCGTCCGAGGTCGGCGTCCACCCGGTCGACCCGGCGCGTGTCGTGCGGAAGGGTCGCCTCGAGCCGGGGCGGATGTTCCTCGTCGACACCCGACTCGGTCGCATCGTCGCGGACGAGGAGATCAAGGAACAGCTCGCCGCCGCGGAGCCCTACGCCGCCTGGAACCGTGAGGGCGTCCTCCGCCTCGCCGACCTCCCGCCCGCCGGCGACGCCGGCACCGTCGCCGAGGGTGCGCTGCGCACCCGCCAGCAGACGTTCGGGTACACGCTCGAGGACCTCGGCATCCTGATCGAGCCCATGGCCGCCACCGGCGGTGAGGCGCTCGGCTCGATGGGTACCGACACCCCGATCGCCGTGCTGTCGAACCGGAGTCGGTTGCTGTTCGACTACTTCTCCCAACTCTTCGCCCAGGTGACGAACCCGCCGCTCGACGCGATCCGTGAGGAGCTCGTGACGGCCCTCGGCACCATGGTCGGTCCGATCGGGAACCTCTTCGACCGGGGTCCGGCGTCGCAGCGGCAGATCGAGCTCGACTCCCCGGTGCTCGACGACGCCGACCTCGCCCGGATCCGCAGCGCCGCCGCATCGGGCGAGTTCCCCGACGTCGTCGTCGCCACGCTCGACGCCCGCTACCCCGTCGCCGAGGGCGGGGCCGGTCTGCGCGCCGCCGTCGCCCGTCTCCGTGCCGAGGCCGACCAGGCGATCGACGACGGTGCGACGGTGCTCGTGATCTCCGACCGCGGGACCGATCGCACTCATGCGCCGGTGCCGTCGCTGCTCGCCGTGGGCGCCGTGCACCACCATCTGATCCGCAACGGACGGCGGTTCCGGGTCGGTCTCGTCGCCGAGGCCGGTGACGTGCGCGAGGTGCACCACGTGTGTCTCCTCGTCGGCTACGGCGCGAGCGCCGTGAACCCGTACCTGGCCCTCGAGACGGTCGACGAACTCGTCGCCGAGGGACGTCTCGTCGGTCCGCCCGCCGCAGCCCGTTCCCGTTACCGCAAGGCGGCCGGCAAGGGCCTGCTCAAGGTGATGTCGAAGATGGGCATCTCCACCGTCGCGTCGTACCTCGGTGCGCAGGTCTTCGAGGCGATCGGCCTCGGCGAGGAGCTCGTGGCCGACGCGTTCGTCGGTACCGCATCCCGCCTCGGCGGCATCGGCTACGACGAGCTCGCCGAGGAGATCCGTCGGCGTCACGAGATCGCCTACCCGCGCACCCCGTTGCTGCTCGCGCACCGCGACCTGCCGGTCGGGGGCGAGTACCAGTGGCGCCGTGAGGGGGAGTACCACCTCTTCAACCCCGAGACCGTCTTCCGGCTCCAGCACGCGACGCGGACCCGTCGCTACGAGATCTTCAAGCAGTACACCGCCGCGGTCGACGACCAGGCGCGCCATCTCGCGACGCTGCGGGGGCTGATGCGTCTCCGCACTGATGCGGTGACGCCCGTTCCGATCGAGGAGGTCGAGCCGGTCAGCTCGATCGTCAAGCGCTTCGCGACGGGCGCCATGTCCTACGGCTCCATCTCCCAGGAGGCCCACGAGACGCTCGCGATCGCGATGAACCGGATCGGCGGGAAGTCGAACACCGGTGAGGGGGGCGAGGATCCCGAGCGGAACGTCCCCGACCCGAACGGCGACCTCCGGCGGTCCGCCATCAAGCAGGTCGCCTCGGGTCGCTTCGGGGTCACGTCGGAGTACCTCGTGAATGCCGACGACCTCCAGATCAAGATGGCCCAGGGCGCGAAGCCCGGTGAGGGCGGTCAGCTCCCCGGGCGGAAGGTGTACCCGTGGATCGCGAAGACCCGGCACTCCACGCCCGGCGTCGGACTGATCTCGCCGCCGCCGCACCACGACATCTATTCGATCGAGGATCTCGCCCAGCTGATCCACGACCTGAAGAACGCGAACGACCGTGCCCGGGTGCACGTGAAGCTGGTCGCGGAGCTCGGCGTCGGCACGGTCGCCGCCGGGGTGTCGAAGGCGCACGCGGACGTCGTCCTCATCTCCGGCCACGACGGTGGGACCGGTGCGTCACCGCTGACGTCGTTGAAGCACGCCGGCGCACCCTGGGAGCTCGGTCTCGCCGAGACCCAGCAGACGCTCCTGCTGAACCGGTTGCGTGACCGGATCGTCGTCCAGGTCGACGGCCAGCTCAAGACCGGTCGTGACGTCGTCATCGGCGCCCTCCTCGGTGCCGAGGAGTTCGGCTTCGCCACGGCGCCGCTCGTCGTGTCGGGCTGCGTGATGATGCGTGTCTGCCACCTCGATACCTGCCCGGTCGGTGTGGCCACGCAGAACCCGGAGCTCCGGGCGCGCTTCACCGGTCGGCCCGAGTTCGTCGAGACGTTCTTCGAGTACATCGCCGAGGAGGTCCGCGAGCTGCTCGCGTCGCTGGGCCTGCGCAGCATCGAGGAGGCGGTCGGCCGGGCCGATCTGCTCGACGTCGCCGAGGCGGTCCGGCACTGGAAGGCGGAGGGGCTCGACCTCGCACCGATCCTCGCAGTGCCCGAGGTCGCTGCGGGCGCCGCCCGTCACTGCACCACCACGCAGGATCACGGCCTCGACCGGGCGCTCGACCGTCGACTCATCGAGCTCGCGGCACCGGCGCTCGAACGTCGGGAGCCGGTCGTGATCGACCTGCCGGTGGCGAACGTCAACCGGACCGTCGGCACCATGCTCGGTGCGGAGGTGACCCGTCACCACGGCGCAGCGGGGCTGCCCGACGGCACGATCTCGATCCACCTGCGCGGTTCGGCCGGCAACAGTCTCGGCGCGTTCCTGCCGCCCGGCATCACGATCCGGGTCGAGGGTGACGCCAACGACTACGTCGGCAAGGGGCTCTCGGGCGGCACGGTGGTCCTCCGGCCCGACCGGGCGGCCCGCTTCGCGGCCGAGGAGAACGTGATCGCCGGGAACGTCGTCCTGTACGGGGCGACCTCCGGGTCGGCCTTCGTCTCCGGTCTCGTCGGTGAACGGTTCGCCGTACGGAACTCGGGTGCGATCGCGGTCGTCGAGGGCGTCGGCGACCACGGCTGCGAGTACATGACGGGTGGTGAGGTCGTGGTGCTCGGCCCGACCGGCCGGAACTTCGGCGCAGGCATGTCGGGCGGTGTCGCCTACGTCCTCGACGTCGACGGCACGTTCCACCGTCGGGTGAACACCGAGATGGTCGACGTCGAACCCCTCGACGGCGACGACCGGGCCCGGGTCGCCGAGCTGGTCCGGCGCCACGTCGAGGAAACCGGTTCGACCGTCGGCCGGTCGGTCCTCGATCCGGCGACCGGGCTGGCGCAACGGTTCGTGAAGGTCATGCCCACGGACTTCAAGCGTGTGCTCGAGGCCCGGCGTGCCGCCGAGGCCGCAGGCACCGACCCGATCGCCGCCATCATGGCGGCGGCGCACGGCTGAGCAGGACGACGAAGGAGGGTTGGTCATGGGAGATGTCACCGGTTTCATCCGGCACCAACGCAACACACCGACACGTCGGCCGGTCCCGATCCGACTGCTCGACTGGCGTGAGGTCTACGAACCCTTCGCCGAGGAGGCGCTCACGACGCAGGCGAGTCGCTGCATGAACTGCGGCATCCCGTTCTGCAACGACGGTTGCCCGCTCGGGAACCTGATCCCGGACTGGAACGATCTCGTCTACCGGCACCGCTGGCAGGAGGCGATCGAACGCCTCCACGCCACGAACAACTTCCCCGAGTTCACCGGTCGTCTGTGCCCCGCACCCTGTGAGGGTGCGTGCGTTCTCGGCGTCAACAGCGACCCGGTGACCATCAAGCTCGTCGAACAGACGATCATCGACACGGCGTGGGAGGAGGGCTGGGTCCGACCGCTCCCGCCCGCCACGCGCACCGGTCGCCGGGTGGCGATCGTCGGTTCCGGGCCCGCCGGTCTCGCCGCGGCCCAGCAGCTCACACGTGCCGGCCACGACGTGACCGTGTACGAGCGGGCCGACCGGATCGGCGGCCTGCTGCGCTACGGCATCCCCGAGTTCAAGATGGAGAAGGCGGTCATCGACCGGCGTCTGGAGCAGATGCGGGCCGAGGGCACGACGTTCGTGACGGGTGTCGAGGCCGGTGTCGACCTTGCGACCGACGAGCTCGCCGGGTTCGACGCGGTCGTTCTCGCCGGCGGTGCAACGGCGCGGCGTGACCTCCCCGTGCCGGGTCGGGAACTCGCCGGCATCCACCAGGCGATGGAGTACCTGCCGCAGGCGAACCGGGTGCAACTCGGTGACGAGGTCCCCGGCCAGATCTCGGCCGCAGGACGCCGCGTCCTCATCATCGGCGGCGGTGACACCGGGGCCGACTGCCTCGGCACGGCGCACCGTCAGGGTGCGGACTCGGTGACGTCGTTCGAGATCATGCCGAAGCCGCCGGAGCACCGGGACGAGGCGGCGAACCCGTGGCCGACGTGGCCGGTGATCTTCCGGACCGCCTCGGCGCACGAGGAGGGCGGCGAGCGTCGCTACGCCGTCACCACGAAGGAGTTCGTCGGCGACGAGCAGGGCCGGGTGCGTGCCGTGCGCGGCTGCGAGGTCCGACTCGAGACCGTCGACGGGCGGCCGACCTTCGTCGACGTGCCCGGCTCGGAGTTCGAGATCGAGGTCGACCTGGTCCTGCTGGCGCTCGGGTTCACCGGCGCAGAGCGAGGGCCGCTCCTCGACGGTCTCGGCGTCGAGGTCGACGCGCGCGGCAACGTCGTGCGGGACGAGGGTTGGCGCACGACGGCGGCGAACGTGTTCTGCTGCGGCGACATGGGACGCGGGCAGAGTCTCATCGTGTGGGCGATCGCCGAGGGTCGTGCCTGCGCGGCATCGGTCGACGCCCACCTCTCGGGCTCGTCCCTCCTCCCGGCACCGGTCACCCCGACGCAAGCGGCGCTCCGCTGACCGACGGTCCGGGACGCCGGGGCCCCCGGCGCGGCATGGTCTAGCGTCTCCGTCATGGCACGCCTCTCGAAGCTCTCCCGTTCCGTCGCCGGTCGCACCGCGGTCGTCACCGGGGCGGCGAGCGGCATGGGTCGGGCGACGGCGCACCTGCTCGCGGACGAGGGTGCGCGGGTCGCGGTCGTCGACGTGAACGCGGCGGGTGTCGACGCAGTCGTCGCCGAGATCACCGGGGCGGGGGGCACGGCGGTCGGCTACGTGCTCGACCTGTCGCGCCACGAGGACATCGAGCCGACGGTGGAGCGCATCCGCGCCGATCTCGGCCCGGTCGACATCCTCGTGAACAACGCAGGCGTGTCGATCCCGGCGTCGCTCACCTCCTCGGGTTGGGAGGATTCCTGGGCGTTCACCTTCGAGGTGAACCTGACCGCGCAGGCCCGCCTCATCCGCGCGTGCCACGACGATCTCGTGCGTGCCGAACTCGCGGCGGCGGGCGGCGGACGGATCGTGAACATCGCATCGACGGAAGGGCTCGGCGCGACGAAGGGGATGTCGCCCTACACGGCGTCGAAGACCGGGGTGATCGGCCTCACGCGCTCGCTCGCCCTCGAGTACGGCGAGACCGGGGTGACGGTGAACTGCATCTGCCCCGGACCGATCCGGACCGGGATGACCGCCGAGATCGACGACGACTCGAAGGCGAAGTTCGCACGACGTCGGGTCCCGAAGCGTCGGTACGGCGATCCCGAGGAGGTCGCCCAGATCACCGTGTCGCTCCTGCTGCCCGCGGCGTCGTACCTCAACGGTGCGATCATCCCGGTCGACGGCGGGATGATGGCGCAGAACACCTGACGTGCGGGTCCTCGTCGACGCCACGGCGGTGCCTGCCGACCGGGGTGGTGTCGGACGCTACGTCGACCAGGTCCTCGACCATCTCGCCGCTGCGGGTGCCGATCCCGTGGTGGTGTGCCAGCGTCGGGACGCGGCGCGGTACGCGGCCGTGCCCGGAGCCCGGGTCGTCGCGCTGCGGCCGGTCCTCGAACGCCGACCCGTCCGGCTCCTCTGGGAACAGACCGGGCTCGCGGCGCGAACGCTCCAGAGGGTCGACGTGCTCTGGAGCCCCCATTACACGACGGCGCTCGCCGCCCGGGTTCCGAAGGTCGTGACGTTGCACGACGCCACGTTCTTCAGCGACCCGGCGGTGCACCAGCCTGCGAAGGCGCGGTTCTTCCGTGCGGCGACCCGTGTGGCGTTGCGGACCGCTGCGGCCTGTCTGGTGCCGTCGGCGGCGACACGAGACGAACTGGTCCGCTGGGCGGACGCCGATCCGACGCGGATCGTGGTCGCCCCGCACGGGGTCGACCGGGACACCTTCCGCCGACCGACCGAGACCGAGGTCGCAGCGTTCTGCGCCACCTACGACCTCGAGCCCGGTCGGTACGTGGCGTTCCTCGGCACGCTCGAACCGCGCAAGAACGTCGGCGCCCTCGTGCGCGGGTGGCAGCGCGCGACGAGTGGGATCGAGAACCCGCCGCCCCTCGTGCTCGCGGGCGGCGCGGGTTGGGACCGCACACTCGACGGCCTCATCGCGTCCGTGCGCCCGCCGGCCCGTGTGGTGCGTACCGGCTACCTCGAACTCCCGGTGCTCCCGGCACTGCTCGGTGGTGCCGCCGTCGTCGCCTACCCGTCGCTCGGTGAGGGGTTCGGCCTGCCGGTGCTCGAGGCGATGGCGTGCGGTGCGACCGTCCTGACGACGCGTCGACTCTCCCTCCCCGAGGTCGGCGGTGACGCCGTCGCGTACACGGAACCCGACGCGGCATCGGTCGGACGTGCGCTCGGGGCGCTCCTCGACGACGACGCCCGCCGTGCCGACCTCGCCGCGGCTGCGACGGTGCGGGCGGCGACGTTCTCCTGGGAGGCCAGTGCCGCCGTCCACGTGCGGACCTTCGAGGAGGCCGTCCGGGCGAAGGTGGCGGCATGACGGTCACGGCCGCCGACGACGTCGTCCGGGTCGTCGTCGTCACGTACTCGCCGGGCGAGACGCTCGGGACGTTCCTCGACACGCTCGTGCGCGCCACGGTGCGCCCGGTCGAGGTGGTCATGGCCGACAACGGTTCCACCGACGGCACGCCCGAGCTCGCCGAGTCGCAGGGACGTGCCCGCCTGCTGCGGACCGGGGGCAACCTCGGCTACGGGACGGCGGCGAACCACGGTGCGGCCGGCGCCACTGGTACGTGGATCGTGGTGGCGAACCCCGACATCGAGTGGACCCCGGGCAGCATCGACGAGATGATCGCCGCCGGTGACCGCTGGCCCCTCGCCGGGGTGCTCGGTCCGCGCATCGTGACGACCGACGGGCACCTGTACCCCTCGGCCCGCGCCCTGCCGTCGCTGCGCAACGGGATCGGCCATGCGCTGCTCGGTTGGTGGTGGCCGACGAACCCGTGGACGAGGACCTACCGCCGCGAGGACGTCGACCCCGTCGAGGGGCCGGTCGGCTGGCTCTCCGGTTCGTGCCTGCTGCTGCGCCGGGAGGCCTTCGAAGCGGTCGGCGGCTTCGACCCGAGCTACTTCATGTTCTTCGAGGACGTGGATCTCTGCGACCGTCTCGGTCGCGCCGGCTGGCAGGTCGTGCACGCACCCGACGCGCTCGTCCGCCACGTCGGCGGTCATTCGTGGCGCGACCAGCCCGGGATCATGATCAAGGCGCACCACGCGAGCGCCATCCGTTACCTGAACCGGCGCTACCCGAGGTTCTGGCAGGCGCCGCTCCGCTCGGCGTTGCGGTTCGGACTCGGCGGACGCTACGTCGCGTCCCGGCTGGTCCGTCGCATCGGTCGCGGAGCGGAACCGACCCGGCTCGCGCACTGACCCGCCGGGTCAGGACACCCGGACGACCACCTTGCCGGTCGTGCCGCGGTTCGTGATCGCCATGAGGCGATCCGGGACGTCGGCCATCGCCACGACCTCCGAGACGAGCGGCGCGATCTGTCCGCGCTCGTGCATCGCCATGAGGTCGTCGTGCCAGGCGTCGACCTTCGCCGGGTCGAAGCGGCGGTAGTTGCCCCAGTGGACGCCGACGACGCTGTAGTTCTTCACGAGCACGTGGTTCGTCTGTGCCTGGGCGATCCGGCCGCCGGCGAAGCCGATCACGAGGATCCGGCCCTCCCACGCGATGCACTTCGTCGAACGGTCGTAGACGTCGCCGCCGACCGGGTCGTAGATGACGTCGGCCCCACGCCCGCCGGTGATCTCGTTGACGGCCTCGGCGAAGTCGGTCGCCTTGTAGTCGATGACGTGGTGCGCCCCGAGGCTGCGGCACACCTCGACCTTGTCCGCGCCGCCGGCCGTGGCGATCACGGTCGCCCCCATGGCGAGGCCGAGCTGGATCGCGGCCGAACCGACGCCACCTGCTCCGGCGTGCACCAGCAGGGTCTCGCCCGCCTGCAGGTTGGCACGCTGCGCGAGTGCGCTGATGCCCGTCTGGTAGATCACGAGGAGCGCTGCAGCGGCCTCGTCGGTGAGCGAGTCGGGGATGGGATGGGCGTTGGCCATCGGGACGACGGTCCGCTCTGCGAGCCCGCCGTGTCCGTCGCGCAGTGCCGGCTGCGCTGCCACTCGCTGACCGATGCGGAGCCCGCGCTGCTCGGCGCCCGGGCCGAGTCCGACGATGCGCCCGGCGACCTCGAGGCCGGGGCTGAAGGGGAGGGGAGGGCGTTCCTGGTACGCACCACGGCAGAGCAGTGCGTCGGGGAAGTTCAGCGCACAGGTGGCGACCTCGACCGCGATCTGCTTCGGCCCGGGTTCCGGCGCCGGGACGTCGTCCTCGAGACGCAGCACGTCCGTCGGTTCACCCAGCTCTCGTACGCGCCACGCCCGCATCGTCGACCCCCGTCCCGGTGCGGGCCCACCCCGCCCGGCGGGACGCTAGCGCCCGGCTGTGGGGCCTGCGCCGTCGAAGAGCCCGCTGAGCCCGCTCGGTGCGTGGTCGCCGATCGCGAGCAGCTCGAGGACGCCGGTGCCGGTGCGCTCGCCCCACCGGGCCCGCACCAGCTGGTGGACGTGGAGCGAGGTCGAGGCCACGGGGTCGAGGTCGGTGGGCCGCCACCGCCAGGTCGTCCGCTCGAACTCGCCGTGCCAGATCCCGTGCCCCCACTCGGGGTGGCCGTACCCGAGACCGACGAGCGGCACGGTGAGGAGCACCTCGAGGTCGATCCGCTCGGGAGATCCCGACCACGGGTGCAGCACCACCGAGGCCCGACGCGCCCGTCGGGTGCCGGGCTCCCACTCGATCTCGTGGTCGAGGGAACGCCACACGTCCGCAGGTGCCGTCGGGTCGTCCGCCCGGTCGGCGAGGTTCGGGACGAGCGCGGCGAACTCGTGGAGTCGACGACCCGCTGCGTCCTCGTTCGCATCCACGTGCACGGCCAGGTCGTCGAAACGCAGCGGCGCCCACAACCAGAAGAACTGCGGGCGACCGCGCTGTGGTGCGCCGCGCCCGGCGCGCTCGCCGATCGGTCGCACACCCCAGGAGCGGTCGCGGCAACCGGTGAGGCCGAGCGCCGCGGCGTCGAGGTGGACGTCCTCGACGCGCAGGTGGCCCGACCACCGGCCGAACTGGGTGACCCGGGTGTAGTCGAAGACGGGGACGGTCCCGCGCGACTGCAGGAAGCGGGGTTCGGTCACGGCGACCGTCGTCGCCTCGAAGGTGAGGTCGGCGGCGAGCGGTCCGTCGTCGTCGAGCACGATCCGGATGCGCCGGAACGACTCGACGATCTCGAGGCGGAGCGGCCCGAGCGTCAGGGTCGTCCGGTCGTCGGGACAGCGGCCCGAGAACAGCACGCTGTGCTGCGTGCCCTCGTGGAGCACGGTGACCGCACCGTCGACGACACCGCGGTTGGCGTACACGCCGAAGGCCACGCCCACGTAGAGCGAGCCCGCGGCGTCGTAGGCGTCGAAGAAGTAGCGGTCGTAGAGGTTGGGGCTCGCCGTCGTCGGGTGCAGGACGGGCTGGGATCCCCCGTGTACGGGGAAGTCGTCGAAGGGATGGAGCACGACGTCAGGCGAAGGTGATGTGGCCGTCGCGGACGGCGGGCGCGCCGTCGGCGGTGACCACCTCGAAGCGATCGTCTCGGTACAGGCGGACGGTGAGGGTCGACGGCATCGGCACCCATGCGCCGAAGCGGCCGCGTACCCGCCTGATCGCGCGTGGGTCACCCCGGCCGACGGCGTGGACGGCGACCGACACCGCATGGGCGAGCGTCGCCGTGCCGTGCAGGATGAGGCCGGGGAGTCCGGCGTCGTGCGCCACCGCGAGGTCGGTGTGGATCGGGTTCCAGATCCGTGCGCACTCCGTGTAGGTGTGGGCGTCGCCTGCGCCGACCTCGATCGCCACCTCGGCCTCGATCCGTTCGTCACGGGCGGTCGGCGTGGCGTCGTCGCCGGGTGCGGGACGGTCCGGGCCGTCGACGTCGACGCCGAGGTAGAGCGATCCCTGCACCGTGCGGCACACGAGTGCGCCGGCTGCATCCGTGGTGCGCATGTCGAGGGTGACGAACGCGCCCGGCGACCGCCGCTCGACGCCGATGATCTCGCCGACCGTCGTGAGGGTCTGGTCGGCCTGGATGACCCGCTCGATCGTGAGGTCGTGCGTCGCGTGGATCCCGCGGCGGGCCTCGGCGTGGGTGAGGGCGTCGACGAGCCCGGGAACCCGCCGACTGAGCAGCACGACCGGCCACTCGAGGCAGACCGGGAAGATCGGATGGGCGATCAGGCCGTAGGCGCGCGTGGTGTCGAGGTAGACGGGGGCGTGGTCCCGCAGCGACGCGGCGTACGCCATGATCCAACGGTTGTCGACCGTGTGGGTGACCGGTTCCGTGGTGGACCCGACGATGGAGGAGGGGACCGGCACCGGGCTACACCCCACCCCGCCGCGGCGGCCGCTGCTCGGTGTGTGCCATGGTGATCCCCCGATCCTCGATCCGGAGCGAGAGCCTATGTCCGAACCCGTTGCGGAACCCTCACTGCTCGACGGCATCGCCACGACCCGGTCGATCCGCCGGTACCGGCCCGATCCGATCCCGCCGGAGGACCTGAACCGCATGCTGTTCGCCGCCACGCGGGCACCGCAGGGGTCGAACCGGCAGGGGTTCCGGTTCCTCGTGCTGCGCGACGGCCCGCGTGCGCTCGAGGCACGGCGCCTCATCGGGGAGGGTGCGCGACGCGTGTGGGCCGACAAGCGGGTCACCGACCACTACGACCGCGGTTCGGCCGACGTGCTCGACTCGCCCAAGGCGCGGATGGCACGCACCATGCAGCACTTCGTCGACCACGTCGACGAGGCACCTGCCATCGTCCTCGCCTGCCTCCACTGTCACCGCGAGCCGTCGCTCGCGCTCGGTGGCGCCGTCTGGCCGGCCGTCCAGAACCTCCTCCTCGCCGCCCGGGCCCTCGGCTACGGCGGGGTGATCACGGGTTGGCACGGCCCCTGTGAGACGGAACTGCGCGCCGTGCTCGGCATGCCCGCAGATCCGACCGAACTGGCCATCGCCGCGACAATCCCGCTCGGACGCCCGGTCGGCTCCCACGGTCCCGTCCGACGTCGACCACTCGCCGAGGTCGTCTACGAGGACGGCTGGGGTGCGCCCGCGCCGTGGGCGATCGACCCGCCCGGGACGAGGTTCACGTCGCCGGGACCGCCCACCGGGCTCCGGGTCTGACCCGCCCGGGTCCCGGCCGTCCCGGCTCCGTCAGCCGGGGAACGCGTCGATGAAGCCCAGCGCGGCGTCGATGAACTCGAACTTCTTCACGATGTTGAAGTGGTCCGTCCGTCGGAGCTGCAGGTAGGTCGCGTCGGGAAGCGCCTCGACCAACGGCTCGCCCGGCATGGCGAAGTCCGCCTCGCCGAGGACCACGAGCGTGGGAACGTTCACGCGGGCGAGTCCCTCGACCGTCACCGGCCACGGGTTCCGCCGCCGCAGAAGCGCCGCGAGCGCGGCGCGGTCGATCTCGGGGGAGTCTGCGAGCTGCGCGAAGTACCCCGAGGTGCGGTCGTCGGGATCCGGCTCACCGGCGAGCCCGCGCCGGATCGCCTCGTGGCGGGTCTCGTCGACCTCGAAGAGGTTGGCGCCGACACCGGCGACGACGATCTTCCGGAACCGTTCCGGCCGGTCGATGGCGAGCGCGAGCGTGGTGCGCGCGCCGAGGGAGAACCCGATCACGTCGACCGGTTCGTCGGGGAGCTGGTCGGCGATGTGCTGCTCGAGCGCGTCGTACGCCGCCGGATCATGCGGCTTCGGTGCATCACCGTGACCGAGGAGGTCGAGCGCGAGCACCTCGCGCCCCGCCTCGCGGAGCAGGTCCAACCAACCGTTCTCGCCCCAGGTGCGCGCGGCCGAGGTCGCGATCCCGTGGAGCAGCACCACCGGCGGCCCGCTCATGCGTGCTTCGCCGCGATCTGCTCGGCCCGGTCCATGGTGACCTGGAAGATCCGCGCCGTGGCGGCGTCGATCATCATCCCGTTCAGCGTCGCTGCGCCGAGACCGGCGGCCTCGGCCTCGCGCACCGCGGTGATCGCCTCGCGCGCCTTCGCGATCTCGTCGGGGCTCGGGGCGAACACCTCGTTCGCGATCTCGATCTGGCTCGGGTGGATGCACCACTTGCCCACCGCGCCGAGCGTCGTCGCCCAGGTCGCCTCGCGCCGGTAGGCGTCCGGTGCCTTGAAGTTGGCGAACGGCCCGTCGATCGCGTCGATCCCCGCGGCGCGGGCGGCGACGATCATGCGGTTCCGGGCGTAGTGCCACATGTCGCCCGGGTAGCGCTCCGATCCGGCCTCGCCGATGTGACCGGTCCGGATGCCCTGGCTCGCCGACAGGTCGCCGACACCGAGGATCAGCGCCTCGAGGCGGCTCGAGCACCGTGCGATGTCCTCGACGCAGGCCAGCGCCTCGGTCTCCTCGATGAGCACCTCGAGTCCGATGCGGTGCGGGAGGCGGAGCTTCGCTTCGAGCTGATCGAGAAGGGTCTCGACGAACCAGATGTCCCGGGGTGCCTTCACCTTCGGGATGATGATCACGTCGAGGGACGCACCCGCCCCGGTGACGATCTCGATGATGTCGTCGTGGCACCAGGTCGTGTGCGTCCCGTTGATGCGCACGGCCCGGGTCTTGCCGCTCCAGTCGTGGGTGGTGAGCGCCTCGACGACGGGGGCCCGTGCCCCTTCCTTCTCGGCGGGCGCGACGGCGTCCTCGAGATCGAGGAAGACGAGATCGGCGGCCGATTCCGCCGCCTTCGCCATCATCTTCGGGCTCGTACCCGGGGTCGACAGCTCGGAGCGGCGCAGGCGCGGCAGGTTCGGCATGACTCAGATCCTCTCGGTTGGGCGGGCGGTTGCAGCGAGGCGCTCGGCCGCGGCACGGTCGAGACCGGCCTCGAGCAGCGCCTCGACGGTGTGCTCGCCGAGCAGCGGCGGGCGACGGTGCGGTGCGGGCGGTGTGCCCGTCAGCTTGATCGGGGTGCCCGCGACGGGCAGGGCGCGTCCGGTGCCGGGATGGGGGAGCTCGACGACCATCTCCCGTGCGGCGACGTGGGGGTCGGCCAGGATGTCCGGCGCGAGGTTCACGGGACCGACGGGGACGCGCCCGCCGAGGACCTCGATGATCTCCGCCCGGGTACGGGCCGACGTCCAGTTCCCCACGACCTCACGGACGAAGGGGGCGTTCGCCACCCGTGCACGGTTCGTCGCGCACCGTTCGTCGTCGGCGAGCTCGGGTCGGCCGATCAGCGCCGCGAGGATCGGCCAGTGGCTCTCGGTCGGCGCCGCGATGGCGATCTGTCCGTCGGCGGCCGGGAAGACGTCGAAGGGACAGAGCTGCGGATGGCCGTTGCCCGTCGGCCGCGTCACGAAGCCCGCGTAGCCGTAGCGGTACACGACCGCCTCGCAGAGAGCGAGGACGGCGTCGTACATGGCGACGTCGACGAACTGCCCCGACCCTGTGCGCACCGCGTGGACGAGCGCTGCGACGATGCCGACCGCGGCGAGCGTGGCCGGGTAGATGTCACCAGCGCTCGGTCCGCAGCGGACGGTCTCGCCCTCCGCCGTCCCCGTCATCCCGACGATGCCGCCCATGGCCTGGGCGACGATGTCGTAGGCAGGCCAGTCGGCGTAGGGGGAGACCCCGGTCCGCGGGTCGCCGAACCCCCGGATCGCGCCGTAGACGAGCTTCGGGTTCCGTGCGGCGAGCACCTCGTAACCGAGGCCGAGTCGGTCCATCACCCCGGTGCGCGAGTTCTCCACCAGCACGTCGGCACCGTCGACGAGCGCGAGGAGGGCGGCGCGCCCCTCCTCGGTCTTGAGGTCGAGGACGACCGACCGCTTGTTCCGGTTGATGGAGGCGAAGTACCCGCCGTAGTGGCGTTCGGTGTCGTCGAGGGTGAACGGTCCGGAGAACCTCGTCATGTCGCCCTCGGGCGGTTCGACCTTGACGACGTCGGCGCCCATGTCCGCGAGCAGCATGGTGCAGAACGGCCCGGCGAGCGCCTGGGTGAGGTCGATGACCCGGATGCCCTGCAGGGGGCCGGAGCCGGCCGACGTGCTCACGACACGGGGCGCTTGCGGATGAGGGCGGTCTGCTCGCCCTCGAAGACGATCTGACCGTCGACGCGATGCCCCTTGATGTCGAGGCCGTGCTTGGTCCCCCAATGGCGGAACCGCACGATGCCCGCATCGTCACGGTCGGGGGCCGGTGACGCCTCGATGACCTCGGAGAAGGCGTAGATCGTGTCGCCGTGGAACACCGGTGCCGTGAAGCGCATCTTGTCGAGACCGAGGGTCCGCAGCGCGTTCTCGCAGCAGTCCTGCTGCGTCAGGCCGATCACCATCGAACCGGTCACGAGGCCGAAGACGAGACGACGACCCCACGGCGACCGCTCCATCGAGTGCTCGTTCCAGTGACTCTGGGCGGTGTTCATCACGAGCTTCGTGAGCATCTGGTTCTCGAACTCGCCGACGGTCGCGCCGCGCACGTGGCGCATGCGTCGTCCGACGGGGTAGTCCTCGAACCAGGTTCCTTCTCCGGTGAGCGCCATGGTCGTCCCCGTTCCTCAGGCGAGCGGCGAGCGGGGCAGGAGCCGGTCGCTGATGATCTTCTGCTGGATCTGGCTCGTGCCCTCGAAGATGGTCGTGAGCCGCGCGTCGCGCCAGTGCCGTTCGACCGCCCGCTCGGTCGTGTAGCCGTTGCCGCCGTGGATCTGGATGCCCATCGCCGTCACCTCGGCGGCCATCTCGGTGGCGATGAGCTTGACCATCGCCGAGGTGAGCTCGGCACCGTCGCCGTCGTCGATGGACTGCGCGACCTGGTGGGTGAACGCCCGACACGCCTCGGTGCGGGCGGCCATCTCGGCGATCATGAACCGGATCGCCTGGAAGTCGGCGACGGGATGACCGAACTGGTGGCGTTCCTGCGTGTACGCGATGCAGTCCTCGACGGCCGCGCGGGCGAGGCCGACGGCACGTGCCGCGGTGTGGACCCGTGCGACGTTGAGCGTCTGCTCCACCGCCCGGAACGCGCGGCCCTCGCCGCCGACGGCCTCGGCGTCACCGCCGTCGGCCGCAGCGCGCTCGCGGTTGCGACGACCGGTGCCGAGGAGGTTCTCCTTCGGCACACGGAGCCCCTCGAAGGTGAGGTTCCAGGTGCGGAAGCCGTGGTAGCCGATCTTGTCGATCGGCACGCCGTGGATGCCCTCGGGGAAGACGTCGCGGTCCTTCTCGACGAGCAGGGTGGTGAGGCCGCGGCTGCGGGATTCACCCGCCTCGGGATCCCGCGTGCGGCACAGGAGCTGGATGAAGTCCGCCCGCAGCGCGTTGCCGCACCAGCGCTTCTCGCCGTGGATCTCCCAGTGGTCGCCGCGGTCGATCGCGCGGGTCTGCACGTTCGCGAGGTCGGAGCCCGCGCCGGGTTCCGAGAGCGCCGCTGCGCCGATCCAGCGCCCGGTGGCGGAGCGGCGCAGGAGCTCGGCGCGCCGGTCCGGGTCGGCGACCGCGCAACCCATCCCGTTCGCCCGGGCGATGATCGACGCGGACGACATCCACGCGCGTGCGAGCTCTTCGGAGATGAGGCAGTACTCGAAGGTCCCGAGACCCATGCCGCCGTGCTCACGGGGCACCGTGATGCCGAAATAGCCCATGGCGGCGAGCTGGTCGAGGAACTCGTCGGGGAACTCCGCCTTCTGGGGATCGAGCTCGTTCGCGAGCGGCAACACGACGTCGTGCGCGAACGCCCGTGCGGTCGCCTGGATCTCGAGTCGTTCCGGGGTGAGGTACCGGTTCGTCACGACGGGGGCACCTCGCGCTTCGCCGAGAGGTTCGTGCGGGTGTAGCTGAGGACGAGCTCACCGCGTTGGTTGTAGGCCTCGGTGCGCCAGGTGACGATGCCCTCACGGGGTCGGCTCGACGACTCGCGCTTGTCGAGCACCGTCGAA
>Ga0129333_10002561_pt1 | contig 16981 bp, 15 predicted proteins | sample CPB6_08_DNA_FD_94474 | JGI IMG/M metagenome (GOLD analysis project Ga0129333, IMG submission 94474) | Freshwater to marine salinity gradient microbial communities from Chesapeake Bay, USA - CPBay_Sum_0.6_0.8_DNA | ecosystem: Environmental > Aquatic > Marine > Coastal | place: USA: Chesapeake...
ATCATAGCTGTTTGCGGTATCGAGCATGTCAGCCGTGAAGGTCGGTTTCTTCGGCTTCATGGCCTGCATACGGGCGCGCAGCTCATCCAGGCTCTCGCCCTCTTCGAGTTCGAACTCGCCTTCGGCCAGCTCTTCCTCGTCGCCCTCCTCGCCCTCAGCCGCAGCGGCTTCTTCGGCCAGCCTTGCCTCTTCGGCAGCAGCTTCTTCGGCGAGTCGCTCTTCCTCGGCAGCGGCTTCTTCGGCCAGTCGCGCTTCCTCGGCAGCGGCCTCTTCGGCCAGCTTCTCCTCTTCGGCCGCCGCTTCCGCCGCCGCAGCTTCTTCGGCGAGCTTGAGCTCTTCGGCCAGCCTGAGTTCTTCGCCAATCCGGGCGGCCTCCGCAGCCTTGGCCTCTTCGACCGCCTTGGCAATTTCGGCAAGCTTGTCTTCCTCGGCACGCTTGACGTCTTCTGCGGTCGGACCGTGCGGCGGCAGAATCTGGTTGATCGTCGGGCCTTTCACCATCGGACGAACGACTGCCAGCAGGAACACGATGATCACGAGCGCTGCAACGCCGATTTTAATGAAGTTCTGCAGATCGGCGTCGGCCCACCAGGGCTTGGGCGCATCCGGTGCCAGTGTCTCGAATCGTGCGGGTGCCACCGTGACGACGTCACCACGCGCCTCGTTATAACCAACGGCGCTGCGTACCAGCTGCAGCATGCGGTCGAGTTCTTCCTTGGTATAGGGAATAGTCGTCGGCGAACCTGCGGGTACGGGCTTGCCATCCGGCGTGTACTGCGGTGCTTGACGCTCGGCGACCACGACCGCAACGGTCAGACGCTCGATCGTACCCAGCGAATTCTTGATATGGCGTACCGAACGATCCATCTCGAAGTTACGCGTTGCGCGCGTCGTGACGATTTCATTGTTGATCGGCTTCTTCTCGTTGGTATTGGTGTCGGTGGTCAGATCTGCATCCGGCGGCGGCGAGTTCGACATCGCACCGGGAATACCTTCCGGATCGATCTTGTACTTGCGCTCGGTCGTCAGTGCCTCGGAGCGCGGCTTGACACCCTTGTCCTTGTTGTCGAAATCTTCCGTCGTGGTTTCGACCGTGGTGTAATCCAGCGTGAGGTTGACCTCGGCCTTGACAGCCGCTTCGCCCACGACCGGTGCCAGCAGTTCGGTCACGCGATTGCGGTAGGACTCTTCAGTGCGCTGCTTGTGCTGCATCTGCGCAATCGTCAGACCCATCGTGGCATCGACGGGATTTTCATCGGTCATCAGATTGCCCTGGTCATCCACCACGGAGACGTTATTCGGTGCCAGATAAGGAACACTGGACGACACCAGATGCACGATCGCCTTCACCTGCGGCGTCGTCACGCCACGACCGGAGTGCGGAGTAACGACGACCGAGGCCTTCGGCGTGGCGCGCTCACGCACGAACACACTCTGCTTGGGCAGCGCCAGATGCACACGGGCTGCCTTGATCGTGGAAATCTGCATGATGCTGCGCGCGAGCTCTTGCTCGATCGCCGTGTTGTACTGTACCTGCTCCATGAACTGCGAGGTCGTCATCGACGACTTGTCTTTTAGTGAATCCATGCCGATAGGCTGAGCTTCTTTCGGAATGCCCTGGCCAGCAAGGAAAATACGCGCCTCGTGATAGCGACCCTCTGGCACGGTGATCTGGCCACTGCTGGTATCGATCTTTGGTTTGAAGTCTGCGGCCTTCAGCGCCTCGAGCGCGGCCTGCTTGTCGTTCTCGGTCATGCCGGGCATGATCGGTCGATAAGGTGTCGTCTGGCTGAACTGAAACGACATCGCCGCGATCAGCAGCACAATGAGTATCGCGATCGCAGGCAATGCCCGACGTACGGCGGGCTGCTTCAGCAAGCCATCGGCCCAGTCTTTGAACTGTGCGAGTCCGCCTGAGACGCCGGTCACCGTACCGGAAAGTTGTCCGGGATTCTGCGCGCCGCCGGCCATGGGTAATCCATTGCCTGCAGCGCCGTTCGCGGCTGCGGACTGTCCCGTTGGCAGTTGCGGAGGCATGCCTCCATTGATTGTTGCTTCGGCCATGTTCTTCTCTCTCGAGGTTGGCTGTGATCTTTAGTGATCTTTACTTCGTTTCAGTGAATTCGCTTCTTTACACTGGCATATTCAAAATATCTTCGTAGGCTTTGAGCACCTTGTTGCGGATCTGCAGGGTCGCTTCAAAAGCCAGCGAAGACTTCTGCATCGCCAACACGACGTCAGTCAGCGGCACATCTTCTCCGCGGTCGTAGGCTTGGCGCAGGCTGCTGGCGTATTGCTGTACCTCGTTGGTTTGCACCACGGCGGTCTTGATCGCATCGCCAAAGCTTGGCTTGCCTACGTCGGGCGTCGGTGTCGACAGGACCTGCGGTGTGTTCTTGCCTGCCGCATCGACCTGATACTGGCGAAGCGTCGCCAGCATGGAATCGATATTGGCCTGGCTGTTGATCCGGTCAACCATGTCGATATCTCCTTCCGTTAACCCGCTGCCAGCGTCGGCAAGCCGCGCTCACGGAACTGCGCCATCTTGTAGCGCAGCGAACGCGGGCTGATGCCCAGTTTTTTTGCGGCTTCGGAGCGATTACTGCTGGATTTGATCGCGGTCATGATGGCCTGATACTCGCTGCTCTTGACTGCGGCCGACAGCGCACCAGAGTCAATGACAGCGGTCGGCTGTGCTTCGTTTGCCACTGGCTGGACTTCTCCCAAGGGCTCGATCGCGGTCTCGGTGACCTTTGCTTCCCACTCATCGAACATCAGATCGGATTCATCAATGATGTCGCCGTTGGAGAGGACCAGTGCGCGCTGTATAACGTTCTGCAACTCGCGCACATTGCCAGGCCAGCGGTAGCTCTGCATCATCTCGGTGGCGCGCGGCGACAGGCGCACCTGACGGTCCGAGGGGCCGTAGTTGGACAAAAACTGATTGACCAGCGGCAGAATGTCGCCCGGTCGATCACGCAAGGGCATCACGCTCAGTTTGAACGCGCTGATACGGAAATACAGGTCTTCGCGGAACTCGCGATTGGCAATGGCCTCGCGCAAATCTTTATTGGTCGCCGCGACCAGACGCACATCGAGCTCGATCGGTGCATTGCCGCCCAGGCGAGTGATCTTGCGCTCTTGCAGCACGCGCAGCAGTTTGGTCTGCAAGTGATAAGGCATTTCGGCGATCTCATCGAGGAAGATGGTGCCGCCCTGCGCCTGCTCGAACAGGCCGCGATGTTCTTTCAATGCGCCGGTGAAGGCGCCCTTCTCATGACCGAACAGCATGTCTTCGATCAGGTTCTCGGGCAGCGCAGCGCAATTCATCGCGACGAACGGGCCACCACGACGTGGCGATGCATCATGCAGCACACGCGCCAGTACATCTTTGCCAGCGCCGGTTGGGCCGACGATCAGTGCGGACACCTGAGTCTGCGCTACGCGACGTGCCAGTTCCAGCAGATGCTGGCTGACCGGATCCACGAACACAAACGTCTGGGGGCTGTTCTTCGGAAGCTCATTGCGTGTGGGCGCGAGTGCCAGTGCATTCCGCCAGCTGTCGACCGACCAATCTTCATCCCCGAGAACGTGATAAGCGCCCCGGCGCATTGCCTCGATACCCAGCTCGAACTGGTTGCGCTCAACTCGGCAGAGGACGGGGATCGCATGGCCAAATGCCTGGGTCAGCTTGCGAACCTCTTCCAGCAAGCCGGTGTCGCCCATCAAGCGGATCACGACCAGTCGCGCGCGCGCCAGACCTTGCTTGAGGTCGTGCAGGGTGGTCACGGGCAAGAGCTGCAAACCTGCCTGCTGCAGCTGCTCGCGCTCGACCGAGCCCACGGAGGTCTTGGGATCCAGCCACAGGGCCGGGTGCGAAATTTCTGTCAGAGCTGTCACTTTGATTGCCTATGAAAACAATGGACGCTTGCTTCTTAGCAATCCCTGTGCCAGCCGTTTTATTCAGGAATCATGCGGGTTTTGCCGGGGTATGTCGGAACGGCAGGGCTTTGCCGGGGGGAGGAAAACGTCAACCGCTTTGCCGGCAGACGGAAAGCCGACAGAGATCGTTTTACCTTTGCAGAATTCTCTCTCGGGGAATAGATCAATGTTCATTATTGAAATCCTGAGGAATTCTAGCTAGACTTAGCTAACACTCCAACTCTGTGAGCCGGCATCCGTTATGGAACCCGTCAACATTCATCAGGCCAAAACGCAGTTATCCAAGCTGATTGAGGCAGCCGAACACGGCGAGGAAGTCATCATCGCCCGCGCCGGCAAACCGGTTGTCCGACTGGTCCCGGTCGGCGCTGCGCGTCCGAATCGTCGCCCCGGCAGCCTCGAGGGCCGCCTGGTGATCGGTGATGACTTCGACACACCGCTGCCTAGCGATATTCTCGACGCCTTCGAAGGAAAGTAGTGCGCCTCCTTCTCGATACCCACATTTATCTGTGGTGGCTGGCCAACTCGCCCCGACTGTCCCCCGCTGCTGCCAATCTGATCTCTGCGGCAGACCATGTGTACGTCAGCAGTGCGTCGTTTTGGGAACTGAGCATCAAGACTGCCTTGGGAAAACTTAATGTCAATCTTGAGGAGCTGATCGACCAGCTCGCGGTAAACCAATTTTTCCCTCTGCCTGTGGCAGCGAGACATGTCATACGCCTGTCATCACTGCCCTATCTGCATAAAGATCCATTCGACCGCATGCTCGTCGCCCAGGCAGAAGCCGAGCGGCTTCGCTTGCTAACCTCTGACCGTCTCCTTGCCGAGTACTCTTCGGTGGTGGAATTTGTCTGACGCGCCGCAACCGTTTGCGTCAAGTCGGGCACAAGCTACTCCGGGCAATCCTTGTAACTGGTCTTCAGGCAGATGTCTGCCTGCTGCATGGCTGCTTGCAGCTGCTCGGCACGCAGACCCTTCCCCGCCCGCCCGGCCAGCTTCTCGGCCTGCGCCTCGCCGTTGATCTTTGCCAGCTCTGCCCAGATCAGGGCCTTCTGCGGCTCCGTACGCCACCCTTCGCCAGAAAAATAAATGGACGCCGCCATCAGCTGCGCACCCGCGTGCCCTTTGCGTGCCGCGCGGAGAAACCATGACAACGCCAGCGCGCCGTCCTTGCTCAGTCCTCCGAGCCCGGCGCGGTGATATTCGCCGACCATGTACTCGGCATCGGCATAATCCGCTTGCGCGGCCGCCGTAAACAGCGACAGCGCCAGCGGCTGGTTGCGCGCGATCCCGAGCCCGTGGTGGTACTGGGTCGCCAGGTTGTACTTCGCCTCGGGCAGACCCGACGCCGAGGCCTTGCGGTACCAGAGGAGCGCTTCGGAATAGCTTTGCGTGACGCCGAGCCCGTGCTCGTACAGATAGCCGAGATTGTTCTGCGCGCGCGCATCGCCGCTGGCGGCGGGCTTGCGCAATGCACGCTCGGCGGTTGGGTAGTGTCCACGCTCGATGGCACGCATCGCCGCGCCGAGCTCGGCGTGCGCCAGATTCGAGACACTCGTCAGGAAGAGCAGCACACACACGAGGCCTAAGCGCTTCATGGCTTTACCTTAGTGTGGTTGAGGATGCGGCTGTGGTCGGGGCGGATGCCACCGACTTCGGGATATAGCCACGGCATCGCTGGCCATCGGCGCGCAGCACCTCAATCGAGGGCACGATGCGGCTCTTGAAGCCCATCAGCCGGCACAGGTAGGGAAATTTCGGGTCCCAGCTGACCGCAAAATGCCGGCACTGCCAGCAATTAGGCGCACCATCAGCGGCTTGTTTATCAGGACTCATTCTCTAGACTTGTTTTTGTCGCGCAGCTTGCGCTGATAGTCATTCCACGCCCGCAAAACCACCGCCGCCATCAGACCGGACAGCATCAGCACGCCGATCATCGCCTGGAAAAATTCGCCCAGCGTCATGTCGGGCGGTAACATGCGCTGCGGATGCAGCACGACTGTCAGTACCAGCAGACCGAAGGCAATCAACGCGATGCGAAGCAGCCTCAAGGCCTGGCGGCGTCGGTTCGGATTCTGTTCCATCTTGGCCTCAGGATGAATACTCCCTCAGGTCTTATTTTGTCACAGCAGGCGTAACCCGAGGGAATCCCCCTTCAGGCCGCTCTGCTTAGAGCGAGTCCCATGAAGTCGGTGTCAAGGCGGCAGCACCGCAGACAGTACAGACGGTCGGCAAGGGTCTGCCAGCGCCGCTAGCGGCCTAATGGGACAGGCGCTTAGCCTTGCAACAGCTTCAGCACGGTCTGCTGGCTGGTGTTGGCCTGGGCCAGCACCGCCGTGGCGGCCTGCTGCATGATCTGCGACTTGGCCAGCTCGGTACTTGCGGCTGCGTAGTCTGCATCCTCGATCTGGCTGCGCGACGCCGACAGATTGGTCGTCACGTTGGACAAGTTGTTGATCACATGCTCCATGCGGTTCATGACAGCGCCCATGGTCGCACGGGTCGCATTGATCTTGTCCATCGCATCGTCGAGCAGCGTCAGCACTGCCGACGCGCCATCGCGCGTGTTGATCCGTACGCGGCGATCCTCGACATTCAGATCGACATCGCCAGTAATACCGCTGGTGATCGATCCCTTCTTGCCGAAATCGGCCAGGTCGATGGTGATGTACTGGTTCTCGGACGCGCCGACCTGGAAGGCCAGACGACCGACTTTGGGCGGATCCATCTCTTCGCTGGAGCGGCCACCGAAGGTACCCTCCTCGAAGCCCATGGCGGCAAAATTGCCATCCACACTGTAACCCTTGTCGCCCACAGAAATCGTGAACGGATGACCGGTCGCGCGCAGCTTGTCGAGCTGGTCAGACGGCGGAGCGCCAGACGGCGAAGGCAGCTTGGGCAGCAGCGCCGGATCGGAGACCAAACGAACCGTACTGTAGATGGTGCGGGCGTTCGTGGAGGTCGCGGTACCGTCCGGCACGCCGCTCACGTCGTTGTCGCCGTAGCTGTTCTCAGTCACCGTGGAAAGTGTCAGAGTCGCCGCCGAGCTAGTGGGAGAAATCTTCGCTCCTGTCATCGTGAATGGTGAACCCGGTACGTTCGACACGATATCAACCGCATCGCCGTTGAGCACCACCTTGATGTTCTTCAGTGTCGAAGTGGCGTTATTGTTCTCGGCCGCGATCGCGGTCGATATCTCTGCGGCCATGGAGGCTGCAGAGCCCGTCGTGAAGGAAATTTCTTTGCCATTGATGGTGACCGAGGCCGTCGAGCCATCAGCGCCATTGACAGCGATACGCGATACCTGAGCGACCTGACCCCCCTTGTCCAGACCAAAGCTGGCGGCAGTCAAGTCTTTCTGGTTCGAGTCAAACCATACCGAAAAATTACGACCATCCGAGGTCAGGGTCACGCCATTGCCGTTGTCAGCCGCGGTCACGCCATGCTGACCCGTACGGGCATTGATCGCGGCCACCACTTTCTCGCGTCGAGTGGTCTCGGTTTCATCCTTGACCATGACTACGGGCACGGTGGTGCCATTGATGTACAAGTTGTAGGTCGTGCCTGCCGGCGTGGTCTCCGGCAGTGAGGTCACCGTATTGAGGCCTTTGCTGACGAAAGGATTTGCTAATGCCCGAACACCGGTCTCGCTGCTGGAGGCATTGATCGCAGCGGCGATCGCAATCGCACTGGCGCTGCGGTCGCTGCTGGCAGCCACGATATTGGATTTTTCATCGTCACCGGTCGTGGTCGCACGAATCTTCACGCCATTGATGACCAGATCATCCACATTCAGCGGCTTGTATTTTGCCGGCTGGTTGGGCTTGAGCGTGATCTGCGTCATCGTTCCGGTGTTGGTATCGTCGCCCTCGGACGTCAGCGTGTAAGGCGTTCCCGGAACGTTCGCAGTCAGCTGAACCTCATTGACGCCGCGTCCTGCGGAGGCGGTCACGCCTAACGTGGTCTTGGCATTGATCAGGCTGACCAGTTCATCACGTATCGACTGCGGATCGGTGGTGTTGGTGGTTGTAAAGGTGGTGCCGTTGATGGTCACCGAGTAGGTCTCGGTGCCGCTGATCGGACCTTTGATCACCAGTGCTTCGGTCTGTGCAACCGGTGCATCTACCGTGGCACGCGGTGTTGTATTAAAAACGGACTGATTTTTGGTGAAGTTACCCTCCATCAAACCCGTGCGCTCGATGTCACCCGTGGTGGCTGAGGTAATCACGACAGGTGCTTCAATCTTGGATTCCAGCGAATAGGTAGCTGTATGCACACCCTCGCGCAAGCCGACGCGCTGACCAAACAAGGCCGCACTCGACTCCGTCTCGAAGCGAACCTCGATATTCCGTCCGTCGTTAGCGACCAGGGTGATACCTTTGGAGTCGTAACCCGTGTCGATCGCCTTCACGCCTGTCTTGGACGTGATCGCATTGATCGCATCCACCACACTATGACGCGTAGCGCGCGTGTTGTTCAGTACTGTCGTGATGTCGGCCGAGGCATAGCCGTTGATGAACACCACGCCTGAGACCACCGATTCCGCGCTCATCGAGCGGCCGGTGAATACGTTTTCATTGACCTTGGCGAACACGCCGGTGCCGGGACGTTGTGTTCCGAATTCCTGGACGATATCGACAATCGGCTCAATGCCAGTGGTGCCTGGGACGATCGGTGTACTGGGCACATCGCGCTCGGATGGTGGGAAATCCACCTTGATGGTCGAGCCACCCGGTGCGTAGGTCAGCGAACGATTGCTGGTCGGCCCAAACTGGGTGCTTGCCTTGAGCGTGGCAAAAATCTTGGCTGTCGCCAGTGCCGAGGTATTCTCATTCACCGTGATCTGCACGCTGACGCCGCCGACGACGATAGTGCCGGGTTTCGGCACGCCCGTGAAGGTCAGCGTTTGCGACTCGCCCGCGTTGGTGCCCATGGCGGTCGCCGCGCGGTTGATGGCCGCCACCTTGGCGATCGCACTGCCGGCCGCGTTATTGACTGGTGAGTACGGATCGTCCGACGCGTAAGTGGCACCGATATCGATGCCGTTAATACGAAGGTCACCTGCGCGCAAGGCTGGCACGCCGCCCTCAACGGAGACGGACAGACCCACGGCACGGTTGGTGATGTCGAGCGCATCGCCCGCCGAATCTTTCAGCGTGTAGGTCAGATCATCCGAGATGATGTGACGGTTCTGCCCCTCGGTGCTCTTGAATGTCACCTGGCCAGTGGTCGAATTGAGCTCACCCGTCATCGTGAATACTCGATTATCGACGCCCTTGAAGCTTGCGGTAACAGCACCTGCTGCAGAGACGCTGAAGCTCAGCGTTCCGGCTTTGAGGAAATCACCGTTGGAGGCAAAGTCCTCAGCGGTACTGGTCACTGCTTTGCGAACATCCTGCGTCACGCTGGAGGTCACGCCGGTGCCACTGTCGTACACCTCAATGGGGTCAATATCGCTATCGCTGGGCGCATAGGTGATCGTCAGATCGCCGCCCGACTGGACAATCGTGCGACCCGAGGTTCTCGGATCGAAACTGGGATCGGCCTCGAGCGCCGCTTTGATCGCCGTTGCAAAAGTAGTCGTGTTGGTTGCATCGGCAGCGGTAATGTTGACTAACACACCACCCACACGGATGGTACCTTCCATGGGTGTACCGCTGAAGCTCAGTGTCTGAATTTCGCCGGCATCATTGCCAGTCAAGGTTCGTACGGTGGTCGGGTTCAAGAAGACTTCCGACATCTGGCTCACCGACGTCGCTTTGTACACCGGCATCTCGCCCACACGCTCACCCGCATCGCCGCTCAGTAACGGAAAGCCATTCCACTCGGTGGACTCGGCAATGTGCACGATCTCGGCCTTGAGCTGCTGGAATTCCAGATCCAGGTAGCTGCGCTGGGCATTGTCGTTGGTATCATTGACCGCCTGCACCGCGAGCTCTCGCATACGCTGCATCATGTCAGTGATCTCGTTGGTCGCGCCCTCAGCCGTCTGGATGAGTGAGATAGCGTCACCCGCATTCCGTATCGCCTGATTCAGGCTCCGGATTTGGTGGGTCATCCGGGTGGCGATAGCGAGGCCAGCCGCGTCGTCGCCCGCGGTATTGATCCGCTTGCCCGTCGATAGCTGCGCCATGGCCTGGGACATAGTCCCCTCCGTGCGCTTGAGCGCTGACTGAGTAAACAGCGCCTTCACATTGGTGTTGATGACTGCCATGCTCGGTTTCTCCTTCCGGCGTCTTTGTGCTGCTTGATCTGGTGTGGGCTTTCGCCCGCGTTATCCACAAACTAGCAACTACCGTGCCAGAACAAAAACTTCAATTAATTCAATCGGTTACAGTTTATTCTTGGTTACTTCTTTTCCCGGCAAACCCGGGGCGGCAATTTCTGTCGGTTATCCGGCAGACCTTTGCCACTACCATGATGCGTCATTCCTTAACAATCCATTAACGCTGAACTGCGCCCAGACCCAGGGCCTCGGCCAGCGCATCGTATTCTTTCAACAACTCTGGGTGATCTGGGAACAGCGCCAGCGCAATACCGGCCGCCTCGAAGGCTTCCGCCAGATCCAGATTGCAGCGCAGCGAACGGATCAGCATCGAGTGCGTGAAAACCGTCGCTTTATCTCCTTGCATCTCCATCAGCTGCCTGAGCAGATCGACCGCCTGCGGCCAATCCTCGCGGACCACGGCTAACAGACTGGTGATGGCCATGATGTCTTCACTGTCCGGGTATAGGGCCAGACCGGCGTCACCCAGCGCATAGGCCAGTGCGTCACGGTCTTCGCCCATCAATGCCTGAATCGCCTCGCGGATTTCCGTTGGGGAAAAACGGGAAACTTGCAGCGTGCTGAAAGGACGGCCGGCTTCTGCATTGAAAACTAGTTCTTGGGCGAGGTTAGGCATAGATAGACTCCTGTTCTAGATACTTAGGCTGAATTCGGGACTTGTGGCACAAGGCAACAACCCTCGGTGCATCGCATTAAGCAAAACAGATGCCAGCTTCAGAAAGCCGGAAAACTGTCGATTGCAAGGGGTTTTATCGCGATTTTCATTGCCTATTTGATAGGCAATGTCGGTTTCTAGGCGCTGTTAGGCAAGTTACAGGCCAGCGCTTAGGGGCTGTTATGGATGACAGCGGCAAAGGATTGCCCGCCGGTTTGCCGCCCCGGCAGCGTTCTGCCGCGAAACGGCAATCGTGCATCGCCCTGCCCTTGAAACACCCGATCAACACTGGCGTCAGCGCCCTGGACAAGGCGGCAATGGGCCTTAAAGACGCAGGAACAATTTCCTGAAAACAGGCATGTTTCCTGCTTTTACACGCGCGCGATCTTCATTTAATGGCCTGAGTGCCGATAATCGCGCGCCCGCGCTAAAGAATGACAGGCCCGGGCCGATTCATTGAAAAACCGGAAAGCATCCATGGCGACTTCACCGATCAGCTCCACGAATACCGCGACCCAGAGCGCCACGAACGCGTCATCTGCGCAGGCGCAGGCCCAGGCCGCCAACCGAGCCAACGCCCAGGCCATCCTGAGCTCGCTGTCGGCCGGTTCGGGGGTGAATGTCACGACGCTGGCCCAGAGCCTGGTGGATGCGGAAGGCAATCCACAGAAAAATCTGATCAACGCCAAGATCAGCAAGAACGAAAGCCGTATCAGCGGCATGTCGGCGGTGATGTTCATGATGTCCGAGCTCAAGACCAAGCTCTCGGCACTGAAAGACCGCGACAGTTTCAACACCGTGAATGCCAGTAACAGCAACACCAGCGCACTGACGGTCACCGCGTCGCCCACGGCATCGGTCGGCTCGCATCAGATCAAGATCGACTCGATCTCGCAGCCCCAGTCCAGCATCAGTTCGGGCTATGCCGCCAGGACCACACCGCTGAATGGCGGCAGTCCGTTCAGCCTCAGCATCACCCAGACCAACAAGGGTGGCATCGCCGTCGGCACGCCAACGATCAACGGTAGCAACACGGCCTCCATCAGCGGCATCAGCTTCGGCACCAAGCCGGCCATCGATGATTTCAGTGCATTCTCGATCACGGTGGATGGAACAAACATCAATCTGACGCCCTCACCCGCGGGCACCACGCTCGCGGAGCTGGCCGCTGATCTGCAAAGTCAGTTGCGCGGTAAAGATGGCTCGGATGATCTCTCGGTCGCCGTCGACGGCAACAACCAGCTGACTATCAGCTCCGCGACCGGAACACGCGTGATCAGCGCGGTGTCGCTCAAGAGTGCCGCCGCATCGATGGGAATACCGACCTCCACGAATACCAGCTTCGCGGTGATCAGTGATGTCAGCTTTGCAGCGACACCCTCGGTCACGGATTTCAGGAGTTTTTCGATCACGGTGGATGGACGCTCGCTCAGCTTCACACCACAGCCCGCCACGGCGACGATGGAAGATCTGGCCGCCAATCTGCAGTCTCAGCTGCGCACGCTCGATGGCTCGGACGATCTCTCGGTGACGATAAGCAATGGCAACCGGCTGGAGATCAGCTCGGCCAAACCGAGTCGCAAGCTATCGGCACCGGCGCTCTCGAACCAGACCATCATCAATCTGAACACCGGCGCCCTGGCCGGCACACCGGCTGGGAATTCGATCAGCGGCGTAAGCTTTGGAACGACACCATCGCGCAATGATTTCTCAGCCTTTGACGTCAGTATTGGCGGCAAAGCGTTTTCTATTATTCCGAACCCCGCGGCTCCTACCCTGACATCGCTGGCCGAAAATATACAGAACCAGTTGCGCATCATCGATAACTCCAGCGATATCACGGTCAGCGTCAGCGGTGATGGCTCGCTGCAGCTGAACTCCGCTGGTAACCGGACCATCACCGGTGCACGACTGACGCCCAAGACTTATGGCGACACACCGGAGGGTATCGTCGCGGCGATCAACTCGTCACAGCGCGGCTACAAGGCGCAGCTGGTCAACGATGGCAGCGCCCGACCGTTCAAGATCATGATCACCGGCGAATCGGGATCCACCGAAAGCTTCACGTTATCCACGACCAGCAGCACGCCGCTGAATTTTTCAAATGTCACCAGTGCTGCCGATGCGATCGTCAGCGTCGATGGCATCAGCTACACGCGCAAAACGAATACCGTGACCGATGTGGTGCCCGGCGTCACGCTGGACCTCAAATCGACCACGCTAAGCGCCGCCAGCGTCATGGTCAGCCGAGACAACACGGCGATCACGGCCAAATTGAGCGAGCTGGTGGTTGCCTATAACGATTTCAACAACATCATCACCGAAACCACCAATCCAAAGTCGACGCTGGAAACGTATGGCGCGACCCTGGTCGGTGACAACACGGTGCGCATGGTCAGGCAACAGGTGCGTCAGGTCATACTGGGCGCATCCAGCACAGCGGGCGCCACGATCAAAAATCTCAGCCAGCTGGGCCTGTCCATCGACCTCAAGGGTGTGATGACCCTCGACACGACTAAGGCCGAGGCTGCGCTGAACGCGAACTACGATGATGTGGTCAAGATGTTCACCGGTGGCTATAACAACCTCGGTACCTTCAGCTCACTACCCGCCGGCATCGCCGGTGACTCTGTCAAAAAACTGAACCAGCTTTTGGCGCAGGATGGTCCACTCACCGCCAAGACCAACACCGCCACCACCCAGAACGAGAAGTACCGCGCTGATCTTGAGAAGCTGCAGACGCGACTGGACAATCTACTCCAGCGCTATACAAAGCAATTCTCGGCCATGGACAGCCTGGTGGGCAGCATCAATTCACAGAAGACCAGCCTGAAGTCTACCTTCGAGGGGATGATGGCCGCGTACACCAACAAATAAACATTACCCATCCTGAGATAAACCGGCGGCTCGCCTAATGGCCGTCAGTTAAACCCAAACATCCCTAGACGCAGCAAAAGACGCTGAGTCCCGGCCTGCGCCGGGATGACGACATTGAGATCGACCTCACTGAAAACGTCATCCCGGCGCAGGCCGGGATCCAGTGACTTGAAGATTGTCAGTGATCTCGAACCATCTGCCTGCCTCGCCGCCTGGCACGAGGCTGCTCGCGGTTTTTTTTCGTTTGATGTCTTGAGAACAACGCGCCCGATACCGCCATGGTCGGGGGCTTGTCCCGTGCCTCATTTACGGTATTTACACAAGACGGCAAAAATTTTCCGCTTTTTCTCTCAAGCTCCACCGGCTGACGTCGATACCCCAAGCGTAGAAGTCTGTTTTGAGATTCCGTCGCCTGATCGCATGAGCAGGTTCGCCGGAATTCGGAAAGGTGGTCAATATGGAAATTCGATCGAGAGCGACGCAAACGCCTGTTGCGAGGCCGGCCATCGCGCAAACACCCCCTGCTGCCTCTGCGCCGCAGGGTGGCGATACCGCGCTCGCCGTGCCGACATCAGAAATCAGAGTCGACCCAGAAAAGATGAAGCAGAGCCTGGACCAAGCCATCCGGCAGCTGAATGACTCCATGCGCGACGGCGGCAGAAACCTCGCCTTCGCAATGGACGAGGTGCTAGGTCGGCCCGTGATCGTGGTGAAGAAGCAGGATACCGGCGAAGTCATTCGCCAGATACCGAGTGAGGTCGTGATCAAGGTGGCTCACAGCTTGGACAAGCTGAAAGGTCTATTTTTCAATGCTCAGGCCTGATTGGCGGGCTAAAGCTTTTTAACACAGTACCGATTCATCAAACGTCAAGAAAAGATTCGATTCTTGAGTGATTCAGGTAAATCTACATTAGGAGAAAACCATGTCAGTTATTAATACCAACCTCAAAGCACTGGTTGCTCAGGAATCGATGCGTTCGAGCGATCTCAAGCTGAGTGCCGCCATGGAGCGCTTGTCGACTGGCTCCCGCATCAATTCCGCGAAAGACGACGCGGCTGGTCTGGCGATCTCGAACCGCATGACCTCGCAGATCCGTGGCATGGCCAAGGCAATCCAGAATACCAATGACGCGATCTCGATGACGCAGACCGCGGAAGGCGCCTACAGAAACATCAGCGATATCCTGCAGCGCATGCGCGAACTGTCCGTGCAGGCTTCCACTGGCACGATGAACGACTCTGACCGTGCGTCGATGCAGCTCGAAGTTTCGCAGCTCAAAGCTCAGATCGATGACACCGCTGTCAAGACCAACTTCAACAACATCAAGCTGCTGGACGGCTCGGCACAGAATGTCGTGATCCAGACTGGCACGAACGCCGGCGACACGATCAAGCTGGATTTTTCCTCGGCTCGTACCAAGGATATCGGCGTCGGCACTCGCGCCACCCTGGCATCGGCAGGCGGTCAGTATGTTGCCAACTCAGATTTCGAAGCCATCGGCGACAGCGACCTGTTCCTGAATGGCGTCTCAGTCGGCGCATCGCTGGCGGTTGATGACAAAGCCTCGAACGCCAACGCGAATGCTTCTGCGATCGCCAAGGCAGCTGCCATCAACAAGGTTTCTGCACAGAGCGGTGTCTATGCGAAGGCCGGCCCCAACGTAGTCAGCGGCCAAGGCAGCATGGCGGCCAGCGCCACGTCCGGCACCATCGTGATCAATGGCGTTGCAACCGATGCTTTCTCGACCAGCTCGGCCAGTACCTCACTGAGCCGCCAGACCGTGGTGAATGCGATCAACAACAAATCCGAGCAGACTGGTGTGCGTGCTATTGACACCGAGAGCGATGATCTGGGCGTGACCCTCGTCGCGGATGATGGCCGTAACATCGATCTGGTGTTCACGGGCGATCTGACCAATACCAGCACCGGCGTGCGTGCCGCTGCCGTGGGCGCTGCTGCCAACAATGTCTATGTTGGCTCCTACGACCTCTTCACGCTGGATGGTCGCGATATCAATGTGAGCTTCAAAACCGGCACGACCACGGCCGAGGCTTACAGCGGTCTGCGTAACGGCTCTTACGCCGCTGATACGGCACTGATGACCTCGTACAAGCGCGCCACACTGGCTGGCGGCACCGCACCGACAGATACCAACGTTGGTACCTTGCAGGGCAACAGCATGATCATCAATGGTGTCGCGATCGGCCCAGCTCTGCTGACCGACGATGCCTCATCGGACACGACGGCCACCTCGTCGTCACGCCTGACCAGCGCGATCTCGATCGCTGCAGCGATCAACCGCAAGACTGAGCTGACAGGTGTGAGCGCCGAGGCAGCGCCGAACGTGCTGCGCGGCATGAGCTTCACTTCAAACACCGCGACGCAACAGGTCTTCCTGAACGGCGTGACGATCTCCGCTTCTGCGGGCGAGACCCGTAACGGCATGATCGACGCCTACAACGCGGTCTCTGACCGTACCGGTGTGACTGCCAGCGCCTGGGGCGATGGTATTGAACTGCGCGCAATCGATGGCCGTAACATCTCCATCGGTACGGATGGCACCGCAGCCAATCTCGGTCTGGGCAGCCTGACGGTGGGTGCCACTGCCGACACCGCCGGCGCTGTCACCTACTACTCGCAGGTCACCTTGCAGTCGGATAACAAGTTCGAAGTACAAGCGGGCAGCCACGGCATCCCCAACCTCGAACTGCTGGGCTTCCGCGCTGGCACCTACGGCGGCGCCGACAATGGTCTGAAGATCAACCAGGTCGATATCTCGACGGTGTCCGGTGCGCAGCAGGGTATCGTCGCCATCGATGCAGCGATCGAGACGATCAGCAAGGCGCAGGCTAATTCAGGTGCGTTGAACAACCGGATGGATTACATCCTGAATAACTTGGCCGAAGGCAGCCAGAACATGTCCGCATCACGCAGCCGTATCCTGGATACCGACTACGCGACCGAGACCCAGGCGCTGGCGAAGCAGCAGATCATCTCGCAAGCAGCGACTGCGATGTTGGCGCAAGCCAACCAGCAGCCGCAGACGGTGCTCTCGCTGCTGAAGTAATAGCTCTTCACCGGTAGTTGTCTGAACAAGGGGAGGCGGAAACGCCTCCCCTTGCTTTTGGTGCTTTGCTTTTGGTGCTTTGCTTTTGGTGCTTTGCTTTTGGTGCTTTGCTTTTGGTGCTTTGCTTTTGGTGCTTTGCTTTTGGTGCTTTGC
>Ga0129333_10002562_pt1 | contig 16974 bp, 19 predicted proteins | sample CPB6_08_DNA_FD_94474 | JGI IMG/M metagenome (GOLD analysis project Ga0129333, IMG submission 94474) | Freshwater to marine salinity gradient microbial communities from Chesapeake Bay, USA - CPBay_Sum_0.6_0.8_DNA | ecosystem: Environmental > Aquatic > Marine > Coastal | place: USA: Chesapeake...
ATTTTGCATCTGACCGAAGGCAATGTTATGGACGACCGCGAGATTTCGGAGTATATTCTGGGACAAAGCCAGAAATACGACGTGCGCGAGGTCGGTTATTACTCGTACAACGCAGCCGCACTAGTGGCTAGATTATACGAAGCTGGGATGCCGGTTAAAAAAGTTGGGCAGGGTATGGCGGTACTTTCTAACCCTTCCAAGCATGTAGAGCGGCTTATTCTAGGCCATAAAATCAAACACGATGGCAACCCGTTTTTAGGCCACCAATTGGGAAACTGCGAAGTGTTTGTGGATGTGCAGGGCAACATCAAGGTCAAGAAGGCCGGAGTTGACCGCCATGCGAAGGTCGACGGGATCGTTGCTCTCATAATCGCCATGCACTGCTCTCTTGACAATCCGATGCCGTCTGAATCATACGGATTCAGGGTGTTTTAGGGCTAAAAATGGGCATATTTGACATCTTTCGTCGGAAAATAGCGGACAACTCTAGCAATTCGTTGTTCGGCAACACTGTTTTGGGTAATAACGTCATGCTCCGTGGCAAGGGGCAGGGCTACGGATCTAACCAACTTCTCTATGTAACGACATCTGCTGTCAACGAAGCTGGACGTTCGCTTGACATTACAACGCTTGCCAGAAACTCAACAGTCATGGCTTGCGTCGGAACTAAGGCTAGAGCGCTTGCACAACTGCCGGTAAAGATCATGTCTAGGCAGGCTGACGGTACTTTGGTCGATACGCAGACGGAACCTGGGGTTCCCGAGCGTGAAAAGAACCGCGCAAAGTCGATCCTTAACTTGCTTTCCCAGCCTAATAACTTCCAGAGTCAATACGAGTTCTGGTATCAATTCACGATGTGGCATGAGCTTGCCGGTGAGACTTTCGTATTGCTCTGGAGAAAAAACGAGGCAGATCCTCAGCAGGTTCCACTTGAAGTCTACGTTCTTGACTCGACGCTGATCGTTCCTCGCATTTCCGAGACGAGATACCCGTTCTATACGCTTACAAGCTCTTCCTACGGGTTTAACAAAGACGATCCGCTGCAATACTTCCAGGTTATGCACGTCAAGAGCGAGCCCTGGCAAGGTTCTTCGTCTTTCAACCGCTTGCAAGCTGTCGAGCTCATTTCGCTCGATCAAGACATTGACCTGTACTCCAACTTCATCATGCTCAACGGCGCAAAGCCTTCTGGCTTATTCCGCACTGAGCAGGTCATACCGGACTCTAAGTTTAAAGAGATTGCGGCTAGGCTTAAAGAGGCATGGACAAACATGCTTAATAGTCAGCCCTCAGACTTGAGTAAGCCTGGGCAGTCGATGCTATTAGACCAAGGTATGATGTACGAAAGTATTAAGCCCTTGACGCTGCAAGACGTAGACGCACGAGAGCTTAAGAAACAAACGATGGCGCGTATTGCTGGCTTGTTTGGCGTTCCTCCGGCAATGATCGGCGTGGGTGAGTCCAAGTACAACAACACGCAGACGATGCTCGACGAGTTCTACAAGTCAACGATGATGCCGTTTATTACGAACATCGAGCAAAAGCTAAAGACAAGCCTTCTTGGCGGCTATCCAAATCTGTATGTGCAGTTTCAGACGCAGGATTTCCTCAAGGGCGCACCACTGGACCAGATGAACTATGTTGTGGCCGGAGTCAAGAATGGCATTCTCACGCCCAACGAAGCTAGAGACTATCTTGGGCTTGATAGCGTGGACGACGGTGATTCTCTGCTTGCTGCCGGTGGTGTTGATAAGTCTATTCCCGGCTCTTCGCCGCAGGATACTGGCGGTGGCGGAAATCTTAAGGTCGTAGGCAAGACTGGACGAGCTGGAAATGCTTAAGGATGTTTTAAAGCGGTTAAAGGAACAGGCTGACAAGAGAAAGCCTAAGCCTAAACCCGAAGATGGGAAAATGAAGCAAAAGGAACCAATACATGGCTAAGCACATTCAATTCGTCACCGAGGCAAAGGTTGAGCTTGGCCGTATGGCTGACAAGGCAACCGGCGAGCCTACCGGCGAGATCGAGGCAACTCTGACGACCTGGGGCGCAAGAGAAGGCGCAGACGGGCGTAGATTCTTTTACACGCCAGAGGCTTTTGAAATGTGGCACGAAAGCTGGATGGAAGCCGGCAGGCCGCTCCCCATGTATTTCCAGCACTCTAGCGACATGATGCCCGTGGGCGAATGGTCAAAGTTCGACATTACCGACGCAGGCATGACCGGAACCGGGAAACTGTTCCTGAATACCACCGCAGGATCGGATCTGTATACGATTATGAAAGAATCGCCGCGTATGGTCGGTGGTGTTTCTGTCGGTGCTTACGCTGACGAATATCAAATGGTCGATGAGAACGGCGAGCCTACAGACGATCCTGATAGCTTCTTTCAGATTATGAAAGGCGGATTGGCTGAGGTTTCAATTGTGATGAACCCCAACAATCCTAAAGCCGAGATCTCAAGACTTGAATATTGGATGGACAACAAGCCCAATCCAAGAGTAATCGAGAAGGCACTGCGTGATGCAGGGCTTTCAAGAAAGGATGCAACCGCTGCATCCGCGCTGCTGAAACAGATTATTGAACAGCGTGATGCTGAATCTGCAAGGCAACCCGCTCAACCGAGTGATTCGGACGCAGCGGTGAAACTGTTGGAGGCGCTCCAATACCGTGAGCTGCTAAAGGCAATCGCAACCCGATAAAGGAACTATCATGCTTGAAAAAGTCATTGAAAAACTAGATGCAATCGAAGCATCTAACGCTGCAAAACTTGCTGAAACCGCTGAGGCTGTAAAAACTCAAGTTACCGAAGCTGTCCAAGCAGTTAAAGCAGAAACCGAGCAAAAACTTGCCGCTCTTGAGGCAAAGATTGCCGCTCCTTCCATCATTCGCCCCATCCACAAGACTGTTCGTGGTGAGGCAAACCGTCGCTTCCGTGATGTGCTCAAAGAGTACATGAAGGGTGGCAATCAGGTTGAGCGCGAAGTCAAGATCTTTGAATCGGTCGATCAGTTCGACGGTTACATCCGTGAAGCATCTGCGCTTACCGCTTCTGGTTATGACGTTGGTGGTCGTACCGCTTACGACCCCGTGTTTGCTGCTAAGCGTCTTGGCAATCCGATGATGGATCTTTCCCGCATCGTTGCAACTGATGGTTCGGCTTACCAGTTCCGCGTAAAGACCGGCAACGCTGGCGCTCAGTGGGGCTACACGGTTCAGAACAACGGCACACCAACGACTGAAGCAACGTCGATTTGGCAAGTGATCCTCAAAGACTTGAACGCACAGTTCCCAATCCGCACTGCTGCGCTTGATGACATTGACGGTCTTGAGCCCAACGTTGTTGACGACATGCTGATGGAATTCCAGCAGGCAATGGCAACCTCGATGATCCAGAACAACGATCAGAGCGGAACCGGAACCTCGGTATCGACAGGCGGTGCAGACGGTCTGCGCGGTTTGGATCAGTATGCTGGTGCAAATGCAACATACACGGGCGGCACAGTTTCTACGGCTTCTTTCGGAACCTCGGGAACCGCAACCACTAACGGTCTGCATAACCTTGCAACGTATGACCAGCTCACCACCAACGCAAACACTGTAGGCGCAAACAACATCGTTTATAAAGACGTTGTTAACTTCATTTACAGCCTGCCTCAACAATATTGGACGCCAACAGCAAGATTTATGGTTAACCCAATCTTGTTGCAGGGCATCCGTGGTTTGGTTGACGATCAGAAGCGTCCGATCTACATCGACGGTCTTTCGCGTGATGATGGCATCGTTGGAAAGTTGCTTGGCTTTGACGTTGTGGTTAATAAGTACGTTGACAATCCTTCTCAGCCCACAACCGGCGCGGCAGGCACAACGTCTTACTACCCAATGTACTTCGCTGACTTCCAGCAGTTCCACACCATCGTTATGCGTCTAAGCATGGTTCTGCGTCGTTATGACCAGACGCTCCCAGGCTCAATAACTTTCTACGGCGAAACTCGCGCGGCAACTTCTGTGCGCGATCCTAACGCTGGCGTACGTTATCGCTCGACTGGCACTGCGGCTTAATTTAAGAGGGCGAAAGCCCTCTCCCTCTATGGAGAGACTATGAAACAGGTGATTTTAGAAGGGCTTAAGCAGGCTCTCCACGAGGGCAAAGCCAAGGTGAACCTCGCTGAAGCCTCAGCCCTTACGGGCTCGGGCTCCGGCGTGGGTGGCCGGGTCTATAACGAAGATGTATTTGCAAGCCTGCGTTACTGGAACCCTTTCCGGGTTTACGCTAACCAGACAATGACCTCGGATTCGGATATTCAGTTCACGGTCAAGACTGGTAACGCTGCAAACGCTACAAACCCTTGGGGCTACACGGTAAACGCTAACAGCGGATCACCGAATATCGCCACCAGCATTTGGCAGCTTCCGATGCGCGTTATTAGCGCTCAGATGCCTATCCGCGCGGCAGCGATGGATGACATTAACGGTCTAGATGCAGCTTTAGCCGAAGATCTTGCAATGGAATTTAGCCAGATCGAAGCCGCGTCAATGGCAATCAATAACGATCAGGCGGGGTCGACCACTACAAGCACAGGCGCGACCAACGGTCTGCGCGGTCTTAAGATGTACGCAGGAACTGCGGGCTCTACCGCTGCTTATGGTTCGTCTGGTACGGCAGTCACAAACGGCATCCACACGCTTAATACTGTCGGCTATACGCATAGCGGCGGAATTGAGTGGGAAAGCCTTGTAGACCTCGCTAACGCCCTTCCTGGGCAGTTCTGGAGAATGCCAGGGACGGCGTGGATGATGCACCCCACCGCAATTCAGACGCTGCGTGAATACACTCACAGCGGAAACTCTTACGCGCTTGTTGAGGTTGGCGAAAAAGACGAAGGCCCTGGCGTAAACATTATGGGATGGCCGGTCATTGCTAACCCGTACTTGGATGCTCCCGCTTCTGGCGCATGTCCTATTTACCTAGCGAACTGGCCTCGGTTTATGTGGATCGTTGATTATTCGGAGATGACGCTGCAGCGCATGGAGCAGACGCAGCCTGGGACAATCACGATCTACGCTGAAAAGCGTTTGGTATCGACTGTGCGTGATGTAACCGCTGGCGTTCGTTTGATCGGAACCTAACATGCCAAGTCAGCTACAGGGTAATTTCGGAGCGGGTTCGCGTAACCCGTTCAACTACCAAAAGGTAGTGCAATCAAACCGTGACATTGTTACGCAATGGCTCACGCTCGACGAAATCACCAACCAGCTCAATTTGTTTGCAGATGAGTCGCAGGATACTTATCTGGAATCGCTTGAGCTGGCTACGCGCATGGCAATTGAGGACTATCTAGGTGTACCGATCTGTAACGTAACGTATGAAGTTGGTTACATGATTTCGGGCTTGATGGCAGCTCCGGTTTCACTAGACTTTCCAGAGGTGTCGCAAAACGGCGTAAGGATTAACACCGTTAAGTATTACAACGACCTTAACCCACCGGTTCTTACGACCATCTCAAGCTCAAACTATTACTACGATCCAACAGGAAACAAGTTGGTTTTGTTTGAGGTCCCCAACAACATCAATACTTACATGACTGCGCCGATGCTGTGCCAGTACACCCTTCAGGGTAGCGTCATTGGTCAGTATCCTGTGGTTAAACAAGCAGGTCTTTTATTGCTTACGCATTTCTACAATAACCGGTCAGCAATCTCTGAGGCTAAGCAGTATCAGCTTCCCTGGGCGATTGACCAGTTGTTGAGACCTTACAAGCCGCTGGTGATGTAATGGTCTTACGCGTCGATCAAATCACCATCAACAATCTGACGTTCGGGCTTACCAATCTTGGCGAGCAGACAACGACAGAGACCGCATGGTTTCAGACGCGAGCAAAAACAAAGTCTGTGCATAACCGCATTCGGACGCTTGAAAAGTTTCGGCAGTACGACAACATGATTGAGTTCACCGTGAATTACACGCCTAACATGCGTACGATCTCGGATGCTCAAGAGGCTTACAGCATTTCTTTCCGCGAAAAGTCTTGGCGGATCGCTGAGGTCTACGAGCACGATGACAGACAGTGGGTGACGTTTACTTGTTACCGTAACGAACCGACGGTTGCGGTCTGATGGGCCAGAACTCAGCCGTTACCTATGCCCAGGCGATACAGGCGCAGCTAACCTCGGTTTGTACGCCCACGCCCGTTTACGCTGTGTTTAACCGCAACTTCGCAACCGAGCCGACGTTTGTTACTTGGCAGCTTAGAGATGTACATCAGCCGGTTTATACAGGGCCTCAATCGGTTAAGGGTATAGATCGACCTGTCTTTCAAGCGACAGTCTTTGCTCAGCAGATGGCGAACTGCTACGCAAAAGCTCAGCAAATTGTCGATGCCCTGCATGGCTATCAAGGGACGTTCGGCGGATTATTTTTTGTGGCAAAGATTGACGTTGATTGGCTTTTCCACACATACGACAATGACAGTAAGCTACATCAAATTGTTTTAGACTCTACTTTAGATATTCCTTCGTGAGGTGAAAAATGGCACTACCAAATAAAGTTTTACCCGGCTTTTCAGCCTCTCTATACTGCCAGCCGGGGGCTACGCCAACCGTTGTACCGCCTGGGGATTTAGACGACCACGCAATTATTTCCGCCTTGGCTATCTCTGGTAATCTTGTTCCCGTTGAAGCAATTCCCGCCTTCGGTCAAGACGATGCTGTTGCTAACTTTGCGGTCGCTGGCTCGCGTCAATCTGACAAGATCCCAGTTCAGTCTGCTCCAACGTCCATGACCGTTGTGGCCGCTTGGAATCCTGCTGACACAAACCTTCTTTTGCTTCGTGCTGACGCGTACAACGGAACAATTGACCGCACGTTTATCATTAAAGCTACAGACGGAACCAATAACGTCTACTTTGCTTTCAATGGCCGTGTCAGTCAGTGGACAATTGATCCTGCTCCTGGCGCGGAAGCACAAGTCACATTCACAATACACCCGCGAGGGAACCAATATGGTTGGTCAAACAACACTTGATGAGCTTGTCGCTTTGATGGCCGAATTCCGTGGCGACCTTCACGATATGGCAAAAGGGCATCCCTTTACCTTACAAGAGGTGGATGCCGCCCTATCGAAGGCCAGCCCCGGCGGTGCCGAAGCAGTCTGTCTGTCTGTGCTGAGGGCTCATGCAAAGAGCGAGTGATGACCTGCTGGCTTACTTAGTCACGCAAGCCCAGACCGGTTCCAAAAACTGGTTTGGGTATCCTCAACAAAGGCTCATCAACATCACTCTCTGTCATAAGATTGCAGAGAATCATGCGCCGGACATGACACCAGACGAAGTAGTAAATTATGTGATTCGTCTCAACGATCTAATCTTCAAAAAGATCGTGACCAATGGGAAAGATTGAGGTTAAGGGTTTCCGAGAGTTTGAGAATTCGCTTTTAGAATTAGCTCAAGAGTTCGGCACGACCAAAGCCCGCCGGTCTTTGCTGCCAGCGCTGAAGTCGGCAATGGAACCCGTTAAGGCCGCCATGAAAGGCAGGGTTCCCGTAGACACCGGAAAACTGCAACTCAAAATCAGGAATGGGGCAAAAGTCGCCACCGGCAAAGACAAAAAGAAAAAGTACCTTACCCGCGACACTATTGCTTTCGGGTTTGTTGATGTTGGCGTTGGCTACAAAGATGCTAAGGGTGAGTACAGGCCAGCAGCCGAGGCGATAGAATTTGGTACGGCAGAGGTTCCTGCCAAACCGTTTATACGAAGCACTTTTCAATCAATGGCAACGTCTGCTCTTGATCGGTTAGCGTCTCTCATGAGCGCTCACATGGATCTCTGGGCGGCAAAACAACGAGCAAAGGTTAAAAAATGAGATTACAAGACAAATTTGGTTCTGCTTTCCAAAGACAGAAGTACGCAGACATTGACTTTGCGGGGCATCCGCTGAAGGTCTATCTTCCCACCAGGAAAGAAATTCTTGAGCTTGAGGGAAAGATTAAAAACCCTCCCGATGCTTTGCTAGAGCAGGAATACACAAAGCTAGTTGATACGTTTGAGAAGATATACAAAATCAACCAAAGTATTGCTGTCGAACGAAAAGACGATGACATTGTTGTCGACGGGCGAAGCCTAAAACAAGCTGCTCGGTTTAAGGCTCAAGACATCATGCGCGAGATCGCGCTTATAAACTTAGTCGGCTTTGAGGAAGGGCAAGAACTTTTTGCACTTTCTTATGAGGACATTTCCGAATCGTTTTCTTCGGCGCAGATCAAACACCTTACCGATCTAATTGAAAAGGCGGTTAACCCAGACTATAAGGAAGTCGAAAAAAACTGAAGCGGTCACTATATCGACAGATTCGGGCGGCAATGATCTTTAACGGTCAGTCTCCCGAGGTTATAGAAAGTCTTGATGTAGTGACCACGCGAGAGTTAGAATTGATGTACCGCGATGGCATGATTGGCGCGAGACAAAACTTAATGTTGATCTCGCATCTGATGGCAATTGTTTATAACGCGCTATCTAAAAACCCAATCAAGAGCCGTGAGTTTTTCCCGCATCTGGAGGAATATTTCATCCCTCCAAACTACATGACAAGACAAGAGCGCGACTTCTTGGCGTTTACAAGTCTGCCAGGGTTCAAGTCAGAGTTTTTAGACATCTTAGGGGGAAACAATGGCCGGTAAGCTAATCGCAGCCCTGCAAGTCGCTCTTGGTTTAGAGAGCGCGAAGTTCGTTCAAGAGATCGACAGGGCTAAAGCCAAAACCCGCGAAATGAAAGTCAGTGTCGACGTTCTCGGCACTGCGATGGGCGCTTTGCGTCAACCTATGTTGCTTGCCGCCGCTGCCGCTGGAGCATTTGCCACTTCTTTCTTCAAAGCCGCAGACGCAGTTAACGATTTCGCTGAAGGCTCGGGGTTAGCGATTGAGGAAGTGTTAGCCCTGCAAAGCGCGATGGTGCAATCGGGGAAAGAAGCTGATAACGCCGCTCAGATGTGGGATCGGTTCTCGGTAACGCTTGGCGCCGCCGCTGATGGTCAAAAAGAACAAGCCGATCTGTTCAAAGAATTAGGTGTCAGTATTTCTGATGCTGGAGGTTTATTAAGACCTGAGATCGACATCTTCCGAGACTTAACAGCAGTTCTTTCCGGTATGTCTGCTGGCGCGGAAAGGGCTCGGTTGCAAGTTCAGCTTTTTGGAAAACAGTTTGGCAATCTTGATATTTCTAAGATTGACCAGCTATCTCGAAACACCGATAAGTTCTCAGGCGAAGCCAAGAAGGGCGTATTGGCTATCGGAGAAATTGGCGACGCAATAGACCAGATGACCGAGAAAGCAAAGATCGGTTTTCTAACATTGATGGGCAAAGCGCGTGACGCGTACACGGGCATTAAAAAGTTCCTTGGCTTTGGCGAAGAAGAGCCCGCGGTTCCTGCTCCAGTGGTTGGCGTTACGCAGGGCGGGAGGCAGTCTGGAACAAGAGTTAAGGCTGTAAAAGACTCGGGCGCTGAGTCTGCTGCGAAAGCGCTTAAGACGTACCTTGAAGGCTTAGACGCGCAGATTCTTAAGTTGAAAGAAGGCGAAGAAGCGGCGCTAAGGTTTGAGGCCGCAAAGCAAGGTGGCCCTGCCGGTCTTGCAAAGATGGAAGAAATTATCCGTCTGCGGCGGGAGGAAGCCGAGCAGCAAGAAGAGATGCAGAGACTGACAAAAGAAGCCAATCAAGAGCTGGCCGCGATGGACGATTTAAGAAGATTTAATCTTGAGTTAAGGCTAAAGCAAATTGAGCGTGAAATTGAACTAGAAAAAGAATCGGCGCAAGTTCTTAATGAGGTTCAGGCGCAAGCCGAAATCACAGCTAACAAAGAACTAGAAGATATGATGGAAAAGAAGAAGGCGGCAAGCGAAGAACTAGATCTTCTTGAAGATATACGCGATGGATATAAGTCAATCGGCGCAACCATTGTCGAGGCATTTATGTCTGGCAAGTCGGCAGCAGATGCTTTTAAGTCTGCCCTTTCCTCTCTTCTTCAAAAACTAGCCTCTCGCTCGCTAGACAAATTTTTGGATCTTATTTTTAAGTCAGACATGAAGGGCGCTCCCTCATTATTTGAAAACTTCATGTCTACCGTTCCCGTTCTTGGCGGTCTATTTGGCAAACGAGCCGGCGGCGGCCCGGTTAACTCTGGCGCTCCCTATCTTGTTGGCGAAAGAGGGCCGGAGCTATTTGTTCCAAGTATGGCGGGGCAAGTTGTCCCGTCTTACGCAATGAGCGGAACATCGACAGTCAATAACTACAACATACAAGCCATTGACGTTAAGTCTTTTGAAGAGCGAATCATGGGCAGCAATCGAGCGGTTTGGGCTGCAAACGCTTACGCTCAAAAATCACTCTCACCGAGAGGTAGGACATGAGCTTCCAAACCATATTGGACATTAGCCAAACTATTACGGTCAATAACCGCAGGATGGTCGGGCAGCAGTATTCTCGATCTGGGCAAGTGAGAACGGCACAGTATGTGACCTCAGTTCCTTGGGTGTTCACTGTCAAGCCTCACGCTTTTCTTTACTATCCACAGGTTCGGGATGTAATCCAGACGATTGACAACCTCGACAGACAGACAGCGGCGACCATTACGTTCAGCTCAACAAACCTTCAATGGTTTACAAGCTACCAAGGCCAGTTAACCAGCGGTCAAGCGGCGGCGCTTACGCTTGCTTCCGTTCCGGCGGCAAATGCAACGACGATTTCTGTCGGCAACCTTCCCTCAGTTGCAAGCTCAACGATTGTGTTTAAAGCCGGTGATTTTCTTCAGCTTGGAAGTTACGCATACAAGGTCACGGCACAGGTTCTGAGAGGCTCAGGATCAACCGTTAGCGTGACTTTGCATAGACCGGTGATAGGAACGCCCACTGCTGGGACGTTGACCGCTGTAGGCTCTGCTTGCACGTTTTCTGTGGTCGCTGAGGTTTGCCCGACATATACGCTAAACCCCATGACTAACGGCGCGTTTGTCGATTGGGATTCTGACTTTGTCTTTAGGGAGAATGTGCAATGAGTACCCCTATGACGGCGCTTAATAGCGCAAGTATTACCCACGGCGAATTTGTAAAGCTAGTAACGGCCTCAGCGACTTATACGTTTTGTAATGCTGCTGCCGCTATCACTGTTGGCGGCAATACATTCTCGGGATTAGGAAGTCTTCTTTCTGTGGGCGCTGTCAATCGAGAAATCAAAGCTACGTCAGTAGATATGGTGATAGGTCTCATAGGCATTGATCCGACTAACGTTAACTTGGTGCTTGGCGCTGACATCAAAGGCTCAACGCTTGAGGTATGGCGCGGATTCTTTGACTCTAACTATCAAATCATCACAAGCCCTTCTACTCAGTTCTTTAAGCGTTACCAAGGGATCGTTTCTAACATCAGCCTTACAGAAGATTGGAACGAAAACATAAGAAGCAGGACTGTCACAGCCTCTATTTCTTGTACGTCATTTCGAGCCATTCTAGAAAACAAAATAAGCGGCATAAGAACCAACTTAAATAGTTGGCAACAACAATACCCTTCTGATTTAAGCATGAGCCGTGTGGCCGCAATCTCGGGTCAATATTTTGACTTTGGTGCTAGACCGCAGACAGGATCGCAAGCATCCCCGGGTTCAGATGTATCAGTAGGTGTGGAACCAGACGAACAACGATTTTTGGATCAAATTGGACGATGAGATACGCGACAAAATACGATATGCCTCACCTGATCGACATGATGAAAAGTTACGCGGAAGAAGCGGGGATTGAAACACTAAAGCACAATCAAAACGAAAGCCATGTCCGGTCGTTGTTTTATCAAATGCTAAAGGGGCGCGGTTTTGTTTTGGTAGACGATCAGCTTCGAGGTTTCATTGCCGCTTACATCACGACTAACTTTTGGAACAGCAGCATCCGAGAGCTTCACGAGGTGGGTTGGTGGGTTATGCCTGAATTCCGAAACACCTCTATTGGAGGCAAGCTCTGGCTGCGGTTTAACAAATTAGCGCAAGATTTGTTAGACCAGAAAAGGGTACAGATTATTTGCACAAGCCTGATGCCGAGCTCACCTGAAATTGATTACACAAGATACAAATTTAAGCCACTGCAAGCGACCTTCTTTCGAGAGTAGATCATGCCAGCATCCATCGTTTTATCAGCGCTCGGAATTACTTTACAAGCTGGATCGCTAGCTTTAGCGGCTGCGACATTCGCCATCAACTTTGCGGTGTCTTACGTTGTTACGAGAGCTTTTGGAAGCAAGCCCTCGCAGGCTCAGGACATGGGTGCGCGGCAACAGATGCCGCCGGCAAGCAACAACTCTATTCCCGTGGTGTATGGCAGTGCGTGGCTTGGCGGGACGTTTGTGGATGCTGTTCTCTCCACCGATCAAAAGACGATGTATTACGTTATTGCTATTTCGTCCATCTCACCTGACGCGTCTGCTACGTTTACCTACGATAGATCTAAGTTTTATTCTGGCGACCGCCTCGTCACTTTTGATAATACAGATCAAACAAAAGTCATTTCGCTGACAGATGGCGATAACAACGTAGATAACAAAATCAGCGGCAATCTTTACATCAGTCTCTACACCTCGACTCAGGCTGGTGTCATTACCGCCGTTAACGGTACGGCACCTCATGTATTTATGGGTGGTGCTGACATTCCCGCTGCTTTACGCTGGCCTTCGTCTGGCAGGCAGATGAATGGTTTGGCGTTTGCCATTGTTAAACTTAATTACAACGCGGATGCAGGGACGACCGGTCTACAGCCAATCACGTTCTACTGCACACACTTGCCAAAAGGCGGGTCAGAATGCAAGCCTGGGGATGCTTGGTATGACTACATGACGGATGACAAGTACGGTGCCGGCATGACGGGTCTTGTGGACTCCGCATCTGCGACAGCTCTTAATACTTACTCCGATCAGACCATTACCTATACACCTTCTGGCGGCGGCTCAGCGACTCAAGCTCGATACCGAATTAACGGTGTTGTAGACACAGGTAAACCAGTGTTAGACAACGTCGAGAAGATGCTGGAATGCTCAGACTCATGGATGGCCTATAACGCTGCCTCTGGTCTGTGGTCGATCATCATCAACAAAGCAGAAAGCTCAACGTTCTCTTTTAACGACTCAAACCTTATCGGTGAGATCAGGGTCTCTGCAATCGACATTAATCAGCAGATCAACCAGATTCAGATTGAGTTTCCATCAAAGGACAATCGAGATCAGCCGGACATGGTTTTCATGGAGACCCCAGCGATCCTGAGGTATCCCAATGAACCCGACAACAGACAAACGACAAGCCTAGAGTTTTGCAACAACTCTGTGCAGGCGCAGTATCTCGGCAACCGACGCCTGGAGCAAGCAAGAGAAGATTTGATTGTCACGATCACTTCTTCTTATCCCGGCATTCAAGTAGACGCTGGTGATGTCGTTGACATCACTAACGCTGACTACGGCTGGACGAATAAACTTTTCCGCGTCATGAAGGTGTCGGAGGCGACTGTAGACGATGGCAACCTTGGCGCGACATTAGAGCTTTCCGAGTACAACGCAGACGTTTATAACGATGCAAGCATCACAGCATTCGCTCCTGCGCCAAACTCTAGCCTTCCTTCTCCAACTTTCTTTTCTTCGCTTAACGCTCCAGTTCTTGGCGATCTAGCACCATCCGCTGCGCCGCCAACATTCTCGGCCACATGCACGATGCCGACAACAGGACGCGTTACTACCGTTACGCTTTTCTATACATCTAGCGCAACGCCAGCGGCGACTGATTGGAAAGTCATTGGCACTCAGATTCTGAGTAACGGTTCTGTATTTGCCAACGGATCAACGGTTAAGTTTGAGAACCTACAGATAGCAGGCGGCACTTGGTACTTTGCATTTTCGGTGGCAAACGAATCGGCCAAGAGCGTACTGTCGGCCACAAGTTCTGCATTTGTTTGGTCACCTACCGGCATGGCCGGGCCCACGGGGCCTGGCGGAGCCACCGGACCCGCAGGAGCTACAGGACCACAGGGCGATACCGGACCCACGGGCAGCGCAGGGCCTACAGGCGGATCTGGATTGATTGGAATTGCATTTATCAATGCTTATCTCGTTCAGTCTCAAACAGCATCGACACCAACATTTACAACACCAACGTCGGGTTCTGCGGTTCCTGCTGGCTGGTCATCAACGGTTCCGGGGATTTCTATTGGTCAGGTTCTCTGGTATCTACAAGGTCGATACAACGCTAACGGTGTAACGGTTGATGGTGTGCCGGCTAACTCCACTGCATGGACAGGGCCGATAGCCGCGTCTGTATTCCAAAGCATTCTTTCCGACAATTACAACGGTCCAATTCCTCCTGCTTCATCTAGCTATGGAACGGCTGGTTGGTATTTAGACAAAACCTCGGGCGGTCTTTACGCTTCCGCTGCTTATCTTAGGGGCGAGATTGCTTCTGGCACTGGTGCCAATCGCATCACGATTAACGGTTCAAACAATCTTGAGATTCAGGGTTACACAACTTACAGCGGTGCGTCGCCTTGGTTTTCTCTTGGGGTATCAGGTTATGACAATCACATCTTCAAAATTGATGCGGTTAATTATCCTTATGCAGACTCACCTGTCATTTTTGGCGGCGGCGCTAGCGGACAATTTACCGCGCAAATTGTTAATGGAGCGGGCTCGCCTTTAGTTAAAGGCTTAAAACTTTCGAGCTTTGTTGCGGAGGCTTTGGTTGTAGAAAAAACCAGTTCGACAAGCGGCAACGCGTCTACGTTTGCCAACGCCAATGGTTACGCAATCAGAATTACATCTGGTGGTATTGCTTCTAATACTTATTACTTTCCTAATACCTCTGCTGGCTTTACTCAGATCCAAAACATCCCAAACAACACCACGACCTTTTTGAGGGGTGATGGTAGTTGGTCTGCTGGCGTGGCCGGACCTACGGGCCCGCAGGGCATCCAGGGGATTCAAGGCGATCCTGGGCCGCAAGGAAATACCGGGCCTACGGGTCCAGCTTCTACAGTTCCGGGGCCTACGGGTCCGCAGGGAGTTACGGGTCCTACAGGGGCTTCATCTACGGTTCCCGGGCCTACAGGCCCGCAGGGAGTTACCGGACCGACGGGTGCTACGCCATCTTTGCCTGATCCGTGGACAAACGGAATTGCTCTTGCTAGCGGCAAAACCGCAAGTCTGCGAGGGACATCGTTTGCAGATAATTCCTGGGTATTCACAAACAGCTCGGGAAGTTATGCCGCAGGATCAAATCTTGTTCTTTACACAAGTGGCGCTGCTCAGACTTGGACGTTTAATTCAAACGGCAATGCTTACGCTGATGCTGGTTCATGGGTAAATTCGTCAGACATAAATCTAAAAGAAAACATACAGGACTACACAGGCGGCTTGCAAAAGGTTTTGCAACTCCAGGCTGTAAGATTTAACTATATAGGGCAGACCGATCCACACTTAGGATTTATTGCTCAAGATGTGCAGGCAATTATTCCTGAAGTTGTTTCGCAAATTGAAACACCCAAAGGCAGTAGACTTGGTTTGGCGATGCCGGAAATGATTGCGGTGTTAACTAATGCAATCAAAGAGCTTGAGCGAAGGATTGCGGCTTTAGAACAAAAGCCTTAGAATCTAGAAAAGACAAGATAGCCCATCGTTTGCTGAGAGTGGCTTAGCGAACGTCATTTACCGAGCGAGGGAATAGTGGCGATCTTTAGCAAGAACACCCTGACGCAAGTCAGCGGTTTTAATAACCAGATTATCGCTGGTGAGCTTGTCTACAACCAGAAAACTTACTGGAATCTGACGCTCAATAATGAAGATGGTACGCCAAGGAATCTAACTGGCGCGACTATCACAAGCCAAATCTTACGTCGGCAACTCTCAAACGTTCGTGATTCTCGATATGGACTTACGTTTGATATTGCAGATTTCTCTCCTCCGCCCTCCCCTGTAAGCCTGACCATCACAAATCAAAATCTGTCCGGTGGATCTTTTACGCTGGTCATTGACGAATCGGCATGGTCGGTGCTTTCGACGGATACAGAGCTTGACATCAACGCTGCTAACCCAGTTGGGTTTTCCGGCAATATCACAATCGCTATCCCTGCAAGCGGATCAACGCCAGCACAAGACTTAATTGTGTTTTTGTTGTTCCTCATTAGATCTAACGGGGTGACAAATTGAGCGATATTGATCTTGTAGTTGGTGGCGCAAGCCAGATCACGCTCGTTGTTGACCAGGGTGTTATCGGTCCGACGGGCCCCGCGGGTGCCGGCACAGACATCCCTGTATCTAACGCGGGTACACAGATTACGTCTGGCCTAACCTCGCTCAACATTACAGGCCCGGGAGCCACCGCTACGGCAGTGGGTGGCGATGTCACGGTGACTATTGTTGGCGGCGGAGCCACAGGTCCTACAGGGCCGACTGGTAGTACAGGACCCACTGGTCCAACAGGGCAGCAAGGCCCGACCGGAGCTGCTTCCACAACACCAGGACCGACAGGCCCTACAGGCGCGTCTGGTTCTAGTGGCCCGACCGGACCTACAGGCGCAGCATCTACCGTAGCCGGACCTACCGGCCCGACTGGAGACGTTGGCGCTAGCGGACCGACAGGTCCTACTGGGGCGGCTTCGACTGTTCCGGGCCCGACTGGTAGTTCAGGACCCACAGGGGCATCCGGCCCTACAGGACCTACCGGCCCAGCGGGAACGGGCACTAATATTTCTGTAGCCGATGAAGGCGCGATTATTACGACCGGCGTTGTCAGCTTTGACTTTGTCGGTCTTGGTGTTGCTGCGACCGCTGTTGGCAACGCGGTTACGGTCAATATTCCTGGTGGTAGCTTTGGGCCTACAGGTCCTACTGGAGCAATCGGACCTACAGGACCGACTGGCACCAATGGTTTAGACGGCCCCACAGGGCCTACTGGGAGCGCAGGGGCAGCAGG
>Ga0129333_10002564_pt1 | contig 16970 bp, 14 predicted proteins | sample CPB6_08_DNA_FD_94474 | JGI IMG/M metagenome (GOLD analysis project Ga0129333, IMG submission 94474) | Freshwater to marine salinity gradient microbial communities from Chesapeake Bay, USA - CPBay_Sum_0.6_0.8_DNA | ecosystem: Environmental > Aquatic > Marine > Coastal | place: USA: Chesapeake...
ATATATTTTATTTATTATTTATTAATAATAGTTACTAAATATAAAACAAGATAATTTATAAATTTGTAAATTTTATTATAATAAAATTACTTAAAATAATACTCGTTTAAAATAGATTTTATTTGATCATAAGAACTTATATTTTCTTCAAATATAATATTTTCATTAATATATTTTTCATAACTTCCGGTATTATTTTTTAAAATTTTATAAAGATCTATTTTTTTATTCGGTAGTTTGTAATTATCAAGATTAACTTGATATAAATTTATATAATCTTTATATAAATTATTTCTCTTAAAAAAATAATCTCCCATTAATTGAGTATTTAAATTAATAATTTTTTTTTTTAATAAAATAGCATCTATAATAGCACTACTTTCAAAAAAAATACAAATATCTGACTGATAAATAAATTCCACAGTTTTATTTAAAACGGTTTTGAATTTTTTTTTTATTTGCAGATATTCATATGAAGAACCATAATTAACTTTGGGATGAAGACAGATTATAATTTCTTTTGATGTCAAATCAGATATTTTTGTTAAAAAATTATTTAATGTTTTATAATACTCTTTTCTTAAGATATTGCTTGGTTTTCCTTCTCTTATAATTCTGTCAGTGTGATCGAAGCCGCTATCAACTAAAACTATATATTTATTACAATTACTAAAATTATTTTTATAATTAATAAAAAAATTATAAGCGTTACTATTTATTCTAAATTTTTTTTTATAAAATGATAAATCTAAAAACTTTATTTTTTTTTTTAATTTGTAACTAAAAGAGTTATTTATGTCATCAATTATTTTTTGACTAGCTTCAAAATAAAAATCTATATTCTTAAACAGAGAAAAAATCTGGAAAATTCTAAAAATGTAATATGAAAATTTGTAATTTTTAAAATATAAAATTTTATTCTTTAAAGAGGTGTCATCACTTATACTGTTATCTGATAAATATCCTAAACCTGAAATTGCAAACCTTTTAATATTTAAAGTTCTTAAAAACAAGTGTGACAATAACCAGCCTACTTTGTTTGGAAAATTATAAATAGATATACAATTATAAATATTGAATAATTTTATTAAATCTAATGTATTCCTAGGTTGAAAAAAAAATTGATTTTGATTGACTACTGCAAATTCGTATTTTAATTTTTTTTTATTAAATCGAAAAATTTGGCTTATGTCTATAACGGCTCCAAAAATTGATTTATCTTGCAGATTATTAAGTAATTCAAAATAATTAACATATTTTCTAGTATTGATAATCTGATTCAAATCAACAATTATCGCTATTAGATTAGGTTTACTTTTTTTTATTTTTAACATCAAATGAACATTTGCTAACTGCAAAAATTGCTTTTTTTAAAATTTAATTTTTATTTTTATTAATTAAAGTTCTAAATTACTTTAAATTGTTCTTATTAATCTGTGATCTCCAGAAAGAATAAATTTTTTGTATTCTTTTAATATTAAAAAAATTTTTGACGCTATAAAATCATTTAAAAATAATTGGTAAATTTTATCGCTATTTAAATCTTCTTTTTTAAGTTTATATTTACTCAACAAGTTATACTCAACAACATACTTCATAAAATAATTCTCCAAAATTTGATTTTTATTAACTTTTTTTTTATTAGCAACTATATCTTTTATTTTTTTTAGAAGCTTGAGATATTCTTTCTTAGAGACAGGATTAAAACAATAATTATATGACATAGAAGGATTTGGACCGGCTGTTATAACGGGTACATTAAAATAGGAATATTCATAAGCTATACTGCCATGAACGGTAAGCGCCAAATCGATACCTTCGTTAATTAGCTCAGAATGAGTTATATGTTTTGGTAGCAAACTAAAATTTTTATATTTATTTATAAAATATCGGATATTTGCATAATTTCTATCATAATAAGATGGATGAAGCTTTATGTACCAATTGAAATTTTTTTGCTTATTTGAAAAATTACCTAAAAAATCAAGCCAATCAAAAAAATCAGGAAATATAAAATTACCATACACATGTGGTGCATCATTAAAACAGTGGGTAGCTATTAAAATTTTAATATTTCTTTTTTGATTCTGCTTATTCTCTTTATTAAAATTAGTTTTTTTTTGAAAGACAGGGTTTATAGAATTCTGACTATTGTATGCCAAATCATTTTCTCCTCTAAATCTTTTTAGTAAATTAACTTTAGATACTTTAAAAGCTTTTAATCTTACTTTAAAAAAATTTTTTTTAAAATTTTTACGATATAATTTATTTCCTGAAAATCTTAATAAAAATTTTTTTGATAATCTATAGGCGCCATGAGCAGTAACATTAAAGGTATCAATATTTTTATATATTGCTATTCTAGGGGGGAGACCCAGAAGATAAGATGTATGGCTGCAATTAATTGCTGCTACTTTTTTTTTATCCAAATATTTATGCCAGTATAAAAAAATTAAAATAAATTTTTGTAAATATTTTTTAAAATGTTGTGTTGTATAATCTATTGTTGATAAATTATGTTCTCTTATATAAACATCATATAATAGATCACCAATAGGAATATTAAAAAATTTTAATTTTAAAATATCTTGTTTTTTTTTAATAAATTTTAAAGATTGTTTAAATATTTTTTTTGCTTTCTTAGTAGATAAATCTGTTTTGTTTGGTATCAGTAGGCTATTATTTGTGATTGAATTAAAAACTCCAATATAATTTAATCTAAAAAAACTAAAGATTAAGATTTTTATCTTGTTTTTTAAATTTAAAAAATTTGGACTATAAGCGACTGCTCGAGCCGCATGTATCTGAGATAGAGATTTTAAAAACAATGAATATGCAATGATATGACTTTTGTTATTAAATAATTCAATTAAAATTATTTTACCATTTTTTTTTTGGTTTTTATGGAAATTTTTATTAAATTTAATAAATTTATATATACTTAATAAATCCATTATTTTTTTATCTTTTTTACTTTGCCGTTTTCAATTTTGTATATCACATCGCAAAAACTAAGGTTTTTTAATTTATGTGATATCATTATTATAGTTTTTTTATGCAACATCTTTTTTATTATGTTTAAAATATTGGTTTCTGTTTTAAAATCCAATGCATTTGTTGCTTCATCAAAAATTAAAACATTTGTTTTTCTATAAAACATTCTAGCAATTCCAACACGTTGAGCTTGGCCACCCGAAATATTCTTTCCATCATTTCCTAACTTTAATCCTGATTTTCTAAATTTATTAAATTTTTCTAATTTTGATAATTTAATTGCCTTGTCTAAATTTATATTGTCGATTTCGTTCTTATACTTACCAAAAGCTATGTTAGATGATAAACTTTCATCTAAAAGATAAACTTTCTGAGGAACGTATGAAATTAAATCTAGCCACTCTCTTTTGATTTGTTTTAGATCTAATCCATCAATTCTAATTTGACCTGCGGTTGGATTTGTTAGTCCAGAAAATAGATTTACAAAAGTACTCTTGCCTGAGCCAGATTCACCAATTATTCCAACACAACTATTTTTTGTTATTTTTAAATTTACATTTTTAAGAATAATTCTAGAATTATTTGAGTATCTGTAACTTACATTTTTATATTCTATCTCTTTATCAAATATAAATCCTGAATGAAGATTTTTATAAATATTTATAGCTCTTTGAGCCTTGCTTAATTCAGGGTACAGCACTTTCAAAGACGGCGAATGATATTGGAGTGACTGTATGGAAGTTAGTATTTTAGATATAGATGGTAAAATTTTAAAAGAGGCTAAACCAAATAAGCCAAGGCTTGATAAAATTGCAATATTATTGGAACCAAAAAAAATATTTTGAAACAAAAGAATTATGAGCATTAAGGTAATTATAAAAAATTCTAAAGATAATTTTGGAAGTAATTGCAACAAAGAAATTGTTGCCGTATTTTTAGTAAAAATTAAAGAAGTGTTTTTTACTTTATTTAAAAAAAATTTTTCAGAGTTTGATAATTTTATATCTTTTATACCTTTGTAAATATCAATTATATCTTTTAAAAAAAAAGTTTGGTGTATTTGTCTTGCGCGCCCAAGTTCAGCAATTTTTTTTTTTAAAAAGAAAAAATAAATTAAACCAGCAATGCCTAGTAAAAAAATTACAAATGATGTTATAATTGGTTGATTTAAGAATAGAAAAATTATAAAAAAAATTAATATTGTTAATTCTGTTAAAACAATCAAAACAGTCTGTAAAAAACCAATGGTTAAAATGTCAACCTCTGTTTGCACATTTCTTATTAACCGAATGTAATCATTTTTTAAAAAAAAGCTGTACTCACTGTTAATGTAATAGCTATTTAACTTATTTATAAATTTAAATCTTAAGGAATTAACAAAACTAAATTGAAAGTTATGCATCATTTGAAAATAAAAGAATTTTAGCAAATATAAAATTATTAAAAATAAAATTAAAAAATTAAATTTGTTAACAAATTCAATTTTAAAAAAATTGTTAAATAAATCTAACTGAAAAATTTGCGTTAATTCAAATGATCGTAGATTCAAAAGATAATTAAATAGTATATAAATTAAAAAAATACAAAAAATTTCTAATAACGCTCCAAATACAATCAACAAATAAATTGAGAAAAAAAAATTTTTATCTTTCTTATCTAATAAATTTAAAAATGATATTATTTTACTAAACACAATATTTTTCTTTTAGAAATTAGAATATTTTTCTTAGGAACAAATAATATTATAATAATTATAAATAAGTTTTATTACTTTAAAATTTATTTACAATCAATGTATAATTTATTACAATTTAACACTGCATACTTACTTTTGCTTAAATAAATTTATTCTTACTTATGCCTTATTGTTTATTTTATATTAGGTACATTTAAATTTTATTTTAAGTTAAAAAAAATCTAAGCTAAAAATACAAATCAAGTAACAGAAGTTGGTCAGAAAATTTATATCTATTTAAATGATTAATTATCTTCTACGGCAGCACTCTATAACGCATACGTCGGACTTTTATTAAAAAAAAGTAGTACTTTATAATATTAATCTAAACATCAAAAATTAAAAAAATATTCTTTGCTAATAAATATTATTTTAAAATAAATAATAAATTTATTCTAATAACTATTAGAAAAGAATGGCTCCAAATTTAATTGATAGTTATTATTTATTTAAAAATTATAAATTTCAACTTCTATCAAATCACAATTAAAGACCGTACAAGTAGAATAAAAATTTTTAAGAATTAAAACGACAGCTTAAGTTTTTTTGGGCGAATAAGTAATAAAAATAATATTATCTATCTTAGACCTGCTGATAGAAATAGATAAGGTTTAACTTAGAAGTCAATTCTACTTATTTACATTTCCATTAGAACCACAACTGAAACATTTCTATTAAACAAAAAATTGATATCAGATGGTAAAAATTGGTAATATTTTTTTTAATACTCATAAAAAATTTAAATTGCAAGCAGATTATTTCAGTTTATTGAAAATTCAATATTTTCAATAGTTAGATATAAGTTTAATTACAATATAAAATTCTTATGAATTTCAATTAGTTCTTAAGATGCTGGAAAATAAAAATAATTTAATTCTTAAGATTCTGAAAAAGAAAAATACTTTTTTATATCAAAAAGTTAAAGATAATAGACATTTTTAATATATGGTAAAATATTTTAAAACTTAATGGTATTTTTATTTTTAAAAAAATTTTTACAGTCTACAACTAATACTTTTTTAAAATTAATCTTTATTTTTTTAAAATCAGAATGATCTGTTAGTAAGATTGCAGCTTTATAATTACTTATTACATAATTAAATTTCTTTTTCGATTTATATATTTTTTTATTGATCTTTATTTGAGGTACAAATGGATCATAATATTCTACATTTTTAAAATTTTTTGCCATAATTTCAAATATAACTTTTGCGGGCGAATTTCTCGTATCAGATATATTTTTTTTATATGACATTCCAAGTATAATTATTTTATCATTTAAACTTATTTTTTTTTTTATAAAAAATAATCTAATTTTCTTAGCAATTAAATTTGGTCTTTTTCCATTTATTTCTCCTGCTAAATTTATAAATTTTGAAGTAATACCACGACGTTTTGCTAGCCATGAAAGATAGAAAGGGTCGACTGGAATACAATGCCCCCCAACTCCAGGACCAGGTCTAAACTCCATAAAACCAAATGGTTTAGTTTTACATAAATTTAGTACTTCATGAAAATCAATATTTAATTTAGAGGATATCTCATTAGTTTCGTTTACTAGCGCGATATTTACAGCTCTAAAGATATTTTCAAAAATTTTTGCCATTTCAGCTGTTTCCATTGAGGGTGAATTTATTATTTTCTTACATATTGAATTATATAAGCAAGCGGTAAGCGCCCTGCATTGCTCTGTATATCCGGAAACAATTTTAGTTATATTAGCGATACTAAATTTTTTATTGCCTGGATCTTCTCTCTCTGGGGAATATCCAACAAAAAAATTTTTTCCTACATTAAATTTTTTTTTAAATGGCTTTACAATTTCATTAAATGTTGTTCCGGGGTAAGAAGTGCTCTCTAAAATAACAAGTGAATTATCCTTCACTTTATCAAAGATTTTTTTTATACATTTGGTTATATAGGTCAAATCAGGGTTGTTATTTTTTGTTACTGGAGTTGGTAAAGCTAGAATTATAATATCAATTTTAGAAAAATTTATGTTTTCGTAACTATTGTATAAGTTTGCTTTAGTTTTATATTTTAATTTAAGTACTAACTCTTTATTTAAGTCCAGACCAGCGACTTTAAAATTTTTTTTTTCAAATAATTTGAGCAATGGAAAACCTACATAACCCAGACCAATTACAAGTATATTAATTTTTTTTTTCTTGATTTTACTTAATAAACCATTCATATTGAAAAGTGTTTATATGAATTCAAATTTTTTAAAAGCTAAATTTAAATCTTTAATAAAAAATATAAAAAACTTAAATTACGAAAAATATTATAAACAAAACAATTTAAGTAAAATACATTTAACTAAAAAATTTATTAATATAAGACACAATCAAAGTTATATATTTGATAATTTTAACAAAAGTTATGATAGCCAAATACTAGATTTAATACGTTTGCATTTTATAGTTAGGTTTAGAAAAATCTTGACAGTTCTAGAATTGGGATGTGGAACATCAACACTATTTATTGCTCATGCACTAGCTTTAAATAAAGGAAAATTTTTTAAACAAATTGATAATAAATTAAGAAACGGTAATAAATTCGAACTCCATTCAGTTGACTCAAATTATATATACATAAATAAAACTAAAAAAAATTTAAAAACTAAAAAGTTAGATCAAAATGTTTTTATAACCTATTCTTCTTCAAATATTACAAGTTTTAATGGAGAAATTACTTCTGAGTTAAAAAAATTACCAAATATCAACCCTGATTTAATTTATATTGATGGCCCACATTGTTTGGATGTTAAAGGTAAAATAAATGGCATAAGTTTTAATCATATAAATAGAACTTTGACAGCATGTGATATTTTAAAAATTGAAAATCAGTTTCAACCTTCAACAATTTTGCTGATTGACGGTCTTACGAATTATGCAAATTTCTTAAAAAATAATCTTAAAAGGAATTGGGAATATGCAAGATTAGATCGGGAAGATATTAGTTTATTTCAATTATGCGATCGCTCTTTAGGCTATATTAACGATGATTATTTAAAGTGGATATATAAAAATTAAATTTTTTTTTCATTCACTCCTATTAGGTCAATTTCATCCGTTAGATTTTTTAATAAATTTAAATCTCTTGGGTCTATAGCTCCAAGATGACCTTTTTCAGTATGTCTTTGTAAATTTTTATTTAAAGAAAAATGTTTTTCTAAGAATTTGGCTCCCAAACTGCAAGCTTTTAGGGCATAACTAATACCAAGCGTATGATCCGATATACCTTGAAACATATAATTAGAAAATTCAGGTATTTTAGCATCTGTTAGCAAAGTGGGGTAACTTGTGACACAATATAAAACTGTATATTTATCTCTATTTTTAAATTTTTTAACTAAATCAATATTTTTATCCGAAATAGACACAAATGTTTTAGCATTTTCCAATAATATTTGATCTACAAGATCAGGAAACTCGTCATGCATCCTTGAGGCAATTTTAAAGTATTTCACTTTAAGAGACTTGCACCACTCTAACCTTTCGTGAGTAAAGGCAGTTGCAAAAATATCAATGCCAACTTTATTTCCAAATTCAAAAAGTTCCTTAAATTTATCAAAAGTTAATTCATTGTATGACCTATCTAGACCATCAGTGCTAAACATGTTTGGGGGATAAAGTTGAAGTTTTACTAGTGAGGCTCCATTAATATAAGACTCGAATATCATTCTTTTGGCTTTTTCTATATTGCCGGAAAATTGAGGTGATATTTCTGATATTATGAACATAATTTTTTTATTAATGTCACCATTTTTTTATCTTTAAATACATTCTAATTTTTTTTAACACAAAAGTTAATGCTTTTTTTTCTGACTCATATGAAAGACCTGCGATATGAGGCGTTACAAAAACATTATCACCTTCTCTTGCCATTTCAACTAGTTTGTTTTTTTTTTTTAAAATTAAATTTTCATTAGAAACTACATCAGTAGTATATTGGGATAAATATTTACTTTTTATTAATTTTATTAAATCATTTTCATTAATTATTTCTCCTCGCGAAATATTTAATATTATAGATTTTTTCATCAATTTAGAAAGTTTTTCACGATTAAAAAAGCCAATATTTTCTTTACTAAGTGAAGCACAAATGATCAAACAATTTGTTTTTTTTAAAAAAGTATTTATATTATTTACTTTATATTGTTTATTTATACTAACATTAGGATCATAATAATGAATATTTTTATTATAACTCTTTAAAAAATTAAAAATATTTCTTCCTATTCTTCCATAACCATATATTCCGAATTTATAAAAAGATATCTCATGCGATCGCATCTCATCCTCGAAATTTCTCCAATTATTATAAATAACTGTTTTACTAGCTAATAAAATTTTTTTTAAAGTTGCAAGAAGCAAAGTAATTGCAAATTCTGATGAGGAAAGAATATTTTTATTATAACTTTTATTGGTTAAATAAAATAATTTAATTTTTTTTTTAAAAACATCATTTAATTTTATGTGAGTTAAACCTGTTGAGGGAGAGCCTAGTACATTTAAATTTGGAAATTGATTTAAAGTTTTAAAATTAATTTTAACTTCTCCTTGAGTAGAGCATAACCAACCAATTATTTTATCTTTACTCTTAACATTGTGGATATTTTTTTGATCGCAAAAAATTAACCTATAATTACTAAGGATTTTTTTAGTAATGTTTTCAGAGATTTGTTTATTATAAGTTATTAAAATTGCATTTTTTTTATTTTTATTTTTAATAGTAATAGAGGAATTAACAAAGATATCAGCCGGTCTGTTTTCACAAAGTCCTTTTTTAACTAATGTTTCAAAAAGATATATATCTTCTTGTTCGTCAATATTAATAGAATGAATAGACTTCATAATTAATGGTCTTGATAGTGACCCAATTCTCGAGAACTTCTTAATAATTGTATCTCTTGTCATAACATAAATTGAACCATTTCTGGCATAACATGGTGGTAGTGCTTGACGTCTTGACCCCTCACCTTCTTTTAATAAGTTGTTATAATCGGATAACTTATCTCCAACAATTTTCTTTATCCTGACTGGATGCTTGTCAAAAATTTGTGATACCCCAATTACAGATGTTGCATTGGTGTTTATAAGTTTTTTGATTGCTCTATCTATTTCATAAAATGGACGCATGGGTCCTGTAGCTGGTATCTCAATAATTACATCATAATTAGTTTTATAATAACTTTCAGAACTTAAAACAGCATGCTTTAATGCGTCCCTAGACCAAACTTTATCTTTAGCAAGTTTTTTTGGTCTGATAAATGGTGTCTCGGCACCATATAAATTGCAGATCTTAGCTATAGTTTTGGAATCGGTTGAAACAATTAACTTATCAATAAAAATTGATTTTTTAGCAGCATAAATAGTGTAAGAAATTAAAGGGTGACCACATATATTATATATATTTTTTTTTTTTATACCCTTGGATCCACTTCTTGCTAATATAACCGCTAAAACTCTTTTATTTTTAATCATAACTACTTCAAAATATTTTTTGCTATTTGTTGGGCCCCATTAAATTGAAATTTTTGTATTTTGATATATTTTTTTTTTTCATAAGTTTTAAATTTAATAAAATCTTTAATTATTAATTCAAAATTCTCTGCTAGATAATCAATGTCTATACTCTGAGCAAGATTTAAGGAAACCATTTGAGAAAGATTCCAATTAATTTCTGGATTATTCTTACTAGTTAAAAAAATTCCTGGCTTATTATAATATAATAACTCAGTAATTGTATTAAACCCCGCTCGACCGACTATTATATCCGCATGAGGAATATAATCTCCCAAAAAAACTTTTCTTTTTATAGAAAATGTTTCTTTAAATTTTCCAATGTTGTCTGTATGAATAATTAAAAAATCTTTTACTGACTTATTTTTATTGATGATTTTTTTTAAAAGTGGAGTATTGATCCTGTCACCACTGTCTAAAAATAATATTTTTATTTTATTATTTTTAAAAAACATTTTTTTAAAACTGATTTTATGGCTAATTATAAAGTTTGTTTTTGAATGATTTTTATAATTATCTAAAACAGGACTTGGGGTAAAAGGAGGGAAAAAAAAGTTTGATGCCTTTAATTGATATTTTTTCCACAAATTTAATATATCATTACTTACAACATTTGGCATGGTTTGTAAAAAAAACCAATCCCATGTAAAATGTCCAACTCCAAAGCAAGGGATTTTGAGTTTGCTAGCTAGCTCGAAAGCTTCGGGGCAAACATCGCTTATAAAAAAATCGTAATCTTTGTCTTTCAAATTATCTTCGAACCATTTTACAGATAGTTGATTATAATTATTATAGTATTTTTTAGTTTTAATATAATCTACACCTCCTTTACTTGTTGAAAAATATTTTGTTAAATTATCTTTATTTATTATTTTCGTTTTTTCAGGAAAAAAATTTTTGATAATATCTAAGTTTTTAGAAGATTGAACTGTAAAGCTTATTTTCTTTAATTTTAAAATTTCATGACATATTGCAGATTCTCTTACAATTGGGCCCCACCCCATTTCTGTTAAAAAAATTTTACACTTCATTGCTAATTTTTTTCATTTTAAAATAAAATTTTTTTTTATTATTATTTAATCTATGTTATTGCTTTTAAAAAAATCAAATTTTATTAACATTTTTTTTGTAAATATATTCAAGTCCACTTTTAAAATTTTTTATTATAAAATTTAAGTTTTTAGTAGATGTTTTTGCACTAAAAAATATTAATCCATTTTTTGGATATAAAATATTTTTATTTTTTAAAAAATCTTTAAATTTATTAATTTTATTTTTACTCTTAATTTCAAAAAAATCTCTTTGTGCCCTACTATTTATAGTTTTATCAGAAAATACTAATCGTAACAAAGATTGAAATCTATAAATTTTTGCAGGAAACTTTTTTTGTTTCAAAAAATTGTTTACGGTAATTTGAAAATATTTAGACTTTTTATTTAAATCATTAATAATTTTTTTATTTTTAATAATATACTTAGTGGTTTCGTATGCAAGAGCAGTTGAAAAAGAGTTGCCAGAATAAGTTCCTCCATAAAATATATTCAACTTTTGTTTATCTATCTTATTTAGGATTTCTTTTGATAAAGCAATCACTCCTATTGGCAAACCTCCTCCTAAAGCTTTCCCAAAAATTGAAATGTCAGGCAATATTTTTAAGTATTCTTGAACTGAATTTCCGTTAACCCTTAATCCAGTAATCATTTCATCAAATATAATTAGTATTTTATTTTTTTTTGCATAATTAAATAAATATTTAATATATTTTATAAATTTATAGTCAGGGAGGCATCCTTGAATTGGTTCTATAATTATGCAGCTTATTTTTTTTTTATAATGATTTAGAATTTTTTCTGTTTTTCCAAAGTTATTATATTCTATAAATTTAAGATTTTTTTTATTATAATCGTCTAGTCCATCAGACATTGGATAATTTTTTCCATTGATACAATTAAATAATAGTTTTTCAGCAGATCCATGCCAACTACCTGTTACTGCAACTATAATTTTTTTTTTTGTAATTGCCTTAACTATTCTTAGCGATTTTGTAATTGCTTCGCTACCTGTGGAACATAAAACAAATTTTGGATATTTTTTAAATATTTTTCCTAGTAAATTTGAAAATTTAACCGCATGTATGTTTGGATAAGTGAGTAAGGTTGTTTTGTTTTTAAATTTTTCAAAACATTTCTTTTGAATTAAATTATTATGTCCTAAAATTAATGATCCAGCACCAAAAGATAGATCTTCGTATATTTTTTTTTTTGAAAAAACTTTTGAATCTTTTCCTCCATAAAGAAAAAAGTTTTTTTCATAACCTTCATTTATTAAGCAATTTTTCATTTAAAAACATCTTTTATATTGATTTGGAATTTCATTATTAATTTTTTTTTTTGAATTAATTAAAATAAAATTTTTATTTTTAATAAAGCCTCTGCCAATAGCAACAAGATCGATTATATTCCTTTTTATAATTTTGTTAGCAAAATTATAATCATCTAAATGTCCTGAACATCTTACCAAAATATTTATATTTTTTTTAATTTTTTTGGCTAAATCAAGATTATATCCTTTTTTAAATTTTATATTTGTTTTTGGTAAGATACCGCCGCTTGCAACACATACATAATCCAGGCCAATTTTTTCTAATTTTTTACAAAAAAAAATGGACTCGTTCAAAGACAATCCTCTCTTTAATCTATCGGACCCCGTTACTTTTGCTCCTAAAATTTTGTCTTTTGGCCATACCTCCCTAATTGCTTGCGCTACTTCAGTTGGAAATTTAGTTCTATTTTCAAGACAACCTCCATATTTATCAACTCTAATATTTGACACATTTGAAAAAAATTGATGCAATAAATATCCATGCGCTACATGCAATTCTAAACAATCTATACCTATTCTTTTTGCTCTTTGAGCGCATTTTTTAAAATCCTTTTTTATTTTTTCAATTTTCTTAATTGTTAATTCTCTTGGAATAGGCCAATTTTTATCTTTTTTGATTGGTGATGGAGCGTATGTTAACCATTTTTTATTTTTTAAGGGAGAATTTTTTTTTACCCATGGTAATTCTGCGCTACCCTTTCTTCCAGAATGAGAAATTTGCAAACCAATCTTAACATTATGATTTTTCTTCAAAAAAATTATTAATTTTTTTAATTCTAATTCTTGTTTTCTGTTAAATAAACAAAGATCATTATTAGATATTCTTCCACTTTTATTTATCGCGGTACATTCAATCATAAGAAGAGCAGCGCCTGTTGAAGCTAATTGATCAAGATGTTTGTAATGCCATTCAGTAGGGCAGCCATTTTTAGCTGAATATTGACACATTGGAGAAACAACAAATCTGTTTTTTAATAATATTTTATTTATTTTAATGGGTTTTAATATCATTTTCCTTGAACAATAAACTCATTATGAGGATGGAAAATTGCATTTTTATATGACCAGTATGTTTCAATAAAAAATAAATTAAGCGCTCTTCCCACCTTAGGCAGATGCGGCACTCCATCGCTATCTATCATTCTGTTCATAGGAGTTGCAAAACGCAGCCATTCACCTTTTTTCTGTTCGTTGTAAATTGTTCTTATGTAAAGAGCCATTGAAGGATCTACCAAGCTATAGCCTTTTTCTTTTATTTTTTTATAAATTTTATGCAATTGAACGGGCTTTTTAAATCCTAGCTCAATAACCTTTACTCTGTAAAATATTTTAGGAAATTTGTATTTTGAATATTTTTTATTATTACGAAAAATGTTAATTATCCAAGGGCTTAATTGATAATTTTTTCTTTTTAGAAACTTAATGCATTGATGTGTATCTCGAAATTGAATTTTATAAATTACCTTCCACGGTTTTTTTTCCATAAAAGTTTACTTATAAATCTTTCTCCACAAAGATGCATGATTTTGCCCAAGAAGAGTTCCCTGTGCATTACATGATTTACAAGGACTATCTATTCTTTTTCCTTTTAATAAATTTTTCCTAAATTTATCAAATGATTGCCCGATCCAAATATTAAAAATATTTTCTTGCATTACATTTCCCATGGAAACTCGTCTTTGCCAGTCCTGTGGGCACAAAAAAACATCACCGTTCCAATCGATCAAAAATTGATATGAAGGATAATAACAAGTCTTATGTATGTTTTTCACCTGATTTCCAATATTAATTGTTCCGGCTCTGTTAGTAAGTTTTACGCCAAAATTCTGTCCCTCGTCGTACCATCTATCTCTAAGAATTACAAAATCATCCGGGACTTTTGAATCTATAATCATTTTTTTAAATTTTTTAATTTGCTGCGCCCCATCGTACATACTGATTAAAAGTCTGCTTGCTTTTGAATCGTAAAGATTTTTCATCATTCTAGAGGTCAAAACGTCTCCGTTAGTAACTATTTCAACGTTGCCGGCTTTCGATAACTTTTCCGTTATGTAAAGTATATCCTTATGAAGAAGCGGTTCTCCATAACCACATAATGCAAATGCCCCTTTAAATTTTATTTGAATTAACTCTTCTGAGAGTTTGTCTATTAGAGCTCTACTCATTTTTTGATAAGTATCTGGCGCTATGTTTTCATCAGATTTAGGACAAAAAGAACAAGATCTATTGCAAACGTCAATTAAACTTAACTCGATCCAAGTGGGCAAGGGTACTCCTTGATGAATTATAAGTTCATTATCTACAAAAGTAGATCTTCTTAATAGATTTTTTTTGATTGTTTTTTCAGGGTTCATTAAATATACTAAGAATTTATAATAATATTTATCGAAAGTACAATTTTTTTAAATTTAATAATATTTAAATAGGTTTCTTTTGTTTTAGTAAATGAATTTTTTTTGGACCTAATAAAACAATTCCATGTTATTTTAGAATTATTTTTCTTAAACAAAATACATTTTGCATTCATATAATTTTATCTGCAAATTTATTTACATAATTTATAATTTGATTTCTAACAAAAGGTTTTTGATTGATAAATTTGCGAAATATTTTTGAACTTGTAGTTTTATTCATATTTTTATAAACAAAATAATCATCTTTTAAGTATTTTTTCTCATCATTAAGATTTGGGAAATATTCATAATGTAAATACATATACTCGTAAATATTTTTTTTATCAAAGTTAAGTTTCGTCTTTAATTTTTCAAGATTATTTAAGGCTGTATAAATTTGTTTTTTATTTTTTAAATGCAAACAGAAATCATAATTTATATGTGGATTGTCACCGGTATTAATTACTGGAATATTATAATATGCATACTCATGAGACACTGTTCCATGATTAGTCACTACACAATCTGGCTTCATTTGTATGATATTTTTATGGGAAATATCTTTATCTAAGTAATTAACATGAGGATATTTCTCTAATATTTGAGCATGCACATTTAATTGAGACATTAATTCATTTGGATGAGGTTTGTAAAAAAACTCTATATGTTTATTTCTCATTGAAAAATCTAAAAAAAATTTTACCTGTTCATAAAAATCTGAAAAAATTGCGTTTCTATATCGGTGAGGGTTATCAAAAAAACAGTGTGGAAAAATAACTATTTTTTTTTTACTTATATTATATTTTATTTTTATCTTTTTATTATTAAATGAACTTTTAGCAGTAAATGGTGGCAAGTTTTTATCATTTTCTCCAGATATTCTTTTTTGAATTAAATTTTTTCCTATTTTTAATGCAACTTTTTTTTGATTTTTTGAAAATTTTTTAAATATTCTTCTATAATTGTAATAAGGCGGATCATCCAAGACGTAATTATCATCTATCTTTAGTAGTCTAAATCCTGCATTGCCTTTATTTTTTGAAAATATTTTAATTATAGGAATTTTTTTTTTTGCTGCATATCTTGAGATAATGCCGTAATTAATATAACAAACATGGCTTGGAAACACGCACTTAACATTGTAAAGTTTAAAATATTTCTCAATTTCATCACAGATTTTATGGGCTCTAAAAAATATTTTTTTTAGCTTATCATCTTTAAAATTGAGGGTAGGAACATAATTTATTCTTAAGTACGTATCGTAAATTAAATCACCAATTTTAATACCCTTGTATTGGTAGTTGACTAATTTAATAGAATTAAAATTTAAACTTAAAAATTTTTTATTATATTTTTGCAAATCTTTTAAATTGTAAACAAAATTGTATTCAGACAATCCCTCTGTTACATTAAAAGATTCATATATACTTTTTAATTTTGATATGAAGAGTGAAATTTTACTTAGTCTTCCTTGATATAAATCAAAATAAAAGTATTCAGCTTGTGCCTCAAGTTTTTTTGAAAAAATATTTACGATAAAGCTATAAAAATGTATCCAGGGATTATGTGGAAATAAATCCACTAAAATTCTGTTTTTTTTTGACTTTGTTATATGATTTTTCCATTGATTTTTATTAAATGAAACATAATTGCTTTCGTCTTTATTTTTAAATACGTTTCTTTTAAAGAAGTTTAATATAGAAATTAGCATGATTGGATATTACTTTTTTCTAGAAAAATAACATACATTTTAAATAAAAATAAATATCTTAAATTTAAAAATTCTATTGAGAACAATAATCCAGGAAAAAACTTTAAAAATTTTTTCAGTGCATAAATCAAGCCAATTGAGCTATTAGTAACGGTAAGCTTAACGTGTTACCACGCTTCCACACCCGTCCTATCAACGTCGTAGTCTACGACGGCTCTATAGGAAGA
>Ga0129333_10002565_pt1 | contig 16965 bp, 21 predicted proteins | sample CPB6_08_DNA_FD_94474 | JGI IMG/M metagenome (GOLD analysis project Ga0129333, IMG submission 94474) | Freshwater to marine salinity gradient microbial communities from Chesapeake Bay, USA - CPBay_Sum_0.6_0.8_DNA | ecosystem: Environmental > Aquatic > Marine > Coastal | place: USA: Chesapeake...
CCTGTAGCTATTGTAGAGTTAGTAACACGTTCAAATTTCATAGCTTTTTCAGGCTCACGTTTGAAGTTGTTAATTAAAGAAGTTACTAAACCATTAGCAATTTCTACTTGAGTAGCAGTTGAATCAGATTGGTATACACCATCTTTAATGTAGATACGTCCTTTGTTAGAGTTCAAAGACTCATCCATAGACAATCTAATTCTGTACAAGTTGTCATTAATTGCATCAATGCTTCCAGATGAAGTATTGTAACCAATGTAATCAACTTGTTCTGCAGCGGCAGCGTAAACTTTTCTAGAAGCTTTAACTACGTCTGCTTTTTTAATAATTGGAGAAACAATTGGAGCTAAAGAAGCACCTCTTGATTGAACTACAATAAATTCAGTTACAGTTGCTGCACTTGATTCTGTAACTCTTGCACCTGCTGGAGTAAAAATACCAATTTCATATTGGTTCATTGCTGCAATAGAGCCAGTTGTTGCTGTTGCTGCACCACCTACAAATAATAAGGTAATGTCGTTTTGTGAAAATGTTGCCATTTTAATTTTTGTTTTAAGTTAATATGTGAAAATTTAATTTTTAATTATTATACTGCATCAGGAATAATAGCTGTAATTACAGCACCTACTTCATCAACAGCTGTTAAAATCCAATTTAAAGAAGCTACTTTCTCTACTTTAAATAAAGTAGTAGCTGGAATAGCTGCTTCATTTGTTACACCTCCTGTAACGTTGTTAATTTTTTGAGTAGTATCAGCTGCAAGAGATCTAAGCTCAAATCCGTTTGCACCAACCCAACCTTTAATCACTGTACCTACAGGACATGTAGCATCTGAAGGTAGACATACAATATGTCCAGCATTTGAAGAGGTTACAGTTACAAATTGATTTGTACCTGATAATAATCCAGTTGTTAATCCATCCGCTGTAGCTGTAGCTGTAGTATTTGTTACAAGAAACGCCCCATCTTTAATTAATGCACCATCAACAGTTACACCAGTAGCTGCTGTTTCTTCTGAAATTACATCAGCTGAAATATTACCATCAGAGGTAATAGCATCATTTACATAGTCTACCAACTCATTAAATTGTTTAGCGTTAACTGGAAGAGCTCCAGCAGGCGTACTAGGTCGGAAGTTAAATTTTGTTACTTTTTTAGCACTCATTTTGTTTAGTTTTTATTATTCTGAGCGTTGTTGCTCATTTATTTTTATTTGATATGTTTCTGGATCTGCTGCTCCTGCAGCTATAGTTACAGCCTCATCAATTATAGACCTATGTGTTATAGCATTTAATTGACAATCTTGTGTACCTATTACAATATTAGCAGGTTGTTTGATATACCTTAGATTATATTCACTTACTGTAAAATCATTTGCTGCTATCAATTCATGTCTTTTAACCCCTGAATCAGATGCTACATCTAATCTCCAAATAACACTACTAGATGGTTTTTTGAAAGGATTATTAACATTCATGTTATACTCATCATGTGTAGTAGGTTTAATTTTAACTACTTTACCATCTATACATGCATCAGTTGATGCTATTACAGCACTCTCTTGCACAGCAAATAAGAAATCATTAGGTAAATCAAAGAACGTTCCATTAGGCATAACTCCTACTTGACTACTAGATCTATCAGAAGTATTAAGATTTGCAGATTTAAGAAGCTCTGAGAGACCTTTACGTCTTATCTCAGTAGCTTCAAATCCTTGTCTATATTTATTTCCGTATACATCTAAAATTCTTAACATGTATCTCTCTTGAGCTTTATTTAAGAAAGTTTCTATCTCACTGTCTTTATAGCCAGGAGCATCAAAATTAGTTATCTTATCATATAAGATAAGAAACTCTTTCTTCATCTCAGTTGAGGTCATTGTTTAATTATTTTTTAGATGTTTCTAATCTAGCTTTTAAGTTCATGTAGATGTCACTATTTGCTTTATTTGATAAAAACTCAATAGCATTTTGAATAAGTGGAACTTCACCTGCATTAGCCATAGCTTCACCACCTTGCAAGAAATACTTACGTCCTTCTTTCTTGATGATTCCTGCAAATACACACTCTTCAATAAATAATCTTAAGTCTTTAGATGCATCTTTAGCAATAGCTAAGAAAGTATCTACATTCTCATCAATCATTTTACCTACTTGATCTTGTAACCAAGTTTTCTTAGCATCGCTAGGTACTTTTTTACCATACAGTTTTAAGAAATTTGTCATTTCGTCAATACTGTCTTCCATTTTACCAAAGAACTTGTATGCTTCTTTTTGTTTATCTCTAATAGTTAATCTAGTAGCTTGCTCATGATCTTCTGGAACTAAAACATACTTGTATGTTCTTTTTTTAAGTTCTTCTTTAGGCTCTGAAGCAATTAAATCTTTATTAGACAATAACAATTTATAATCTATATAATCTTTAGGGTTAGCTAAATCTAGAATCCTAACGTCTTTACCTAGTTTAATTCTATGACTTTCCCAAAAGTTTCTTTCTTTTTTATATGGAGATAAATCTCCTTTGTCAAATGACATCCCTGATTCTTCTTTATCTTCAAAAAAAGCTCTTTCAGTTTCATCTAATGGACAAATAATTTTACCACTTCTATCTCTAGGTGCAGTAATGTTGATTGTTGAACTACCTACTAAAAAGAACGCTTCATGTTCTGGATCTGTAATTAGTCCTCTTGACCTCATAATTGGTTTTACTTTAATCTTGCGATTAGGTAATTTAAATGTTCCCATAATTTTCCTCTCTTTAAATTTAACTTTTTATTATTTAGCACTCTCCCCATTGCTAGGGAGAGGCTAAGATAATAATTTTATTCTAATTATGCTTGAATATTTGAAATAAATGATGCAGTCTTAGATGGATCTCTTACAATCACACCACCGATGAACATTTTATGCTCTTCCCAAGCATCTACAGCTGAACCTACTGCACTTACAGCACCATCAGGATCAAATGGATTTCTCAAACCAGCGATATACTTGTGGATGATTGGCATACCAGCAATACCTACTTTTTGGATATTTGGTTGACCATCGTTAGTACCGATGTCCATAATATCAAATCTGTAAGATTCAGCAACACCACCATCAGGGTGAGTTAATTTATTTCTATCTCTGTTATCATACATAGAGTCAACAGACAAAGTAACTTTGATTCCGTTAGGGCCCATATATTCAACAAATTGACCACCGTATCCTAAAGGCATTTGAGTAGACAACCCTGCAGTTTTACCAGCTTTGTAAACACGATCATTAACAAATAATGGAGTATACAATTGAGTGTTGTTTTCTAAAGCTTTATGGAATAAGTAAGCACCACGCTCACCAGTTCTCATAACAAACTCACGTCTATCGCCAGGGATTTTACCTTCTGACAAATCTAACAATCTTTCAGTTAAATCAGAGATAGAGAATGTGTTGTAGAACTCAGTGTTAGCTGCTTCCATTTGCTGACGCAAACCTGCACCTTCTTTGATTTTGAAACCTGATTTACCAGAAATTTCATAACCACCTTGTTCAGTTCTGTTGTGAGTACCAAACATGTACATTCTGTTGATGTCTTGTCTAAACTCAAAGTCAAATCTGTAAGACTCATAATCTTGCCATACTTTGAACATTTTACCTGAGTTAGCATCCAACAATGCAGTACCCATTTTACGTCCTTTCAAGTTACCTGGAGTTTTTTTCATCATTCTAATTTGAGTGAATGCATTTCTCATGGTAATGTTAGACTTGTAGTGAGTTTGATGTCCTTTTTCAGAGAAAGCTCTTTCTACTGGAGAGAACTCACCAGAGAATCTTTTTCCTGCAACAGCTTCATCATAAGGCAAGAACAAGTTGTTGTCACCTGTGTCTAAACGACAAGTGTAAACAAAGTTACTACCTTCTTGAACTGGCTCACCTACGATTAAGATAGGGTAAACTTCATTTTTCTCACCAACAATACGTTGAGTGTCATCAAACCAGTCTTTACCAAAAACTAATTCAAAAGTTGTGAAGTTCAATCCTGGCTCATCAGTAGCAGTGATTGCAGTTCCATCAATTCTACATTCAATCAAAGGTACATTGTCTAACGCAGGAGAAGCAAGTTCCCATGTGTAGTCTCTGTCATCTTCAAATTCTAGAGTTGGAAATTGAGCTAGCATGGTATCAATGTTGTTACCAAAGTTAGCTGCTTGAATTTTTGTAATCATGTCAGAAGCCTTTTGTGGCGCTTGTTGCCAAATAGCTCCCAAGTGATTATCAGTTGTAAGACCCTTCCATGTAGAAGCATCTGTCATCTGTAATGGTGAAATTAACGTCATATTTATTGTTTTAAATTTTTAACTTGTTTATTATATCATTGAACCAAAAGCATTTAAAATATCATCTGCTATTGACTTAGTTCCTTTAGTTGCTCTTGAGCCTGTAGCTCCAGAGTTTGTATCTGCAGTTTGACGTGCAAATTCTTCTTTTTTAAGTTGTTCATCTAACTTGTTAATCGCTGCTGATTTAGATGTACTTACAATCTTATCCCATTTAGTCATACCATCTGTAATATGGTGTAAATAAGCTAACTTAATTAAGTACTCTTGATCATTAATCATGGAATTAACAATCGCATTAACAGGATTACCGTTAGAATCTTGTCCTGCTGGTTTAGTAAGTAAATCATATACTTTATCTTTAGACTTAGTATTAATCTTCATACTAGGTAGAATCTCTTCAGTAGACTTAATTTTATCTTTGATAGTATTAAGTCTTTCTTCTGCAGCTTTCTCAGCAGCCTTTTTAGACTCTTCAGCTTCTTTAAGAAGATTACTAGTAGTTTGTTTTTGATACTCTTGTAATCTTTTTAATGCAGCTTTAGAATCATCTACATCTTCCCCTAAATTAACAGAACGTTCAGAATATTTTGTAGCTGTTGCTTCATCATACCCTTTAATTATAAAGTCTTGTTTAATTAACAACTTTCTTAATTCTAATGAATCATCTGATTCTAAATTAGAATCTTGTATGTTATTATACTGAGACTCTATACTTTTTTGTTGTCTATAAGCTTCATTAGGTACTCCAGATCTTAAAGCTGTTAAATATTCTTTTTGATCTTCTGTTAAATCTGCAAACTCATTACTCTTAACTTGTTTGTTAATTATAGCAATTAAGTCAGATGCTGATTTAATTTCTCCTAATTCTTCTTCATCCAGTGACGGTAAAACTCCCTCATCTACAAGAGTTGAGACCAAGGAAGAGAGAGGAGTTGAGGGAACACTCTTATCTTCAGAGGGAGTCTTATCATCAATATCTTTATTATCTTTAGATTCAATGACAGGCTCATCTAAGTCTGCAATCTCGTCAATATTTATTAATCCTGAAGTGTCTACAACATCTTTTACATCTGTTTTATCACTTACATTATCATCATCAGTGTCAACGCTCTGAGCACTGGTTACAGATTTATTATCAAATGAGGCTTCTGCTCCTGCTAATAAATCTAAATTAATCCCTTCAAATAGTTCCTTACTCATATATTCTCTCTCTTTAATTTACTAATTTAACTAAAGTGCTTTGACAATTCCTAATATTTTTGTAAAAATGACCTAGCTGTTTATGGCTTTTTAGCATTTTTAGATTTGTCAATAGCTAACTTTTTTTCAGCAAGTTCCTCTTTTTTAAGATTTGATCTTACAGTCTCTGCATGTTGTTTAGCTTTAGCTTCTTTATCAGCGTTAATTTTAGCCATCTGAAGTTTAATCTTCTCTAAAGCTTCACTATTATCTACAGGTTTAGAACTTTCTTGACTAGAAGATTCTAATTCCATTTGTTTCATAACTAACTTAAGCTCACGTTCTTTATCATTATCAGCAAACTCTCTAGATTGTTTTTCTAATTCAAACTGTCTAGTATCGTCAAGTTGTTTTTGAGCAGCTTGCATTTGTTCACGTTGGATATTTATTTTTTCTTCTTCTTGCTTTTGAGCTTGCTCCATCTTATCCATCTCTGATTTTTCAATCTTACGTCTAATAGATGCAGTATCTTCAGTCATCATAATATCCATCAACTGAGAGAAGTTCAATAGTCCATTTTGTAAACCTGCATGAGCTAAATCTTTCAATTGATTTCTAATATTATCGTCTATACCAGTAGTAATAGCAATATCAAAGTCAATCTCATTAAACTGTGCACCATCTAAGTTAAAGATTTCAGTAGCTCCATCAGATAGTACAAATTGTACTTTCTTGTTACCTTTATCTTTCCAAGCATATTTAGCAGTCTCAAGCAAAGCTTCAAGTACTCTCTTTCTAGTAAATTCATGTTCTGCAAACCAGTATTCTGTTATATGACTTGATTGAGCTACTTTTCTTTGTACATTGCCTACAGCTTCTTCTGTAGAAATTTGTCCTTGTCTTGCTTCAGATATACCTGAAATCTCACCTAGTTCATGTTTAATATAACTAAGCATTTCAATGTATAATTGGATAGTGTTACCCATCTCTAAGTCAATAACAGGAGTAGGTAATTGTTGTCCACCTGCTAGTTTACCTTTAGCAGCACCTTTATTACCTTCTTTAAATGAATCATAGATTGCTAGATTCATACTTTGAGCAATAGACATCCATTGATCTAAATCCCAATTCTCAGGTATTCTAGCTAAGTCTAATGACATAATCTTACCGTGATTCTTAGCAATAGCTAACTCTACATTGTACATTAAAATATTATACATGTATTGATAAGGCTTCATTCTATCCATTAAGGATACCGCTGAATTATCGTTAGTTTGATATATCGTACCTATGATACCAGGACTACACTTAGAAGGATTTTCCATACTTCTAAACTGTACTGGCTTAGGTCTCATTCTTTTATATAAAGCGTTAGCAGCACCTTTCATATTAGCACCACCAATTTTATGACCTTCCCACCATTCATTAATCCAAAGGACTTCTGATGATTCTCCCATTACCTCATTAATCTTATAGTTTTCATCCTCTAATGAAACTACTTCATCTCCAAACTCATCAAACTTAGTAACCTTTAACATCTTACGTCTAGACTTCCAAAATACTTTTAGAACTCTAATATTACCGTAAGCATCAAATGTATTTCTATAAGGTGTACCACTTTCAAATACTTTAGTATCTATAAGTTCAGGGTCAACATTAGTAGGTTTAAACATACCAATATCAATATTACCGCCACCTGTATTAGGCCCTCCTGTAAATGTACCATTCTCAATAGAGTCTATTTCATCTGGTGATAAATCTTCGTGGTAATCATCTATAATTCGACCTGGTGATAGATAATTCTCTATAACTATAATATCTGCATCTTCTATGTATGGAGATAAACCTGATCTTACAACGTGTACATGTTTAGGGTTTAATCTTTCTACTATAGGTTCTCCAACTATCACATCAACTAAATAAACTTCTTCGGCTACTAGTAAAGCATCTTTAAAGCCTTTAGAAAACTTCTGATCTAATCTTAGTTTTTGTGATAAGTGTGCTAATATTTGAGTAGCTGTACGTTCTCTTAAATCTTGATACTCATAGTTTTTAAATTTATCAAAAGCTGCAAGTTTCTTTTTTAAAGATTCTTCATCTATTGATTCTTTTTGAAACTCTGACATCATTAGCTCATAGAACTTATCTTTAAGCTCATTCTCTTTATTAGAGATTGCATCATCATTGATTACTCTAACCTTATATTCAATACCACGTTTAATAGCTTCACCTACAAGTAAGTCAATCTTAGGGTTGGCTATTGGGTAATTTTGCATAGTTGAAGGCATAGTTAAATGCTTCAACTGAAAGGGATTTATAGCTATCTCTACATCATTAGGATCTAAGATATTACTATATAAATTATAATTGATCTGCTTGTTTCTTACATTCTTTCTAAGACCTTCATGTCTCCAAAAGATTAAACTCTCAGCAGCATCTATATTCTTTTTTCTCCACTCAGTATTCTTTTGTTTAAAAGGTTTCTTCTGTGCGGGAAAATGTATAACGCTAGTATCTGGCAACATATTCTTCTAAATTACAAATTAAATAATCATTTGTTAGTGTCTTGGAAAATTATTTCTGCGATTTGTATGGCTTAATTCCATAAAACCATTCATTGTATCTAACCAACCATCATTAGAATTAGGTAAAGCATTCTTATTAAATCTGCTTGTAAAGAATGAGTCTTGAGCTAAATCTTTAACTTTAACAGCTTCTTTAGGAGAATGATCGTATAGTTGATATTTATCTTCTTTTAAAATTAAAGCCATACCTAATGCTGATATTCTATCAAAGTTACCATTAGGGTTATAAGATATTAATTCATTTAATAAACCTATAGATTTAATATTATGTAGATTTAATCTACCAGAACCTTCTTCAGCTGTTGGGTCTGGAGATACTAACCAACTATTAATTAATCTTAATGCATAAGCATTAACAGCAACTGTAGCTGTAGTACCATATTTTCTATTACCTACTTTTAGAATCTTAACATCTGATGTATCACTTAATGATTTAGGTGTTTCAGCTAATAGGTGTATACTATTCTTTTTCTCATAGTGCCAGAATAAACCTTTTTTATTCTGCTCGTAGTTATTCTCAGCGTTATAGAATAGTGTTAATCTTCTAGTTATCTCATAGAACTCTGTAGTCTCAGGTCTACCTGTAAACTCAGCTACAATTCTATCAAAGAATGTATCTATTACAAAAGCACTACCTAATGACAATGTAGAACTCTCATCATCATCATAGGTATCTGTGCCAACTATATATCTATTACCCATTGTTTTACCTTCACCATCTAGCTTAGGCATCTCAAATATTTGTATAAGTCCTGGTTTATTCTTGTTATCTTTAATAGGCCACTCTCTAAGTAAGCCTGAAGCTTCTTTGTTCTTCCATGTTATCTTACCTTCTGCACCAGTAACTAATTCACCAAACCAAGTTAAATCTTCATATTTATGAGGTTTAGTTTTAATCTCAGATAGTTGTTCTTTTAAATCAGCAACAGGAAACATATTTTTGTTACTGTTTAAGAACATCTCTGAAGGCTTAATAGGGTAGTTCATCATCTCCATATCAAGAGCATTAGATGACCTAGCACCTTTTTTCTCCTCCCTACGCTTCTCATAAAAAGCTATAGCTCTATCTACATCTGTATTACCATTGTGGTCTTTAAACTCGTTATTAGCGTAATAAGCAGGTATAAAAAATCCAATAGGTTTAGAACTACCTTCCCATTCATCAGTAAAGCCTAAAAATCCATAAGCTTCAGGATCTCTAAATATAATTTCTGATTCTTGTATCTTATCAACGTTACCTCCAGTACCTATGTAAAAAGAAGAACCAAACTTATTACCGTTTCTTGTTTGACAAGCTTCATTGCTGTTTTCACAGATTCTATTATCTTCTCCTAGAAATCTAAAATCTTCATTTAGTTCAAATCCATAATATTCACCTACATCTAATTTTTCTATAGTGAAAGAACTTCTAATGCTAGATCTCTCTACTTTATAATCTTTAGGTACTTGTTTTCTAGTAACTTTACACGGTATTCTAGCTATATCTCCAGTGATTGTACATTGTTGTCTTGTTTTTTCTACACCCTTATGTGTAAATACATGATTACAAGTAGATACTCTAAAACCTAAACTTCTAGCTACAAATACAACTTTATCAAATAACTCAGGTCTATTTGTTTGAGTAAATACATATTCATAGCCACTGTCTCTTTTACTTAAAGTTCCATCTGAATCTAATAAACCTGCTAATAGTTGCAATCTATCTGAAATACTACTTAATTGAAAATCTTTATGCAGATGTTTTACATTTAGTGTGTTATACTTCTTTAAAGCTTGTCTAATGGTATTACCTTTTCTTTTATAATTAGCTGTAGGACAACACAGTACAACACCATGACCCTCTCTTGTATAGTAATCTAAACCTAATGAAGTATAATAGTTAACTAAATAGTCTTGTATTTCAACCTCTGAATAATGATAACAAACACCTGAAGATTTAACTACTCCATCTCCTAGGTATAAACCCATAAAATACGGATCTATATCTAAAGTTACTTTAGGAAATTCTATTTCTCCAGATTTTAATGTGTATGTTCTTTTTTTACGTCTATTACTAATTGTTGAGTTATACCATTCTTCAGCAGTAGTTGTGAATATCCCATCGCTAGGTTCGTTTGCAAATTGCTCTAAGTATAATTTATGTCTACTATTTACCGTATAAGATACACCATTAGATTGTTTTATCTTATACATAGTATCTAAACCGTTGTATGTTTTTTTAACAGTCCTAAGTGTACCATCATGTCCCATAATTAAGGAATCTGTAGTTATATTTTCTACAGTATTTAATGTTCCATCAAACATTCTAACCTTAGTTCCTGGTGCATAGCAGGCATGTACCTTAAGCACAGGTTCTAATAAACCTACCTCCTCTATAATCATTACAGTAGGTCTAGTACCTGCAGCTGCCTCTGGGTTCTCTACAGTGTAGATACCGTGTTTAATAGTAGATCTACTACCAACTTCTTTCATTTCACCAGCTACTTTTTTCTCATATACAGCTCTCCAACCTCTTTTATTATTAGGAAGAAGTGTACCTGACATTGATTTTTTAAGTGGTGAAGGTATCTCGTTATCTGTGTTATATGCCCAAGCACCTTTAAGGTTGTTCATAGCATTCTCTACTTTCTCAAGTAAGTCAGTAGATTTAGAAGCTATACCAGCTCCTACAAATATCTCAACCCTTCTATGTTCTTTATCATATCTCTTTTTACCATCAGTAATAAGTTCATGTAAGATAACACCGTTACCCACACTGTACGACTTACCAATACCCCTGCTACCTAGCAACATAAGATCTTTAGCCTTATTTTGATAGAGTGGTTTACCTAGGTTTTTATCATGTAGCTTTCTTAAATAATCTCTAGCAGGTATATAACTTTTTAATTTATCAGGTGTCTTAAACGCAGATTCATATTTCTTAGCAGCTAAATCAGATATAGTCTTATTACCTAATTCCACATCTAACACCTCTCTTAAACAGGTATAATCCTCATCTCCTTCAAATCCACTAAATCCTCTAGCTTCTATCCAATTATAAAATATCTCCCACTCAGTATCTCTTAATGTAGGTCTAGTTAATATAGGAGCAGATGCTACAGAGTTTTCATCTTCCATCTCTATTTGTGTAAGATTTACATAAAAGTAAAGTTGGGGAGGCATCCATCTCCACTTTGTTTGACCTTCTATATCTTCAATATGTGTTATTGAAATATCTAAGTTAACTCTATCATCATCTACTCCCCAGAAGCCTTCTATAACTCTCTTCTTCTGCTCTCTCCAAAAAGTTAAATAGCCTGCTGATGACGGATGTAAATCTGGTACATCGTCTAATAAAAAGTTTTTTCTATTATTTATTCTTATAAAAGGCATTATATCAATCCTAATTCTCCTGCTGATTCTTTAATTCCACCTCTGGTTTTTCCATTAGCTTGTTCTTGTTTAAACATATTCATAATCTCTTCATACTGTGAATAGATTTTACCTGTGTTTAATATCATCTTATCTAATTGATCAGCTGTTTCCATGTCATACTTAGTCTTATCAATTAACTGTTGTCTGTCTACAAGCTTTAAATTAAAGTTTCTAAGCATCTTCTCAGCTACTGTTAAACAACGCTCATAGTATTCTGTATACAACTCTTTAATTTCTTTAGTCTCCCAATTAAACTTTTTATCTCCTATAAAGTCTTCAGCTATCATTCTTTTCTTCTCAGCCTCTGGAACATTAATCCAGGGATTACCCTCTTTCATATCTAAGCAAAGAGCAATAGCCCACATTATCTGTGAGCTACTTTCTTTACCTTTTGATTTATCTTTAGAATGATAATCCTTGAATTTAGTAACAGATAAAAAGTTTGGATTAGCTGTCCAAAAGTTTATGTTTGTATCTAATGTTTCAAGTATAGCTCCCATATTAATAAATTGCTACAACATTACCTTCTGTAAAAGCAATATACTTCTCACCGCACATAGGTTCACCTCTCATAAAGTCAGCAGTTTTAATCTTAACTTCATCACCTACTTTAACTGATTCACACTGAGGGCCCACAGCAATAACTTTAACTTTCTGTACTTTAGCTAATTGCTCATTTACAAAAGCTAACTGATCTGCTTCAGATAGTTTAATTTTAGTTTTAGGCTTCTCAATTGGATTTTCTACAATGATATAAGCTTTAATAGGTCTTGGTACTCTCTCTTCCATAATGTTTAATTTAATTATTTTTTATTTGCAATCCTCTTCATGTTTTTTTCTACCATAGCCTTATCAGCTGCAGTAGCTTTCTGTGTACCTCCATTAAATGTAATAGGCTCTACAGTTCTCTTATCTCTACCTCTATAGTAATAACTTCCTCTATCTTTAACAGGTTTAACAATAGCTGTCTCTGTTTTAAATTCAGCAAGTACCTCATCTATAGATTTATCCCCATAGAATAGATTAAAGTTATCATCTTCTATTGGATTAGAGCAATACTTACAGCTATAATACTCTCTTGTAAACAAGTAAGCGTGATAGCCACTTCCGTTTGTAGCTTCAGGTATAACAACTGTAAGCTCTTCATTATTAACTTCACATCCATTGTGTGTACATTTAAATACTATCTTTCTCTCCATCCTTATTAGATTTATATGTTCCCATGTTACATTTCTCAAAAAACTTAAAAGCTTGTTCAGATTCTACATCCTCTTTTCTCATAATACGTTTAGACAGCCAGATATAATTACCTTGCTTAGCTTGCTTCAAATGTGACTTAGCTAGCTTAGTTCTAACTTTGTATTCTTCAAATGTTTCATCGTCTTCTACTAACCTTCTGTTTACCACAGAGTTACGTATTTTAAATCCTTCGTTCTCAATATAACGATAACCTCCAGGTGTAATTAATTCACCTTGCTTAACCTCCTCTAAATGTTTCTTAGCCTCTTCCATACTATAATTTATTAAAATTGAACTTCAAATATAACACTTATTAATTAACTTAACAAGTGTCTAAAAGGTTTTGACTCTCTATCAGCTATATATTTTTTATATTCTGACCACAACTTCTTAATTCTCTTATATTTATCTACAATTATAATCTCATCATACCCTATATTCAAATATACAAGATTATCTTCTTCTAAATCTTCTCTCATCTTAGGGTTAGCTTCTTCTATTGTAAGAATATCGCCTAAATCTATAACTTTTCTAACTCTAGATACAACATTAGTATCAGTGTCTATCATTATTCTAACTACTTCTAATTCTGTATCCATATTAATGTGGTTGTTTAATATATGTTCCATTTCTTGTATGTTTAATAGCGTTAATTATGTCCCATCTAGCGTAAAATATACCTAGATTAGTTAATCTGAAGTTAGGAAATGACTCACAATTGTCTACATCTGACTCTGCTATACCTCTTTTAGCACACTCAAACTGAGATTCCCATGCAGCTTTAGCTACTTCAAAGCTAATACCATGTTTAACAGCAACTTGTTTTATAATCTCCTCTACTTTTTTCTGCATTGTACTGTAAGTGTTATAATTTGATCATCAAATTCTGTTAAAATATCAGCTGTATGATCTACATGTTGTGATTGCCAAGTACTTATAATACCTTCATACTTAATTAAGTCTTTTATATACTTATCTAAGTCGTTATTCAAGTATATAGCTGTGAAGATGTTCATGCTAGTCCTTTCCATTAGATATATCTATAGTGAAACTTAGTGTAAAACTATCTTCAGGGTTAACAATTATACTCTCTAACAGTCTTTCTTCACCAGAATAACCTATAATTATACCTTTTTTTCTTAAAGAACCTATAGTCTGTTCAAATACAGCTCTAGTCATAGCTACTTTATTCCTGTTAGTTATAGAATCTCTAATAGCTACCTTAGTATCTGTAGCAAATACAAGTTTATACCTGTCTTTAGGATCAGTTATATGCTTTTTAATATAGTTATAATACAACAAACCAGCTAGTACATCAGCTTCTGTATCTTTAATCCTAAGAATAGGCTTCATTAACTCTAAATATAGCCTGTAAAACGTCTTTATATCTTTACTAGGTAACTTAATTCTCTTCTCCATATAAGCAAATATATATCACATCTTTCTAATTTCCAAATATCTGTAAAATAAAAATACCTAGATGGAGAGTCTAGGTATAGTCATTATAGTTGAATTGCCCGACTGGGCTAGAAGGAGGTACTATCTAATTAATAAAGCGTCCTAAAAGGGATTCCAACCCTCACCTTCCCAATATTTCAGGGTTAATACCACAGCCACTTGCGGTAAAGTTCTGTCATTAAACTACTCAGACGCTTTGGTTAAACCTATCAGCTTTAACACCGATAATCTATAGACCTTTCATAAAATAAGCCACCTCTTCTTTAAGGAGGTAGCCTATTTAAATCAATATCAATAAAATCGCATATACAAGTATACGTATCATATTTGTAAATTCCAAACAATTATTACATAAAATAGTTAAAATAAACGTAAGTAGTTGATCCTAAGATAAATAAAATTAATCTAACATTAAACTTATCTACATCTATCAAAGCTGAACTATCATCTTTTAGCTTAGTTGTAGAAAATCTATCGGGATATACCCTACTATCTAGTTTATTTCTTGTATAAAAGTATAATCCATTACTTATAAATGGTTGTATTACAGATAGTTCAAGTATGTTACTTAAAGTAATCATATAACTATAATCTAATATAACCATTAACATTATGGTAGAAGAAAGTAAGCAAAGCCTTTGTAGTACTTTGTATACATGAATATCTAAACCTAATACATCATTATCAAAATCATTAGCCTTATAAGCTTTATGAAAGGCATGAGCATCTTGTATACCTTCTATAGCATAGTAAGCTAACCAAACTATTAATATATACGCTGCTACCATTTTTTATATTTAAAGCCTCTATAGAGATAAGAACTTAGCTTATAGATTATAACTAACCCTCCTGCAACCATTACAGTAGAGCCTATTTTATCGTAGATATAAGCTGTATCATAATCACCTATACTGATATAATAATCTATTACAAATGATAATATGAATAATATTGGGAATATCACTAATAGTTCTACTGGGAATGCTTTTACTTTACTTAGTAGTTTCATAGTTTATTTGTTTATGTATAACATTGGAGCATCTATTAGCTCAGATTCTATATAACCTATGTTATACTTATCTATAGCCTCTTGTGAAGGTATTAAGAAGCCTTCCTTATCTTCTATACAGTAGTGAGCCTCAAATGACTCAAAAGGCATATCTAGTTTAGATAGGTCTATTGTGTATATTTTTCTCATAGTAAATGTGATTTATCTTCTTCTATTAGCCAGTATAAAGTATAATCTAAGTCGTCTATAGTTGCTATAGAAGGTATATCTAAGACTATGTTTTCTTTATTAGGGGCTATTGGTAGTATTAATCTAACTGATGATCTACCATCAAAGGGTTTTGATACAACTAATAGATACTTATCCATAGGATCTTTCCATGTACCTAAAGAACCTTCTCTAATGATGTGTCCTTCTGCTTTAGTATAACCTCTTTCTAATAGTTTTTGTTCAGTTATCATTTAGCTAAGGTAGAGTAGAGGTATGACAATTCCAAATTTTTTAGAAAATTTTTGGAAATATTTTTGGGTTTTTGAGTGATGACCACCTCCAACTTACACCCACACCTATTATATTTTGGCGGGATACCCGCACTATGTTTATATTTATTAATTTTTTATTTACGTTATTATGAAGTTCACAATCACAACAACAAAAGCTAATCCTAACACAGTTGTTAATGTTAGCGAAACAGACCCTTCAAAAGGGTGGATTCTTATCAAAGAAATCAATCCTGTCATCCGCTACGGACAGGAGTTTGAGAATGCAAGATATGCATTGTTTAGAGGGCCGTTAGAGCGCTTAAATGCAATGCAAGGTCTTGTTAAAGGTGCGGACTTTGAAGCTTTAATGAAAGCTCGTGGTTATGCAGGCTTAAGAATTGTTACAACGGACAGTCTTACTCCGTCTTACGAGGGCCAAAAGCCTCGTAAAATGTCGGATAAGAAGGGTGGACAACCAATCTTATCTGTTGACGGACAGTTTATCTACCGTACATTAACTATCTCTGATGTTAGTGATACTACGGAAGATACAATTCTTCCTGTTCAGCGTATTGCCGTTGTTAAGACAGCAGCTGTAGCAGCAGTTGAAGCAACTGTTGAGAACGACCCTGCATAGCAGGTATGAGAGCATAGGGTAACTCCTATGCTCTCTTTTTTTAATTTGATATTTAATAGATTGTAAATCTATTATTAAGATAACAAGTTTGGGGGCACGCTCTGGTATTAAAGAAAAATGTTATTGACACAGAACAACATTAGCTAATAACAACGTGATACGTGAAGCCAACATTAATAAAGGAAGGTATACATTAACAACTGAAGCGAATTGTGTAGTAGGTTGTTAATGTACCTTTGTTAATTAAATACCTTTTTTAAACCTTTAGTACATCTAACGCCCTAAATTAAAATCAATTATAAACCCTTTAATCTCTCTATTATGACAAACTATTTAAATAATCAACCATCTCTTGATACAATAACCTGCAATAAACAAGACTTAATAAACCTTATACAAGCATTTATTTTGCAAGGTGCTGATGACCGAGATAATTTTGGACATGTTTTTAATCCTGAAGAATACGAGCCAAGTATTAAGCTTCAATTAAAACAACTTGAAATTAATAAATATTAACCCTTTAATCTCTACAAAATGGAACAAGTATTAATCAATGGACAATACATAGATATTCTATGTGACATCAGATAGTCTTATGAACAATGAAGATAGACTGATGTTAGCAGTTGGTGTAGTTACACTAG
>Ga0129333_10002566_pt1 | contig 16963 bp, 13 predicted proteins | sample CPB6_08_DNA_FD_94474 | JGI IMG/M metagenome (GOLD analysis project Ga0129333, IMG submission 94474) | Freshwater to marine salinity gradient microbial communities from Chesapeake Bay, USA - CPBay_Sum_0.6_0.8_DNA | ecosystem: Environmental > Aquatic > Marine > Coastal | place: USA: Chesapeake...
ATCAAGCGCAGGGCCGGCACCACCGATAAGATTATCGATACTTGTTTTTACAAATGCAGTGGTAGCAAGTTGAGTGGAATTATCACCAGTAGTAGCAGTGGGTCCAGATACAGCACCAGTAAAAGAAGCTGTTCCGCCGACATAAAGATTCTTAGCAATACCGACACCGCCGGATACAATAAGCGCACCTGTTGATGTAGATGAACTAGCTGTAGTATTTTGTAATAATATATTTCCGGATACAGTGGTATTACTATTAAGATTTATAGAAGACCCAGTTAAATTAAATATTCCTCCCGCCGAAATATCAATAGCACCATTATTACTATCGATTGTAACAGCCCCGTTTCTTCCGAGTTTTACTTTTCCGGTGCTTGATGTGCCTGTGTTTATATTTGTATCTGAAGCATTAGATGTGCCGGTATTTATATTTATACCAAAGGCATTTGAATTATTAGTACAAGCGATATTAATTTGACCGCCGGTTTTAGAAACATCATTTGCAATATTCAAAGTCCCGGTTGATTGACCCCTATTAATAGTATTAGTACCTGATGTGTTATTGTAAAAAATATGATTTTGACCAGTAGCAGTACCGGCAATCTCGGTGCTTGCTTCTGATGAACCAACTGTAAAGTAAGATGATCCAATTCCTCTGATGCCATTAGAATATAAAACATTACTAATCCTAGTGGATCCACTTACATCCAAATTATACGAAGGATCTTTGGTATTTATACCAACAAATCCGGAGCCGCCTGCGGCAAACAATGAAATACGATCGGCAGTGGTACCATAACCGGATTCATTTTCAACGCCGATGGTAAGAAGACCCCTTTCCGAAGCGCCTCCTACGTTTTCTTGATATTGAATATACGCATAATCACTACCATTATTATTCGTAGATCTGAAAACAATAGAAGATGCACCAGATGCATCGCCATGTTGTAAAACAAGCGAACCGCTTGAAGTAGATGCAACAGATCCAGAAGGTTCCAAAATCAATAATTTTGCTGATCCAATTCTATTATACACATTATCCAGACTACCAATAGTTACATTACCATAAATATCTGCAGTAGACCCAACCGATAAATTATCAGAAACACCAAGAGATGTGGTACCGATGCCCTGAGCACTTAAGATATTATTATTACCTGTTAAATTTATTTCTTGCATTGAAAATCTTGATGCATTACCACCATTAGCAACAAAATTAACACCTATAGATTTTATAACAAGCGCATATTTTGAATAAAAACTACTATTTGATAAAGAATTATAAGTAAAGGTTGGTTGTCCTGTAGTAGTCATAGCATTATTAACTGTATTACTAATATCAAAATTGTAAATAAGATTCCAACTTGTTCCATTATTAGAACCAAGCATAGATCCCTGTGCAGGATAACGATTAGATCCTGTAGTATAACTAAAACTACTTAAATTTATTTGATAAGGCAGATCAAGATGGAATCTAAAACCAGGATATGCAGTTGATGTAATATCAGAGATAGTATCCGATAAATTCCAAACATTAATACTAGGATCTCCAACAACTGAATTATATCCATATGGAGTATTTATATTTGTTGCTGTGTAATCAAAAACTTTATATGGGTTTTGAGTTGTAGGATCAGTTTGTTGTGTTGATGATGTATATGCAAAATAAGATCCGTGCCCAGGTATATTAGTAACATTTGCAGTCATTGCAGAAGGTGGCTGTCTGGATCCAACCCCTGTTGTTTTAATTGTATTGTTGTAAATAGAAATATTTCCACCAACAAATAGATTTCCGGCAATTCCCGCTCCGCCGTTCACAATAAAAGCACCGGATGATGTAGATAAAGAATCAGTTGTATTTTGAACTAATACATTACCAGAGACAGTAGTATTACCGCCGATTACGACCGACTTTGCAATACCAACGCCACCCGCCACAATAACAGCACCTGTGGATGTAGACGAACTATCGGTAGTATTTTGCAATAACACATTACCAGAGACGGTGGTATTTCCACCGATCACGACCGACTTAGCAATACCAACACCACCGGATACAATAACAGCACCAGTAGCAGTAGATGTGCTATCAGTTGTCGCATTTGCAATAATATTACCAATTAAATTCGCAGCAGTAACATTTCCACCTACAAAAATATTTCCAGCGACTCCAACACCACCGGACACAATAAGAGATCCGGATGTAGTAGAGGTACTTACAGTAGTATTCTGTAATAGCACATTACCAGAGACAGTAGTATTACCGCCGATAAAAACCGACTTAGCAATACCAACACCGCCGGATACAACAAGTGCACCAGTAGCAGTAGAACTACTATCTGTGGTATTCTGAAGTCGCACATTACCAGAGACGGTTGTATTACCACCGATTACGACCGACTTAGCAATACCAACGCCACCAGACACAATAAGTGCTCCTGACGATGTAGAGCTACTATCAGTTGTATTCTGAAGTAGCACATTACCAGAGACAGTTGTGTTACCACCAATAACAACTGACTTTGCAATACCAACACCACCTGATACAATAACAGCACCAGTATTTGTAGAACTACTATCAGTGGTATTTTGTAATAACACATTTCCAGATACAGTAGTATTACCACCGATAACAACCGACTTTGCAATACCAACACCACCCGATACAATAATAGCACCTGATGTTGTAGAACTACTATCAATGGTATTCTGTAATAACACATTACCAGATATAGTAGTATTACCACCAATAACAACTGACTTTGCAATTCCAACACCACCAGATATTATTACTGATCCAGATGATGTAGATGAACTATCTGTGGTATTCTGTAATAACACATTACCAGATACAGTTGTATTACCACCGATAACTACCGACTTTGCAATTCCAACACCACCAGACACAATAAGTGTACCAGACGATGTAGATGTACTATCAGTTGTATTCTGCAATAACACATTTCCTGATACAGTGGTATTTCCACCAATGACGACCGACTTAGCAATTCCAACACCACCACTCACAATAACAGCACCTGATGTTGTAGAGCTACTATCAGTAGTATTCTGTAATAAAACATTACCAGAGACAGTAGTATTTCCACCGATAACGACTGACTTAGCAATACCAACACCACCACTCACAATAACAGCACCTGTACTTGTAGAGCTACTATCAGTAGTATTCTGCATAAGAACATTTCCAGATACAGCAGTATTTCCACCGATAACTACCGACTTTGCAATTCCAACACCACCAGATATTATTACTGATCCAGATGAGGTAGAACTACTATCAGTGGTATTTTGTAATAACACATTTCCAGATACAGTTGTATTACCGCCAATTACGACCGACTTAGCAATTCCAACACCACCGGATATTATTACTGATCCAGATGTTGTAGAACTGCTATCGGTGGTATTCTGTAATAATACATTACCGGATACAGTAGTATTACCACCAATAACAACAGACTTAGCAATACCGACTCCACCGCTCATAATTACTGATCCCGTGGATGTAGAGCTACTATCAGTGGTATTCTGTAACAAAACATTTCCGGATACAGTAGTATTTCCACCGATAACTACCGACTTTGCAATTCCAACACCACCGGATATTATTACTGATCCAGATGATGTAGAGCTGCTATCAGTGATATTTTGCAGAAGAACATTACCAGAGACAGTTGTATTACCTCCGATAACAACCGACTTAGCAATTCCAACGCCACCGCTCACGATTACCGCACCCGTGGATGTAGAAGTACTTGTAGTAGTATTCTGCAATAATACATTTCCGGATACAGTAGTATTACCGCCAATCACAACTGACTTAGCAATGCCGACACCACCGCTCATGATTACTGATCCCGTAGATGTAGAACTACTATCAGTAGTATTCTGTAATAGCACATTACCAGAAACAGTAGTATTTCCACCAATAACAACCGACTTAGTAATTCCAACACCACCACTCACAATAACAGCACCTGTACTTGTAGAGCTACTATCGGTCGTATTTTGTAATAGCACGTTACCAGAAACAGTAGTATTTCCTCCGATCACAACCGACTTAGCAATACCGACACCACCAGATATAACAAGAGCCCCTGTACTTGTAGAGCTGCTATCATTAGTATTCTGTAAAAATAAATTACCCAAGATGGTAGAATTACCACCAATAAAAACAGATTTCGCGACGCCTACGCCACCACTCACAATAAGCGCGCCCGATGTAGTTGATTCACTATCGGTTGTTCCTAAAACCATACTATTCCCAGCCACATTAGTGTTACCACCCACAAACACACTTTTCGCAATACCAACACCACCCGAAACAACAAGTGTTCCTGAAGAAGTATTGGAAGCATCAAGGGTATTGTATAAATAAACATTTCCGTTTTGAACAGAAACGTCACCACCACTAATGTCGAGAAAACCCTTCAAATAGGTATCAACGAACTTGTTAGTAGAAGAATTTGAACCCCAAGACATAGTAAATATATATAAATTGATATATATTTACTATGAAACCTTAACTAATTTTACCATTGGTGTATAAATCCATTTTTTATACTCATATTTCCTGATATATCTAATGTATACCCTGCAGCAATTGTTTTTTTCCCTAAAGCCGCTTTGAGTGATGTAGTATTCATTTCAACATCTAGATTTCCATATATAACAGCATTTCCACATACATCAAAATTATTTAATACATTCGTTTTACCGCCCACTGTAGTATTTCCGATGTATATTTGGCTCGCATTTTCTGGTAAAATTTCAAAACTGCTATTGTTCGTCATTAACCGTCCAGAATCGTTTATTCTTAGATCACCCGACAAAACCATATTCCCGGAAACTTCAAATACATTATAATTGTTATGATTGAAGAAATACGGGTAAAATAAATCGAAAATATACGATTCTCCGGCAACAGTATTAGTTACATAATTTGTAATTGTCCCAGTTATTAACAAATCATTGTTTCCTCTACTCACAACATTTTTCAAATTAGTATTCCATAATCTAGAGGCGTTACCCATATAGTTCAATTCATCATATGTAAATGTTCGCCAAGTTGCATATCCATCAGTTGAAAACATTATTGTTCCATTGTCTCCAACTGCATATGCAGTTTGTGCATTCACAATATAAATCCCTTTGAGCGCACCAACAACCGATATATTATTCCAACTATTTGCAACCACATTATGTGAATAATAAATAGAATTAGTTCCAACAATTATAGAGTGATAATTTGATCCATCAAAATAAAATTTCACGGCATAATATGTGCCCGTTTCTACAATACTTGTATATGTATTATTTGTTATATCGAATTTGCGAATACCGCCTTCTCCAACAATGTAGGCATATGAATTATCAAAACCGTCGATTGCATTTATAGATGAAAGGCTAATATCGCACTGTTCGCTTAAAATGGTGGAAACATTTCCAATGGATGGATATGACGCAAATGCGCCGCTATTTAAAATTCGACTATTTGCGCCAATAACACCTCCAATAATAAGACGTGATTTATTAGGTGATAAATAAATAGCCTGTATATTAATATTATAATCGGATGTTACGATTACTGATGAAAAATTAGTACCATAATTACTTGAATAATAAAGATAATTTTGATCTCCGCCAACCAAATATAGAGGTTCGGAAGATGAAGCATATCCGGCATTGAATTTGATACTTTGAAGTTCCAAATCGTCCACAGGTTTATTTAATTTTAATTGAGACCACGTGAATCCTGCATCGGATGTTCTTAATATATATTGATTATAGAGACTTCCCTCTTTAATGGGCGATCCAAATGCAAATCCATTATTCCCATAAAAAGCCTGTCCCAAAATTTCAAATGAACTATCGGTAACAACATTTATTTCTTGGTGATTAATTTTAACAGGTCCATTGATTTCCATCGCATATTTATTAATACCTTCGCCATCTTTTTCAATGCTATGTTTATTCACCGCGATTGTTGTTCTCAGTTGTTTATTTAAATTTCCACTTATAATATTCATAGCGGAATGTTTCACATTACTGGAATCGGTGAGCGCAAGCGAACCCATAATTAAATTGCCTGGATAGTAACCTCCACCAACAGCCAATCCAGCACCCCCGCGATTCTTCATAGTCATAAACACATTTGACGAATAATCGACAGACACTATATTTGCAGCATCTCCAGAATTATAACTCAAATCATTATAATAATAATATAAATATGGCGAAACATTATTGGATGAATCATATATTATAACGGCCTCTTTACCAATAGCAACATCCGATTTATTTTCAGAGAAAATCGCGGTCGGTAAAACCCGAAAAGCGCTGCTCGCATCCACTGATAAACTCCCACTCGTATCATACATTATTCGTGCCCCGCGATTTTCTGTAGCCAAATTCATCGAATTATCGACATAGAAATCCATATAAGATCGGGTTGGCTCTACATTCACTGTTATCCCTTGGTTATTTACATTTCGCGCAATGACGTTTTTATTATTGAGGACACTGGTATGTATATCAATCGTTCTTTCCATATTTCCGCAAATATCAAGAGTTGCATTCAGGCCAGTATTTTGTTTATTAATTCCGACCATATTATTTGTTCCTGAAATGAGTGAAAATGGTGCGGTGTCTGGTCCCAAATAAATATTTCTTTTTATATATAAGTCTTCGGATATACCAACATTACCAGATATATCAGTTCCTAATACAGTGAGCTTTCCGTGAATAACAACATTTCCAGAAAAATCCGAATCGCTATAAACATTTAAATTACCTCTAATAATGGCGTCTTTTGCTACATCCAATGATCCTGTAAACTTCCAATCACCAAAATATTGGCTTCGCATCACGAAATTTTCACATACTAATGTATTCACAGTCAAATTATTCATATTATCAAATTTATCTTTTCCACCATATTTTTTCCATGACGTCATTTACAGTCTTTATGGTATAATACTATATAGTATATTTATATGTTTCTATATCAACGAGATACAGTGTTATATCGTTGATTACTAAACTTTCAGGTTTAACGGTTTATAATAATCCGAAAAAGCCCTTTTTACTGCTATTTTTATTTGTTTTGTTGTGACTGCTGCGTTTAATTTTATTGCGAACACTACGTTCGCCATGTTTTTTGTCCATCTTCTTTGATAAAAAATCGCGGATTTCGGACTCTTTCTCTATAATCATATCGACAATCTCTCTATAGAAATTTCGGAATTCATCGCGTCTCTTTTTCATATCATCAATAGTGAACCATTGTATCTCTATTTTTTCAAATAATTTGGTGTCGTTCAGCATCTTTTTGTTCATTCTATTCCATAAAAAATAATGCGAATTGTTGTAGAACTTCGGCATAGATTCATATTCTGGATACGGCAAGTGAAATAAGTGAATATGATATGTTTCTTTTTGCATCTTAAATACGCCGCCATTTTTTTTAATAAGTGTCGAGATCATTTTTCCGTCTCCCAAAATACCAGTCAATTCTTCACTTCCTTCTCGCACTGCTGCTTGGAAAATGGATTCGCCTTTATCAACCCCTCCGCCAAAATCAGACCATCCGGGTGTATCTGCAAGAGAATTCTCCTTTCCAAAAAGAAAATATAGAGTTCCGTCATAAAAACAAGCTGGTAAAATACTTGCGCCAACCATTTATATATATAATCAGGTAGTTTTATTCGTGTGTCAAAAGAAGACAAATCGAAAAATCGCCTCCATTCAAATTCATAACACGTCCGGCATCATCTAATAGTTCTAGATTCATTCGTTGGATATTCACCTTTTCTCCATATTTTCTTACTGATGATACTAAATATCCATTTGTAAGATTTGCACACAGTGTTTCACCGAATTCTATTGCAGGTATGGAGATTTTGGCGATAATGTTTTTGTTTAAACTTGTGTTTTCAAATGGTGCTATAAACGAATTCAAGTTGCTTTGTGAGAATTCATTAACGGCTATAAAGACGTGTCTCGGCGAACGAATCAATAGAACTTGTTCAGAATACAAACGCTTAACCGATGTGACTGTATAACCCGTATCTCGGAATCCCAAAATCCATCCAAGACTATTTCTTAAATTTGCATCAACACTATTTCCAGCAACATTTACATTCATTGTAATAGTTGCCGTGCTAGAGGAAGATGAAAAAACCGATAAATTGTTTGAAATATCGAATGATAAATCCGAATATGGAGCACCTAAAGCAACTAGTTTTGCATTAATTTCAGTCTTTAATGATGCGGGGGTGTAATAACCAGGTGTTAATATTAGCATTGCGGATGATGAACTAATAGTGATCTTCAAATAATTGTTTCCGAGACCATCACAATCGCTGTCGCCTCTAATATTGTAAAATGTAATAGGTAAATCGGCGCTTACTACTTCTAAACTACGCACTTCGTTGAGACGCTCTCCGAAAATAACAGTTGTACTGGCGTTTTGTCTATAGTCGTAGTCTCTGCGATATTTTGTATCAATGCTGACTATTTTTTCTTTAATTGTTTTGTGAACATTATTCATAATCATATGACTACCGTGTTGTTGAACCACGGGATCCATAAAAGGGGTTGTTTGTTTATTATCAAAATAATAGCTCATCCTCTATGATATATTATTATTATTTATTTTATTTGGTTTTTATCTAACTAATAATTGGGTTATTTGTAGAGGGGCCTGTTGTTTTGGTGATTTGGGCAGGTGCATCAACAGCAGCAGGAGGAGCACCAACAGCCGTAGGTGCAGCAGCAACAGCAGCAGGAGGGGCAGCTGCATTAGTAGCAGGAGGGGCAGCAACAGCAGCAGGAGGGGCAGCAACAGGTGTAGAAGGAGTAGCAACAGCCGTAGGTGCAGCAGCATTAGTAGCAGCGGTCTGATTTTCTAATCCTTCATAGAGGTTATACATTTTGAGCACAGCAATCAGAATAAAAACACCAATAATTGCGAAAAGAATCTGAATATTTCTCGGAGTAACCATTCTTTTAAAATTCTCAAACATATCTTATATATATTAGTTTACACATTTTCTCATTTTATATTTCCACATTTACCACAGGGTTTTATATTTTGTATTCTTCCAAACATATCAAATTTATTATTATTTACAATTAAAGCCTTTTGTGTTTCACGATTAATATTAATTTTTGCAGAATTATTCGAAGATGGTGAGACATAATATTTCTCAACTAAACTAAATACTAATCCATTAAACATATTATATATTTCGCAAATAAAATTGATTGAAATTTATTAATCCATTGTAAATAAAACAAAATAACTAAATTATAAAAATGGCTACAACACATATTTGTTTATCGTGTTCAACTGAATTTCATTATAAAAAGCAATATAACGAACACTCTCTATGTTGTTCATTTATGAAAGATCGTGCAAAAGAGCGTAATACCAATATGGAATTGGTAGACGATCGAATCCCAAATGATCGAATGTTATATGAACTCGTAAAACATCTTGCGGTCAAATGTGATCGCTTAGAAAAAGAAGTAGAGGATTTGCGTCGAATCGCACGAAAAGAAAAGAAGAAAATAGATATACTTGATTATTTGAAACAACACCAGACTCCAGTAAAGAATTACCAACAATGGATGAAAGAAATAGAGGTTCAACCAAAATATCTAGAAATCGTATTTGAAAATAACATAATAATGGGGGTCAAGAAATTAGTTGAAGATTATATTTCGGGTTTCACAAATGATCAAATACCATTAGCAGCATTTACTCACAAATCCGGACAAATGTATATTTACAAAGATGCGTGGGCACCAATCCATTCCGAAACATTAAACACAATGTTTGATATATTATCCACGCGCTTTCTCATTGCGTATTCTAAGTGGGAAGCGGAGAATCCAGAATTGCAGCGTGAAAATGAAGACACGACAAAACTCAAAATGCAATATAAGCGGAAAATATTAGGAACATATATTTCAGATGATACCAAGTATAAGCAGTTTAGTACGCATATATTCGATTGTTTGAAACAGGGAATTCGGACAATAACTGAATATGAATTTATATAATAATATATATATGATGGCTGAGAGAAACACTTCAACTTCGGAACATTCTTTAGTAAAGATAGATTTAGAGATAAAAGATGAGCCGAAAGATGCTGCGCCCAAAGCAGAAACAATGAATCGCGAAGAATCGGCTGTTTCCAAAAAATGTATGAAATGCAGCGCAACCGCAACTTCTATTTGTGGAATTTGCATTGGATGTTGGCGTTTTTGTTTGAATTCTTGCGAAGTATGTATGGAATGTAATATTCGGTTCTGCATTTGTGCGAAGGAGTGCTTGGAACGCATCGATTGCGATGATACCCGATAAAATTCTAGTAAAATTGATCATCGTTTAATTACAATAATCAATATCAAACTATAAAATATGAACAATCTGTAAAACAATGACCTCTGTAAAGACACCTGACTATTTGGCCAAGAAGAATGCCCACGAGCGCGATGCGCGCATACAATTTGAAGAATCCACTCACGTATACACGATTGATGGAGACAGCAGCTATATGTCTGTTACTACATGGAATCACCACCACTTTCCGAAATTCGATGCCGACAAAATCATCAAACAAATTATCTCGAGTCCCAAACATAAGACCGATCCAACATACAAATATTATATGATGACTGCGGAAGACATAAAGAAATCCTGGGACGCAAATCGCGACAGTGCGTCTTCATCGGGAACAAATATGCACTATGATATTGAGTGTTATTATAACCAATTGCCGGTTACAAATGATAGTATCGAGTATCAATATTTCCAGAATTTCCTTATTGAGAATCCGCATTTAAATCCTTACCGAACTGAATGGACGGTATTTCACGAAGAACTCAAAATCGCCGGTTCGGTCGATATGGTATATGAGAATCCCGACGGCACCTTATTGATTTATGACTGGAAAAGATGCAAGGAAATCGTAAATGAAAACGCATACGGCACTACGGCGTTAACCGAATGTATTCGACATTTGCCCGATACGAATTTCTGGCATTACACGCTCCAACTGAATACATACAAGGCGATTATTGAAGAAAAATACGGCAAGAAAGTCGTCGGTTTGTGTTTGGTTTGTCTCCATCCGGACAATTATAATAAAAATTACCAGTTGATTCCCGTCCCCACCATCGAGAAGGAAATAATGGATCTATTCCAATATAGAAAAGATATGCTTGCGAAAAAAGAACTTGAGAAGAAGCCGGCAAAGAAACGCGAATATAAGAAGAAATTGGTCTCCGTCGATGCGGAGACGCAGACCGAACCACAATTGCCCTCACAATATGGTACACCCAAACCTTTAATGATTAAATTAGATTTATAAAAGTATATAAAATTTTAACCCTTTAACCTTTTAATTAACCAAAATATGATGAATTTTTTATTGGAAAAGATGGACAAGATAAAGAGCGATCGGGAAACCTATTGTGCTAGACAAGCACTTATATTTTATGAATTATATCGAAATGGAAAGAATATTGACTCTCTTGATATGTTTAAATACAACTTCTTTTGCAAAAACACGCGGAAATCATAATTATACATTCGTAAAAATATATAAATATTAATAGACATCATTATTTATATGAATTCTTCACAGCCAACCAGAGGATTCGTCCAAAACATTTTTTTTCATCTTATCCGTTCTCTCTACATTATTTTTGTAGTTTCGCGTGCGTGTGTTTACAAAACCTATAATTACTTTGCGCCGGCACAAAAACAAATATTGCAAAAAGCACCCCCAGATTATGATAAAATATATAAGAAATACATTGATATTTATGCGAGCCCAGAGAAGAATCCCGAAGCTAATTTGAATATTGATAACAACCTCTACGATTATGAAAAAAGAAAGGAGATTTTCGCGGAAGAAAATAATGATTGCGAGCAACAATGGAGGCGCAAACTGTTGTATGAATCAACCCACCGAGGTAATGTGATTGTATATTACAACCCATATAAACACGCATTTATGTATTATTCGGATGAATACAGTATTCCATATCAATTGATGCAGTATATTGCGAAGAAATATGTGGTTATGTTCAGATGTCGCGATTTCTATATTGATCCCGAAACCTATCCAGACAATAAAATCTTAGATATTATGCGAAAAGAGGAAGAGGCATTGAATGTTAAATCCAAGAAGGTAAAAGATATTACCAAATGTATTGATAAAGATCTGAATATGAATAATAAAGACATATTTGCTTCGCTGAAGAGTTACAAGACAGATACCGTGGAAAAGATAGTTACAAGTAAACAAGTTGCAACCAATAAACCAGGTGATCAAACCAAAACAAAACAACCCGTGAAAAACATTTTTTCAAATACATTTGTGCGATTGGGCAAAACGTGCGAATTTAATATTATTCAGAAACCACCAGACAAGAATATTGCGATTGTAAATTCACTATTGTTTGGAGAAAACAATATCAGCAAAACAATGGATTTCTTTGATCATCTGGAAATTACCGATAACACCGTGGAAAACCCCTTTTCTGTAGATTTATTGTCCGGATTAAAGGAATCCAAAACGCCAATAAAAGAAGAAAAAAAAGACACCGAATCCGCTCCCCAAAATGTAGACGCATTATCCAAGGCCAAATCTTGGAAAGAGTTTAAGAATTTGTCTCGGAGTTAGTGCGTTTTTCAAGCCATTCAATAAAGTCGTTGCTTTTAACAAGCGAAAATAGGGTTCCCAAATGCGATTTCGCAATATTGTATGCGATTTTTTCTTTTTCGTCAAGCGATTCAAGATATAGTTTTTCAAGATCCATTTTGTAATTATAGTAAATGTTTTTTAATTTGCTATAATTAATCATTATTAATCAATTTTACGCGCATGCAAAAGGTGTATTTCGAATGGCGGTATTATTAACGTAAACAACGTCTTGTTCTGCGCATTTATCGTGCAACAATACAATCTTTTCAGATTGTGAAATAAATTTGTGTTTCTCTATTGGCGTTAGTTCCTTGGGGCATTTATTCATTGTAGATTTACTAAATAGTGGCGTACCATTACTGGTTCGCAAAGGTGTTGTGCATGCCGCTTGTGTTTTCGGCAATACTTGCGGGCAAGTGGTTGATCCATCTTCTTCGATTTTCTTAATATTCAAAACAGTCTTTTTAACCAATCTGGTCACATAATCGCCCTGATCATTGATATTTCTATTATAATCGGGTTTTACAGAAGCGTGAGGATAAGGACGATTAATCCACCGATTCTTTGTTGCAAGCATTCCACGTGAACTGAGAACCGATTTCTTCACAACTGTGTTGTCCTCTAAACAACATATTTCGGAAGCGGGAATATCATTCTCAGTTGAATAAGATCCACAACATCCTCCATTGCCTTTTGCTGTAGGACCTTTATGAGGCGTATGGGTGAGAGATCTAGATAATGATGTTTGTCCAATGTATCCTTGATTTCTTGTTGTACCATTAATCGAGAAATTTGTTTGTCCAGTACTTAAATTTTTATGTAGTGCTTCGGTTTTTCGTTTTAAAGCAACAATAGACATATGGATTATAATATACATATAGATACAAATCCGTGTTTTAACGCCTAGCCAAAACCATTAATCCATTATTGTTGAAAAATCGGTCTTTGATATACCACTCCGGATGTGCCGCCAAAAACTCTTGAATACCATACCACATTCCCTTCATTATTTCGTCGCGCGGGATACCTGTTTTTGCGGATAGTGCGGTCGCCTCTGCATATGCGGTCTGATAATTATAACCATAATATCGCATCAACTCACCATTAATCTCATCAATTGTAGTGTCGTGCATAATAATATATTTGTTGGCGATTGTAGAGAATTTCTCCAATTCCCTCTTGATTTGACCATAAACGTGCCACGTATCTATAAACACCATATCATATGTTTCACCCGGCTCAAAAACAATGTCTAAATCACTTTTCCATTCATATTTTACGTCTATATTCAGGGTGCTCACCGCATCAATAATTTCGCCAATCTGACACTCTTGCATATCATTCATAAAAAGTCGTTTTCGTGCGCCATTTTTGTTCTCCAACAATCCCGATGCAATCGCCCACGACGAAATACACCCGCGAACTCCCAATTCTAATGCACTATCGCACTGTTTTGCGTATCTGAATAAAACAGGTAAATGCTCATTAATGTCTGATGTTGTATTGCACAAGCCTCTAAACTTTTTAATCAATATGTCCATTTTATATATTATAAAAAATGGATCTTGTATTTATATTTGTACATCACAAAACAATTTTACACAACACAACGAATTAAATCATAACGGGGGCTCGTAAGTGCCGCCATCATTGTATCATATGGTGTAGGCGTCTTTGCATCCAAAACACATTTCAAAATATCAATAGAAAATCCAGAGATCATAGAAACATTGGTAGCGTCGGATGTTGTCTGGAAATTATCGGATCCTCCCAATACATTCCAAAACACAATATGTGGTATTTGGTATCCCGCATCTTTGAATTTCTCAACAATGTTTTCGTAATTAGTCATATAATTTTTATCGGCCTTGTTGAAATGCATATCACTAACAACAATTATTTTTTCGGGCATTACAGCACCAGTCTCTATTACTTTTTTCAAAACCAAGTCAAATGCCGCGCAAATATTAGTAGATCCGCCCCATGGTGCATTGATTATTTTCTTTAGTCGACCAAACAATGTATCCCCGCTAACATCTACTAATTGCGGATACGTTTCAAATGTTAAAATCTTATTCTTAAAAGTTTCACTCTTGTTTAATGACGAAATTAATAACCCCAATGTGTAGGAAATCAACATAGGTGTGCCGGTCATTGATGAAGAGACATCCGATAAAACCAGTATATTGTCTAGAGAACCCATTTCGCCCATTTTTTTAACCATTTCATTCCATTGATTTTCAATAATGGTGTCCATTTCAGTGTTGCGAACCAAATATTGTCTCACAATTTCGTGAGGAAATAAGATTTTCGCATTGATTTTCGCAACACCTCTAGACAAATTACTCTTGTATTCTTCGAAACGTTCCCGATCATTCCTGTAAAACGCATTATTCGGAGCACCGTGCTTTAACATCGCAGCCGATGGAACCTTCTCATATTCAACTTGATCCCATTCCTTGGCGCACATTTTGCATTCCAATACATTAATATATGCACGCAATGGTGTAATATATGTTTTGCGCAATTCAGCCGGTTTAATACCCATATTTTTGGCCAATGCGAAAAAAATACCCGTTTTCTTATTTAATGCACTTGATTCGGACGGCACCCATTTTGCAGCGAGCGACACCGGTTTCATATCAACCATATTCGCCACATCTTCGCGCAATTGATTCGCCAATAAATAAATATAATGTTTGCGGGCAACCGATTTTCGCAAATAGACTCCATCATCCCATCTTCCATATTCAGAAATATAAGCATTCATATTTGCGAATAATTGCTTCTCATCTTTTTCGACCAACCAATTCATCATAAGTCTTCCAATATCACGCTCGCCTTTTCCACCGCGAATATCACGAACATAGGCTATTATTTTTAACGTATAAATTATACTCTCAGCATAAGACTTTTCCATCAATTCGTATAACTGTTTTTTCTCTATATTTCGCACACACGACACAAACAAATTCAAAAGATCTTTTCCGGTTGATTTAAGAGTGACCGCGCCATTATCAGTTGTTGTGTGTTCAATAGTCGGCACTGGCTCTTCATTTGAAAACATTTTAAACATTTTTTTGATAAACGCCATAGTATAAACAAATATATATTATTTTTGTTTATATTCTTTTGTAAATATTTACGTATTTGTTGGACGTTCGCCAGTCATAATTTCACATATAATTGTAATTGACCAATCGGCACCATTTAAATCCACAACATCGCCCTTATCATTCATCAATTTAATAGACAGCTTTTGGATACGCACCGGTCCAAAATATTTGCGATCTTGATTTTGGAGAGTACCACCGAATTCCACATAATTTCCACCAGCAACACCGGATAATTTTAGAGGCACAATCGCAAAAACATCTTTCAATGATGGTCCCGCCGAATAACTACGATTCCTGATTTGTCTTGTTTCATATAATTGGTTCATCGCATATAATTGTTTTGCCGTCAAATTAGTATTGAGTTTACTTGTTCCCGATACGGCAACTTTGCGCGTAAGCGCACTTCCGGGAATAGGTTCGCAAATATATTGCGCGCGCATCGCATATGACGGCAATGCAACATCTTTCTCTAATGATGCAACTGTGATCAATCCATCGCTCACATGGCTCTGCACAAAATCGTCCAATACAATGAGGAAATAATTATACAAATTCGTGTTCAAGATGGCGTCTCCAATAATCGCGATTTTTTTATTTTGACTATTGTATGAATATGAAATACCACTATTACCGGTAAGATCCGTATAAATATTATTCGAATAATTACTTTGTTGTTTTTCCGTATCTGATGTGATATTAGTTAATTCTGATAAATTGTATTCCGTAAAAGAATGGAAGCCAAGCAACCACCCCAATGTAGAGTCGAATGTAACATTGCGTATATTATACGTATTCGTCACACCCACATTACAATAAACGAAACTTTCAGGATCATAAATGACGAGTTTATAATCTTTTGACCGGAAAGTCTTGTTAATATTAAGACGCATTTTGGTATATTGTTTCTCGCCATCCGTAATTAGTTCAAATGTGGTTCCCTGTAAAATATTAATGTCTTCATCTTGCGGATCTTTTGTTAGTGCAACTTGTGCATTCAATTCGTCAATCAATCCTTCGCGCGTATATGGTATTTCTGATATTGGGATTGTTATATAAATATCATTTGCACCGGTACTATCTGCTACCCCATTTATGTAGGGC
>Ga0129333_10002567_pt1 | contig 16954 bp, 13 predicted proteins | sample CPB6_08_DNA_FD_94474 | JGI IMG/M metagenome (GOLD analysis project Ga0129333, IMG submission 94474) | Freshwater to marine salinity gradient microbial communities from Chesapeake Bay, USA - CPBay_Sum_0.6_0.8_DNA | ecosystem: Environmental > Aquatic > Marine > Coastal | place: USA: Chesapeake...
AAAATGATTTGTTGGGGCGATGGGTCCGCGAAACGAGACTTCGTTTTCGGTGATGATGTAGCACAATCTGCGATTGACACAGTTAAAAAAGAAGTAAAAGATACTATAAACTTTGGTTGTGGTAAAGCAGTCTCAATCAAAGAAACAATTGAAACTATAGTAGAAGTCTACGAAAAATTAACCGGAACAAGAAAAGAAATTATTTGGGATACTACTAAACCAAATGGTGATTTGCTTAGATGTTTGTCGGCTGACAAGCAAGTGCAGTATGGCATAGTGCCGAAAACATCCCTTAAGGATGGTATAGAACAGACAGTAAAAAACTACCAACGAAGATAGACTTATGTTTGGCGAAATGTTATTCACAAAGGGATTTTATGTCGGAGATACCTCTGAAATTATTCCTACGGAAATGTTAGATAATATAGCATTACAGGTACTAGAGTTTTTGAATAACAAAGAAAAATATTTCAGTGTCCGAAGCAGTACAAACAGCGAAGAATTAGCACAACAAATCCCCTACAGTGCTAAAAACTTTCGTAAAAAATTGATAAAAGATTTGAAATTGGATCTTTCTCAAGAATGGTCAGAAATTATTTCTCAAGATACAAAGTATACATCACTACTAGATAAAATAAGAAGTTATGTAACGCCACTATTAATAAAATTTTATCCAACATTATCCACAGAAACTATACAATTTCGTGATACCATAACTCTATTTGAGAATGGCGATTTTATCAGAATGCATTATGATGGAAAAAATTTTGGAAGATTATGCGTATTATTGATGTATTTGTCTGACAAGAATAATGATTCTTATACCGGTGGTGAGCTTATTATTGAGGAGGAACAATATAAATTTGTAAAAGTTCCTCCTTATAAGGGAACTTTTGTGATTTTAGATTTTACAAAACATAATGTTAGGCATGCAGTTGAAAAGGTAACAAATAACTTTGAAAGACTTTGTTACATAGGTTTTATATACGAAAACAAATTAAATGAGGAATTATGAATAAAAACAGTAGAATATTATTAACAGGCGTGAGTGGTTTTATAGGCTCAAATATTTTAAAACTACTTCATCAAAAAGGTTACACTAATATTGTAACCACAACATTTTCTAGAGAACCAAAATTTGATTTTGATGGCTCTAAAAATATAACTAACCTTAAGGGTGATTTGCGAGATGCAGAATTTTGCAATGAAATCACTAAAGATATAGATGTGGTTATACATTGTTCAGCGAACACATCTAATGCATTAGATACAAAAGTAAATCCATTGTTACATGTAACACCCAATGTGGAAATGAATACAAATCTTTTGGAACAAAGTTGGAGAAACAAAGTTAAAAAGTTTGTGTTCATAAGTTCTAATACTACATATCCCGATTTGAAGGACGGCTATTGCGCTGAAGACCTTGATATTCACAAGACAGATTTAGTTCCCATATACAAAGCTGTGGGTGGAATGAAAAGATATGGTGAGCAACTTTGCGAATTCTTTTCCAATCAAATCCATGATCCAATGCAATGCGTCATCATTCGGCCTAGCAATGCGTTTGGTCCCAATGATAAGTTTGATTATGAAAAGTGCCACGTCACTCCGGCTAATATAAGAAAAGTTGCAGACAATCTTAATCCTATACCAGTATGGGGAGATGGCACTGAAGTCCGTGATTTATTATATGTTGAAGATATGGCTGAAGGCATTATTTTTGTTGCCGAAAAAGTAGACAAATATGACATATACAATGTATGTTATGGTGAAGGGTATACTGTAAATGAAATATTAGATACCTTGAAAAAGATAGAAAACAACAATAATCCTGTTGAATATGTAAACAACAAGGCTCCTATGATACCGAAAAGATTGTTGTCATCTAAGAAAATCAATCAATTAGGCTGGACTCCCAAGTTCACAATTGAAGAGGGGTTGAAATTAACGCTAGATTGGTACAAAGCTAATAAAAATTTATTCAATCCAAACAGTAAGCCGTAAATACTAGTATGAAGGTTTTAATTACAGGCGGCGCCGGCTATTTGGGCTCTACTATGGCCGAATACTTTTTACGGAAACAGTATGAAGTTACGGTTTTGGACAACTTAATGTACAAGCAACTTAGCTTGTTGCATCTATTCAAGCATGAAAAATTTAAGTTTGTTCAAGGTGATGTGCGTAATACCGAATTGCTAAAAGAACTGGTTACTACACATGATATAGTGATTCCGTTAGCAGCGATTGTTGGCATGCCTGCATGCAAATCCAATCCAGAGCTTACAGTTGATGTTAATTATAAACAAATCAAAAACATCGTGGATTGGTTAAGTAACGATCAAAAATTAATAATACCCAATACAAACAGTCAATATGGATCTAGCGATTCAATTATTACTGAAGATAGCCCATTCAAGCCGTTAAGTCTATATGCACAGACAAAGTGCGATGCTGAACAATATGTGCTAGATAAAAGTAATGGTATCGTGTTGCGTTTGGCTACCGTATTTGGTGTTAGCCCTCGTATGAGACAGGATCTATTAGTCAATGACTTTGTTTATAAATCAGTTACAGATGGTTACCTAGTATTGTTTGAGGCAAACTTCAAAAGAAATTATATACATGTGCAAGACATAGCTCAAACATTTTTGTTCATGGTATCCAATTATAATATTTGCAACCATAATGTATATAATGTTGGGTTGTCTGATGCTAACTTAAGCAAGTTAGAATTAGCAAATAAGATAAAAGAACATGTTCCGTCTTTGGTAATCAAGCAGGATGAGTTCAAAGAAGATTTTGATAAGAGAAATTATATTGTTAGTAATCAAAAACTAGAAAATTTGGGTTGGAGACCAAGTTTTAGTTTAGATTATGGAATCCAACAATTAATTAGTGCGTATCAAATGACGATAAATCACAATAATAGAAACTTTACAAACCTATGAAACAGCGCCGCTATCTACATTCACTCGGTGATTTAATTGACCGTCTAAGTATTGTTCAACTTAAAGAAGTGTTTATACCCGAACATAAAGAAGCATATTCTCAAGAAATTGCAGATATTGTACACGATATACAAATGATTTTAGATGAGAACAATGGTGTAATTACTGCTGAAACAATACGAGCAGTCGTTGTTGTTTCGCAAATGAACTTGCATATTTGGCATAATGAAAGTAATTATCGGCGTGGAATTAAAGATGGTAATAATCTAGAGTTAACTCACGGATTAAATGGTATACGAAATACAGCTAAAAATGTAATTCAAGAAGCAATAGGCGGACGAAAGGATTACAAAGTAGATTGTTTAGCAGCCGAATTTAAAGACTGGGAAATTAGTTGGAATCAACAAGATAAAAATGTTTAAAGTAAAACCAAATACTAATATTAGGAAAGGAATAGCATTTGCCGGCTGTTCATTTACTTGGGGTCAAGGACTATATTATTATAGTAACTTACCTACGTTAAACGAACCTGCCCCGGATGCATATGATGAGTCATTGTTAACTCAAGCACAATTTAATTTCAAAGATTCAGTGCGAGGCGCGAGATTAGTTGCGAATAATTTTAATACATTTGAAATAGTTCAGAAAAATAACGGCGGATCAAATGATTCAATTATGGGTTATTTTTATGAATTGTTTCAGGATGAAAAACCAATGTCTGACCGTAACTGTTACGGATACAATGAGGTAAAATACCTTGTTTACCAACTAACATACTGGACTCGGGATAAAAAACAAGTTATAGAAGATGGACACAACTTTACATTTTCTTGGCAAGACTTATTGAAAGACGGGTCGGTTGAGTCTATAAACTTTTTTAAATACATTAGAGATAAAAATTACACCTTTGATGAGCTATCAGCAAGATATATCCAACACAGTTTGATGAAAGTAAAAAAGTTTTTAATGCATTTTGAAAGCAAGGGAATAAAGACTATCATTTATTCTTGGCCTGTAGACTTTGTACAGTATATCAAGCAAGATGAATGGTTGAACAAAAGATTTATGGAAATAAACTATAACAATCAAAAATACGATTGTATGGAAACGATGATGAAAGAAAATAGAAATTTGATTATTAATGGGGATACCGTTTTCTTTGAAGATCCTCCTAAAGATCATCATCCTTCATTAGAATGCCATCAAGTAATGGCAAAAAACATCATAGAAAAGTTAAATCAATATGAGCGACAATAATTCTGTATATAAAGATACACTGTCGTCAGTAATGACAGAATTGGGCACCAAACAAAATACAATTTTTATTGGGCAGCAGATATTGTACGCTGGCAATCCGATGAGCACAACACTTAATAATGTGCCAAAAGAAAAAATGATAGAACTTCCCGTAATGGAAGAAACTCAAATGGGCATGAGTTTGGGCATTGCAATGACAGGCAAAACTGTTATTACTTTTTATCCAAGATGGGATTTTATTATTTGTGCAGCCAACCAATTGATTAATCATGTAGACAAATACGAACTTATGACCGGCCATAAAATTAATTTAATAATTAGATTGGGTAAAGGGTCAGATAAGCCACTAGATCCGGGTCATCAACATAAGGGTAATTATATTAATGAATTCAAAAACATGTGTAAAAATATTTCTTTTTATGATTTGACTTCATTCAATTTGATTGAAAAATCTTATCTAGAGGCATATCAAAACGGCGGAGTGCATGTATTAGTAGAATACCCTGAATTATATTATGCATCATGAGTTATAAAGGTTACGATTTATTTTATGTTAATGGTAGTTCATACACTATGGGCGGTGGATTGGAAGATACCACTATTGCGCCAGGAAATGAAAAATGCTTAGAGGGATACAAAACATTATACAATGTATCTTGGAATGATACGCGAACCGAAGCAAATTATGGTGCTATGCTATCTAAGCTAATCGGCATACAATGCATAAATGAGGCTGAATGCGGAGGAGGATTAGATAGAGTCATAAGAATGACTTATGAATTCTTAGAAAAAAACTGGGATAACCGTCATAGATTATTTTTGTTTTTAGAAATGCCTGACCCCGGAAGAAGCGAACTATATTATAATGAATGGAACAAATACTTCATTTGCAATTCAGAACTGAGAACACAACAATTTGCGTATGCGACGCCTTGTTATAATCCTCGCCCGGAAGGCGTAGATGATGTACAAAAAGATTTTAAACATTACTTTGAAAAATTTCATAACACTTTTGAGTTTTGGAAAAGAATAAGCAGAGACATGCTAGGACTGTATTTGTTTTGTAAGTCTAACAATATCGCCATAAAACTTATGCATGGGCATGTCTATAAGTTTTATGACAATTTTTTTAATAAAAACGATTTATTTTACACTAACATATTGGGATATGCACGCGACAATAATAAGTTTGTTTGTGATGAAGTAAAAGGATATTCTGACGACACTCATCCGGGTTATTTTGCTCATCAAGGATATGCTAAAATGTTGAAAGATTGGCTTGATAAAAATCTTGAAAATAGTTTGGTAATAAACCAAACGCCTGAGGAAAATTTCAAACAAATGATGGCTGAGTTACAGGCAAGAGATCCTTTCCATTATGAAACAAGAAGATAAAGAAATTCTTAAAAAGTATGTCTGCTTAAATCCTTTTAAGTACATTGATATACAACAAGATACTCAGTGGGTATGTTGCCCCAGCTGGTGTCCTACAAACATTAGACAAAATAACACAAACTTTAATGATACCGAAACACTAAAACAAAGTTGGTTTTCACAGACAGTAAAAGATATTAGAGAGTCAGTAACTGACGGTACTTATAAGTTTTGTGACCATAAAGTATGCCCTCAGTTGTCACAACTTATAAACACGGGTGTAAAACCCAAAGACTTTATAACGATTGAAGAATTTCAACAATCATATGATTTAGAAAATTATTCAGGATTTCCAGAACAAATATTATTTGGATTTGATAGAAGTTGCAACTTAAAATGTCCCTCATGCAGAAAAGATTTTGTTCCTAACGATGACCTTGAATCTGAAAGTCATAAAACAAAAAAATATTTACTAGATGCAGTAGATAACGAATTTAGTGAATCTGCTAAGGTTATAATGATTACGGGAAGTGGTGATCCCTTTTATAGCAAGTTATACAGAGATTATCTTATAAATTTTGATGCTAGTAAGTATCCCAATCTTGAAAGAATACACATTATTACCAATGGTGTATTGTTGACTGAAAAAATGTGGGATAAGTTAAAAGCCAAGCCCTTTATTAAAACAATGGAAATAAGTATTGACGCTGGCACAAAACATACTTATGAAAATATTACTAGATTGAATGGTGATTGGGATGCACTAATTGAGAATTTAAAGTTTTTACGAACACAAACTACGCTTGAACATCTAACATTGTCAATGGTTGTTTCTCAATACAATTATAAAGAAATGGAAATTTTTTATAATTTGATGTTGGAAATTTTTGAAAAAGCATCGTTCACTTTTAGTATCAATTATAGGCAAATAGTACATTGGAATACCGGTGCGTATACGATTAAAGACATTAGTAATATTTCAATCTTTGATCCTGCACATCCACAGTTTAAAGATTTCCTAGCTGAATTATACAAGATAAATAACAAATCCGAACGGATCAATCACAATTTCCATCATTTGTTATGAGGTTCATCCCATGAGTTTATTCAAAAAGCTAAAAGAATTAGTATTCAATTACTATCATAAAGTTCACCGAGAAATTACTTACAGAAAAAAAATCAAAGAACTTAAAAAGCGCGATCCGTTTATTTACAAATGAACTATATAGGTATAAGCAACGGTTTTCACGATGCAGGACTGACTGTCATCTCAAATCGGGGTGACATACTTTTTGCCAGCCATAGCGAAAGATACAGCAAACACAAGCACGATAAAAATTTGTGTGCAAGTATTGTTCAAGATGCATTGAATCATGTAACTGGTGATTTTGAACTTCATTATTACGAAAGACCGTTTTATAAGATACTAAGACAACTCCGTGCTGGAGAAAAACCTTCTTTATTCAATTTGTTTGATTCTGAATTAGTAGGACCCAATATGTATAACATGTTGGGCAAAAAAAGTATTAAAAAACATAATCATCATTTAAGTCATGCCGCAGCTAGTTTTCAAACTAGTCCTTTTACTGATGCCACTGTAGTCATCATAGATGCTATTGGAGAGTTTGACACAATCACCGTTTGGGATGCATACTACGATAATAACGGTAATGCAAGATACATCAAACTATACAGCAAACAATATCCAAACAGTTTGGGACTATTTTATAGTGCCATGACTTATAAAGTTGGACTAAAACCAATGGATGAAGAGTATATTCTTATGGGAATGGCTGCATATGGACAACCTAAATATACTGATTTGATGCATTCAGAGTTTATAGAAAATATGCATTCCATTGACTTCAAACAAAATCTGCATATTGGTGCTGATGATGAGTTTTTAAAAGATGCAGATCCAATGGATATTGCAAGCTCTAGTCAAATGTTCTTAGAACAACTATTGCGGGAAGTCATGTCAAAAGCCAGACTAAAAGGCGCGAGCCGCAATTTAGTGTATGGTGGCGGTGTTGCATTAAACTGTCTTGCTAACAGACTATTAGGAGAATATTTTGATCAAATATGGATTATGCCTAATCCTGGTGATTGTGGCTCTAGTCTGGGAGCCGCTGCGCTTGGTTATCGCAAGCACCTTAATTGGACTAGTGCTTTTCTCGGCCACAATATCCCTGGTCCTTATCCTACTAACCGTATACTTGATTGTCTTTTTACCGATCGTATTGTTGGTGTGGCTAGTGGTAAAGCAGAGTTTGGCCCAAGAGCCTTAGGCAACCGTAGTTTGCTAGCAGATCCTAGAGGCAACGAAATTAAAGACAAAGTAAATGAAATCAAACGCAGACAGAAATTCAGACCATTTGCTCCTATAATTCTAGAGGAGCATGTGCATAAGTATTTTGATATGCCTAAAAATTGGAACAACAGCAGATACATGCAAGTTATTGCAAAGTGCAAATTTCCAAACAAGTTTCCTGCTATTGTTCACTATGATGGGACTAGTCGTGTACAAACTGTACCAAAAGACGGGAGTGGTATCAGAGAACTACTAGAAAAGTGGTATGTAATGACTGAATGCCCTATGTTACTGAATACTTCATTGAACATACGCGGCGAACCAATGGTCAATGATAGATTTGATGCTGACCGTTTTGAAAAACTCTACAATGTTAAAGTTATGTCATAAGTAATAAAATGCTGAGAGATGTATTTTATTACGGAAAAAAACCAAACGTTCATCCTAGAGAAAAATTTGCTAAAGACTTAGCAGATGCTAGAAATCAATCTACTACAGAACATTTTTGGATAATCAACGAGTTTAGTGATTATCGCAATTTTGATTGGGATTTTGATTTTGATTTTCTACCTGACGAAGATGTGTGGGCAGAAGATCATATTAATGTTTGGCCCAGCCAGCATCAGAAAGATAGCGGGACTTGGTTAGTTAATACAGGCAATCAAAATCCCTGTATCATTTATAGAAATGATGTTGATTGTGTTAAAAGAACAAAATTAAAATCTGATAACTGGATAATTCCATATCCCATAGATGAAAAGTTGTTTGATTTTAGTTGGCACCCCGATCCAACTGATCCTCCTTTTATCTATCAGTTTAGTTCTCAGTGGCGCAAAACAGGTGGACCTAGATATGTTGTTCCTGATGCAACGCAGGTTAAATTCGTCACATCTCAATTAGCTGTAGCGGTCCCGGACTGGGATAACTGGATTATTCATAAGCCAATAGATGAAAATCTATTTGATTTTACTTGGACGCCGGATGAACATCAACCCCCTTATATCTATGTATGGGGTAACAAGTGGGTCCCGGGAGTATTATCTCCTACAGTAGAGTACCGAGTGCCCGGGGCAACGGAGATAAAATATATGTCAGACACAGTTAAATTAGTGCCTGATTATACTAAATGGGTTATTAACGAACCTGTGAATACTAATCTGTTTGATTTCACTTGGATCCCAGATCCAAGAGAGCCGGCATACATTTATGTATGGGGTAATAAGTATGTACCTGGCGAGCTTCAATCAACAATTGAATATCACGCAGATGGGGCGACAGATAAAAAGTACATGAGTGATCCTGTCCCCGTACTACCACAATCAGATAGATGGAAAATCACACAACAAGTTACGTCTAGTTTTGATTTTACATGGAGACCAGACCCAAGAGAGCCTGCATATATCTATGTATGGGGCAACAAATTTGTTCCAGCAGAGATAAAGCCTACTGTAGAATATTACTGCCCAGACGCAACTGAACGCAAGTATATGGGTAATGTTGATGTTGTGCCCGAGTATGACAAATGGAATGTCATTCAGGACATTGATAAGTCTAAGTTTGATTTCTCATGGAGACCAGATCCAAGAGAACCGGCTTACATCTATGTATGGGGTAATAAGTATATACCAGGAGAGTTAAAATCTACAATTGAATATCATTGCGAAGGGGCGATAGAACGCAAGTACATGGGTAATGTTGATGTTGTTCCTGATAATAATTGGAAAATTCATCAAAAGATTGACTCTAGTAAATTTGATTTATCATGGAGACCTGATCCAAGAGAACCGGCATATATCTATGTATGGGGCAACAAATGGATTTCAGGAGAATTAAAACCAACTATTGAATACCGTACTCCCCAAGCAACAGAAATAAAATACATGGGAGATATTGATGTAGTGCCGGAAATTGAACGCTGGAAGATACACAGCGAAGTAGAAAACTTTGACTTTACATGGAGACCTGACCCAAGAGAACCGGCATATATCTATGTATGGGGCAATAAGTACATACCGGGAGAGCTAGAACCAACATTAGAGTATTACACACCTGGAGCAATAGAACGCAAGTACATGGGCAATGTTGATGTTGTTCCTGAATACAACAAATGGGTAGTATATCAGAAGAATACATTTGATTTATCATGGAGACCGGACCCAAGAGAACCTGCATATATCTATGTATGGGGCAATAAGTATGTACCTGGCGAGATTAAACCAACGTTAGAATATAGATGTAATGGTGCTACAGAAATAAAATACATGGGAGATGTTGAAGTTGTACCAGAAATTGAAAAGTGGAAGATACATCACGCAATAACTAATTTTGATTTAGCATGGAGACCAGACCCAAGAGAACCTGCATATATCTATATTTGGGGTAACAAATATATTCCCGGTGAAATACAACCCACATTAGAATACTGTATAGAAGGCGCCACAGAAAGAAAGTATATGGGAGATGTTGATGTTCTCCCAGAACTTGAAAAATGGATAATGTACATTCCCGTTGACGAGAATCAATTTGATTTTGCGTGGCGGCCTGATCCAAGAGAACCTGCATATATCTATGTATGGGGTAATAAATTTGTTTCGGCTGAGCTAAGGCCCACACTTGAATATGTTGTACCTGGTGCGACAGATAAAAAATACATGGGAGAGGTTTCAGTACTACCGCAGTGGGACAACTATAAAATACACGCATCCATACAACATTTTGATTTCACTTGGATGCCGGATCCAAGAGAACCAGCGTATATCTATGTATGGGGTAACAAATATGTACCCGCTGAAGTTCAACCTACGCTTGAATATTATGTAGACGGGGCAACTGAACGAAAGTATATGGGTAATGTTGATGTATTGCCTGAGATGGATAAATGGAAAATGCATCAAGTAATTGATAGAGAAAAGTTTGACTTAAGCTGGAGGCCTGATCCAAGAGAACCGGCATATATCTATGTATGGGGTAATAAGTATATACCGGGAGAATTACAGCCTACAATTGAGTATCATACGCCGAATGCTACTGAACGGAAATATATGGGTGTTGTTGATGTTTTACCTGAAGTTGACCGCTGGATTGAACATCAACTTATAGATAAATCTAAATTTGATTTTACATGGCGCCCTGACCCAAGAGAGCCGGCATATATCTATACTTGGGGCAACAAGTGGATTAAGGCTGAATTAAAACCTACATTAGAATATATAGTACCAAGTGCAGTTGAACGCAAATACATGGGTGATATTGAAGTGTTACCTGAACTGTCTAAGTGGAAAGAAATTCAACCAATTGATAAAGCAAAATTTGATTTAAGTTGGAGGCCCGACCCGCGTGAACCGGCCTACATTTATGTCTGGGGCAACAAGTGGATACGACCTGAGCTTAAACCTACATTAGAATATCACATGGAAGGGGCCACTGAGTACAAATATATTCAAGAACCTATTGATGTATTGCCCGAATACGATAGATGGAAGGAAGTACAAAAGGTAACAAACTTTGACTTTACATGGAGACCTGATCCGAGAGAGCCAGCATACGTTTATGTGTGGGGTAACAAGTGGATACCCGGTGAACTAAAATCTACAATTGAATATCATTGTGAGGACGCTACAGAGATTAAGTACATGGGTACCGCTGAAATCGTGCCAGAATATGATAGATATAACATTCTTATACCTATAGACAAAGATAGTTTTGATTTCACATGGAGACCTGACCCAAGAGAACCGGCATATATCTATGTATGGGGTAATCAAAGTAACAATGCTGAAACAGAACCAACTATTGAATATCACTGTGAAGGGGCATCTGAACGCAAATACATGAATGACAGATTTGCGAAAACATTACCCGACATGGATAATTGGAGTGTGTTGATTCCAGTAGAAGATTTTGATTTCAGTTGGAGACCCGAACCCGGCAGTCCTCCTTATATCTATGTGTTTGGTAATCAATGGCATGATGCTATGACCGAACCCACTGTATTATATACAGTTCATGGAGCCACCGATAAAAAGTACATCACAAACATAATTGCTAAAGTTAGTAAAACACAACAGTATTGGAAAACATTAATAGACATAGAAAGTTTTGATTATAGCTGGAGACCTAATCCACATAGTCCTCCTTATATCTATGTGTTTGGTAATCAATGGAATAATGCACTTCAAGAACCAACGGTTGAGTATCATTGTCCCGGGGCTACAGAATACACCTACATTGATAACATCAAAGCATTAGTAAAATCTACTGCGACAGAAAATCATTGGAAAAAATTACTACCAATTGAAAGTTTTGATTTTAGTTGGAGACCTGATCCCAAGTCACCCCCCTACATATATGTGTTCGGTAATAAATGGAATGATGCATCTACTGAACCCACTGTTGAATATCATGTAGAGGGAGCAACAGATAAAAAATATATGTTAGAACCGGTAGCTGTTCCTGTTGCACAACTAAATTTGTGGAGCGTTAACAATACTGATGATTTAGAAACATTTGATTTTACATGGAGACCTAATCCACATAGTCCACCTCAAATATACCAATGGGCTGACAATGGACCTAGATACACAGTACCTGGTGCTACGGAAGTTGTATTGATGGAACGTTCTAATGAAAGTAAAAAGACAACAGTAAACAAATATTATATTACGACTACATTAGAAGATTTGATTAATCAACATCCTGAAGAAGTATTTTGGGCACTAAATCCTGATTTAAACTATGATAAGTTTGATTTCAGTTGGAGACCAACTGAACAAAACTTTAGACACATAAATGTGTTCGGTAATGAATATAGTAAGAACACACAAACCTACTACATCAATGCTCCGTTGTATTTGTTGGGCTATAAAGAATATAACTATGTTGAAGAACATCAAGTTCAAACAGATACTAACTTGAGTATGTTTTTTATTGATAAAGGTAACCTAGAAAGTAATGTTCGTTTCAATAAACTTAAAGAGTTATATCCCAAGCTTCAAAAAACAAGATTCTTCAACAACTGGGTTGAAACAATCGCAAGATGCATTCGTAAAACAGAAACAAAATTATTTTGGGTATTGAATAGCGAATTAGATTATTCTGATTTTACTTTTGATTTTTATCCAAGTCCATGGCAAATCAAAATGATTCATGTGTTTGGTACTCAATGGAATCATTGGGGAAATACTTATGTCATTAATTCAGAAACCTTTTTAGAAGATACCAAGTATGTTAAAGTTATTGAGCACCTCAATACTATAAACTTAGTAAAAAGTAAAAGAGCAAAGGCTACTGATTGTCTATATGATGTATATTTGATAGATCACGGAAACTACGAATCGGTTGATATCATATACGACATTACAGAAAAAATTGGGAATAGAAAATTACATACTATTGATTTTGTAGACACCTATCATAAAACATTTGAAAAGATTCTTAATCTGTTAGAAGATAAAAAGGATCAGTTTATTTGGGTATGTAATTCAATATGTCATTACGATAAATTTGATTTCAGCTATATTTGCGATCCCTTTGCGCAGGAACAATTGCATGTGTTTCCTAGTGACAGACAAAAATATGGTGATACCTTTTTGGTAAATGTTGAATTATTGCGCAAGTTCATAAATGACATTTCTTCATTAGAAAATTATCCAAGTATCAATTTCAATGAGCATCAATCAGTTACTAGAATCAATCCGCCTGAATTTATTACTAATGACAGTCATGTTGGATCTATAGATAAAAACTTTAAGTTCCCTTATGCAGTTTTTAAAACTAACGATCATAGAAATATTAATATCAAGGATGAGAAACCTATTAGTTTATGGTCTGAAAGTTCTAAAACTATTCTAGTAACTACTACAGGTGGAACAAGAATAATAGTTCCTAAAGATGCTATAAAATATGTAAAAGAAGAATTATATGATTATCCCTATATTAAAAAATCTTACAAGCCATTACAAAGCAATCCGTTAGACATTGTATTTTTAAGCAATGGTGAAAGTAACGCAGAAGAAAATTACGAACATCTATTAAAAGTAACCAAAGGTAAAAAGAACAAAGTTGTCCGTGTTGATGGAGTAAATGGAAGAGTAAATGCGTACCATGCCGCAGCAAATGTAAGCACTACGCCGTGGTTCTTTACGGTATTTGCTAAGTTAAAAGTAGACGACAATTTTGACTGGGATTGGCAACCTGACAGGCTTCAAAAGTCAAAGCATTATATTTTTCACGCTACTAATCCTGTGAACGGGTTAGTATATGGTCACCAAGCTATGATTGCCTATAACAAGATAATGACATTGAATAACACCGGTAAAGGATTAGACTTTACACTTGATGATAATCATGAAGTAATAGAAATCAATTCGGGAACTGCAATGTTCAATACAGACCCATATAGCACTTGGAGAACTGCATTCAGAGAAGTAATTAAACTGTGTAATGATGAGCAAGACTATATGAGTCAAACACGTTTACATACTTGGTTAGCAAAGGCTGAGGGTGATTTTAGTGAGTATGCATTAATGGGTGCAAATGATGCCTATGAGTATTATGAAAACAATAAAGACGATTTTGCCAAATTGAAATTAACATACGAATGGGAATGGTTAAATCAGTACTTTACAAATAAACATAATCTATGATATTATCGTAAAAAATATAAGAATAAATAATTAAAAGGATTTGGTGTAGTATGATTAATCCCGACGATAAAGATTTAATGCATTTTTTTATTGGTGTACTTATTGTTTTAATTGTCGGTGTATTGGTGCTTTTATAAATTGGAGATAATTTATGAAAAAATATTTATTTGCAATTTTATGCGTCATGGTATTATCAGGATGCGCTACAACGGGTACTGAAACTCAAACAGTTGTTAGAGCAGATCCCAGAGTAATTTATGTACATCCTCATGATCCATGGAGGCATCATCATCATTGGCACTGGACTTGGGCACATAGACATGGATGGGGTTGGCATCATCCTCGTCATCATCATTTTCAGCTACAGCCTTTGCCAAATCGTAATATAAATGAACCACGCAGGTCAATACCTAGACCTGTTGGTCCAGAGCGAGGGGAGCAGTTAAGATGAAACAAATAGGATTTTTTGTATTAGTTATGGCTGTTTTTATTGTAGGTTCTATAGTTGGCGTAGAATTAAAAGAACAGTATTTGGAGTTGATTAGTTAAGTTATTGCTGTATGAAGCAAAGAGAAAAGTGTTCTGGACGCGGGTTCGATTCCCGCCCGGTCCACCAAAAGAAAATTGACACGGTGTACAACGTGCATCACTGAGTAATCAAATGGTTCGGACATAGAGCCGAAATTCAGTTTTCTTTTGATGGGCCGGACCTGGTTTCGACAGGGCAAAGAGTAACAGAGTGGACAGCACGGTAGGCGATGACCGTAAATCAAGCAAAACTTATAACTGCAAACGCAGCTAATGATGAGGTATTTGCGCTAGCCGCATAATCTCCGGGGCAACTATGCCTTGTTACCAAAAATAGTAATAGGGACTTCGGTCCCTATTTTTATGCTACCGATTGGATAAAACGATAAATATATTTGAGGTGTTAAAATGTTAGAAAAATTGAAGTCTAAGTTACAGGAACGAACCGCTAAAATCAAAGAATCTTCTGTTGATTTTTTAGAAGATTCTAACCTTAAAGTTTCTGAACATATTCGTGAAGAACGATTGACAATTTGCAAGTCGTGCCCTCACCTACATGATGTTGGATTGTGTAAAATGTGTGGCTGCTATATGCCACTTAAAACTTATCTGGTTTCAGTATCCTGCCCGTTGAAGAAATGGGATAAAGTCGTTGTAGTTAACCATACAAAAAATGTATAAATACAAGATTATACGGAGTTTCCATGAAATATATCATAGATTTTCACAACCATATTTCTCAAGACGATATTGATAACTATTTTGCGGAAATAAACGCATCTGTTATTAAGAATTTTAGTAAATTTGAAAAAACATACTTAGTAGAATGTTCTAGCGCACCTGTTCTGAACGGTAATTTACATAATCATATAATTGATGATGATAGTGATACTTTAAGATTACTGTCAACTACTGTAATGAGCGATCAAACTTGGTATACAAAAAAGTTAGATGGTGAGGTATTGACTATTTCTACAACTAATACCAATGATTGGTGGAAAAATTATATAGTATTGCATCCTGAATTTGATAGCCCGGAATATAAAATTGATCGTAAGGGCGAAGGATATACAGTATATGTGTTAGATAGTGGTTGCGAGGTAACACATCCTGAATTTGTGGGTAGACCAGTAACAAATTTGTTTAGTTTTAACAATGATTTTACAGATACAAATGGTCATGGAACAGCAATTGCCAGCGTTATAACAGGCTTGACATGTGGTATTACAGATGCAACGGTTAAATCGGTAAAAATATTTCATGATGGAATTCCTATTAGACAGAGTGATTTAGTAAATGCATTGGATGCAATAGCAGCAGATTTTTATGCTAGTGATATGGAATTTGCAATTATAAACTGTAGTTGGACCATAAACAAAAAATTATTTATTGAACAAAAACTACAATCATTAATCAATATGGGAATGATTGTAGTCGCAGCCGCTGGAAATAGTGGAATTCCAATTGAAAACGTTACTCCTGCTAGCATGGAAGAAGCAATAACAATAGGAAGTTATGGGGAAAGTTTAACACCTAGTACTTTCAGTGATTACTCAAATAGTCCTATAAGCGTAACACCGGATGCGACTAATCACGGAGCATTAGACGGTTGGGCTCCTGGTGAAAATATATATTGCGCCGGCCTCGGTGGCACTTACAATACTATTTCCGGTACAAGTATAGCAGCTGGAATACAAAGTGCTGTATGTGCATATAATTTATCAAAAGAAACTCTTGATTATCAATTAAGTAATACGTTACATTCATATATTAAAAATTTAAGTTTGATGCGTTCAAATTTACTTGATTTGAGCGACCCAAAATATCAATACTCACAAAATTTAGTATCTACACTAGTTGATTATGTTGATGTTCCAACTAACTCTATCAAA
>Ga0129333_10002568_pt1 | contig 16948 bp, 23 predicted proteins | sample CPB6_08_DNA_FD_94474 | JGI IMG/M metagenome (GOLD analysis project Ga0129333, IMG submission 94474) | Freshwater to marine salinity gradient microbial communities from Chesapeake Bay, USA - CPBay_Sum_0.6_0.8_DNA | ecosystem: Environmental > Aquatic > Marine > Coastal | place: USA: Chesapeake...
CACCGCCCTTCTGGATGATGATGAACGTCTCGTCCAGCGCCTCGTCGAACCCGTTCGGCGGCTTCATCACCGCCGGAGGCGTCGACGGCGCGTTCGCGCCCTTTACCTCGACATCGAAGAGCTTCTCGTGCTGGGGCAGGCGGAAGCTGACGTTGAGCTCGAAGTTGCGTCCGCGTCGAGCGTGGTAGTGGTACTGAGCAGACAGGAGCGAGGTGCTCGCGGCGTCGGTCAACCCCTCGGCGAAGTTGCCCCCGATGTCGGTCTCGACCGCGTACGGCAGGTAGCCGTAGCCCCGCATCGGAACTTCGATGTTGCGGGTGTCCAGCGCAAAAGGCCCAGAAGGAAGGACTCCCTTGCGCTGCAATGGCGCGGACATCACCGCCAGCGGCTGCTGGCCCTTGAGGCTCTTCGTGCGGATGCAGGCGGAAGGCGCGGTCTGGTTGTTGAACTTGATCGAGCCGAACGCGGTGTCGACAGAAGCGCGGTCGAAGTCCACGTTGAGCGCGTCGGGCGTCTCCGTGGGCTTGATGACGTTCTGGTTCAGGTAGTCGTTGACACCACCCGACAGATCCGACTGACGGATCTCGCGATACTCGGGGCGCTCGAAGTTCGACGACGCCACATCAGTTCTCGAGGAGGCTGTAGATGATGTGGACGGTCGAGCTTCCACCAGCCATGACGACGGCGAATCCACCTGGCACGATGACTCCAGGCGTGAAGTCGTAGAGCGTTCCGGTCGTCACCGCCGAATACGCAGGCGTCAGATCCTCTCCCGTTGCTTGGGCGGAGACAAGCTTGACCGTCGAAGTAGCAGCGCCGACGGCCACGAAGATGCGATGGATCACCGCACTGCGCTTGGTGCCGACTTGGAACACCGATGCGATGGGCGATGTAGGCGGGGTCGCCGATGCCGCAGTGCGCGTATCGGCGGCATCAAACCGCGCGCTGGGGTTCTTGAAGTCACCAAGCGCAACTCCCGTGGGCCAATACGGGTTGGCGTCTAGCGTCGTCACGAACATCACCCGCGTCGCCGCACTATCGCGAAAGCTCGTCATGTCAGTACCACCATCCCCAGAAGTTGACGCGGTCAGGATCCAACGGGCCGCGATGCCGCATCCCGCGCTTGTACATCGTCGGTCCCCTCGCGTCCCGAGGACCGCCAGCGTACGTCGTGAACTTCACACCTTCCTCGGCGAGCTCGGGCTGGATGGCCCTCATGCCGGGGATGTTGTTCTTCTTCTGGAAGCAGCCCTGCGCCGTGCGCAGCACGAGGTAGCGGCAGTGCTGGTCGGGCAGCATGACCATCGTCTCGACAATGTCGTCCTGCGCCAAGGCGTTCGTGAACGCGGCGTCGAACGTCAGCTCATGCACGCGGGCGCCCGAGGGAGACAGGATCGTCGCGCCGTTCGAGTAGATGCAGCGGCGCACCTCCCCGTAATGCGCGGCGTTCACGTTCGCCGTCGTCGTGACCTGCCAGTCGCTGTTGATGTACGAACCCTCCTCGGGCTCGATCTCCCCGAAGATCGGCCCAGGCAGGTACAGCAGGTTGGCCGAGGCGGAGACCGTGACGATCTTGCCCTTGAACATCTTGGGCGGACGGACGACCACCCGCAGCATCAAGTCCTCGGGGCTCGTGAAGTGCCACAGCCGCAGGGTGTTGTTGCCCTCCCACGACCAATGCGGCACCCGCTCGTTGGCGACCCACTTCGGGATCTCCTGCCCCTGGGTCACGTTGCCGAGCGTGCTCCACTTGTACGGGCTGAAGGTCGGCGTCGAGCTGGGGTCGTTGCTCCGTCGGTACACCTTCACGCACGCCATCACCCAAGTGGGCAGGCGATACTCGTACACGTCCGACATGAGCTTCGTGGCCGAAGCGCCGTCGACGCACATCGTGAAGTTGGAGTACTCCTTGTTCGCCTCCACCATCGTGCGGTACATGCCGCGTAGTTGGCGGTCGCCGTGACGAATGATGGTGGCAATGGGGTACTTGGCCGCGCTCGGATCGTCGAGCACGTCCTGAACCTCCGCGATGAACTGGGTTACGTTCAAGAAGCCCCCCCGAAGTCGTTGTACCGACTGGGCTAGGGCGCGTCAACCTTCGCGGTGGCGTACGTCCTCTTGATGCCGGCGGCGTGCTCGGCCCGCTCGTGGGCGGTCTTCCACGCCTGCTCGGCGAGTTCCTTCTTGCGGGTCTCCCGCAGGCGGTCGTTGTGCCGCTCGACCTCGTCGGCGACCTCCTGGAGGTTCTTGCCCTGCTTGGTCAGGTCGCAGGCGCGCACGCGCGCGAGGATGGTCTCGGCGGGGAATTCGTTCAGGAACTCGCCCTGATCCCCCTCCCAGTAGAAGACCGTGTCCCACTCGGCCATGTTCACCGAGTAGCGCACGACGCGCCACCGCCCAGGCACCTCGCTGGACATGCGGCGGATGGGCGACCACCAGATGCTGAGGCAGGGGTCGTAGTCGCGCAGAAGGCGACGAACGCGGGACAAGGCAGCCGACGGCGCCCAGATGGGATCCGCCGGCTGCCAGCTCACGCGGCGCCGCTCCGAGTCGGTCATCGGAACGGTGCGCTTCCTCATAGGGTTTGCAACGCAGCGACGTTGAAGATCCACCGGTATGAGACAGGAGTCACATTCGCGGCTACGTTCGTGTAACTTGCGAGTTGAACCGCACCGATTCCGAAACGAGCCAACGTGTTTGGAGTCACTGCACCAGGGTTGCCTTGGACTCCTGGAGACTGGACTGGCCGAATAATGCCGTTTGCATTGGCGCTATCCAAACCGCCGCCGTACGCAGCCACGGGCACGCGCTTTGTGAACGCGGCGATGGTTGCCGCATTTTGAACGCCTCCCGCTGCCGTCACGCCGCCGCCGTCGCTGACCATCTGGAACGCGAGGATCGCCGAAGCATCAGGCAGCTTGAATGGCAACGGGAAGATGGCATGGGCGTTGGTTCCCGCGCCAGTTCCAGCCACGTAGCCGCATGTGACGGTTGGAGTTCCGCCGCCGGCATCCGTGCGTTGAATTCTGATTGCCTTGATGGCGGAGAATACACGCATTGTCCTTGCGTTGTTTCCTCCAGTGGTCGCTCCATTTCCAATCTTGGATCCCGTCAACGTGAAAGCATCCCCGAAATGGTCAACACCATCAATTTCATAATTGAATGTGACGGTTGGCGCACTCGGAAGGAAGCTTACAGATGCCGGATAGTTCAACTGGAACCATGTGCTGGTGACAGCGCAGCCGATCTGGGTGAACGTTCCAGCGGATTGCAGCGGCATGTTCTGCCACTGCCCCGCCGTTGCATTCAACGTCAATGCCGGCGCGACGCCAGAAGCGTCATCGTTCAACATTTCCATGATCGGCCCGTAGGCGTGCATGTACTGGTAGAGGTCGCCCCCTCCAGCGTTCTTGAAAAGGACTGATGCCATTGGATCAGCCTCCTTTCAGCTCGACAGCTCGGTGAGGACGGCACCCGTGCGGTTGCGGACCTCCACGATCATGTTGTCCTCCCACGTCCAGCCGCGCCAGTACTTGTCGAGGTCGGGCAGGCGCTCCCACGTGGTGACATCGCCACCAACGAGGGGTTGCATCGGAGCCGTCTCGAGGATGTGGAACTGGTCCAGGGCGAGGAAGTACACGCGGTTCTGGTAGCAGAAGCGGTCCTTCACCCAGCCGACGCCGTTGAACGTCAACGTCTTGTGGCCGCCCTGCAGCTCGAGCGTGTTGTTGTAGCGCTTGTCCGGCGTCAGCAACTTCACGTACGAGTTGTAGGTCGGGAACGACGAGAGGATCAACTCGATGTTGGCGTTGTTGATCTCCTCGGCGTCGGACATCGCCTGCTGCATCAGCTCCTCGGTCAGCGGACGGTTGCCCGCGCCGCCGTTGTCGAGGACCACGGCACGGTTGAACGCTTGGCCGCTGGCGCCCGTGGCGGCGATGCCTTGGAACGCCGTAACGGAAGCAGGCGGGTTGGCATCGTCTTCAGCCGCCGACTGCTGGCTGCCAGAAAGGCCCATGCCGTTGGCGACTCCGGTGTCGGTGAAGACGCCGCCGATGCCCATCATCTCGCGACGATAGGCGCTGTCCTTGATCGCGATAGCCGACGAAGATCCTGCCGAGCAGCGAACGACCCATTCATCGACGGCGGAGTTGGCGTTGAACGTGACGGCGGCGCCGCTCACTGCGTCGTTTGCCGTGATGGTCACGTCGGATCCGCTGACGGAGACCGAAGTGACAATGATCGTATACTCGGTAGTCACAGCGGACCATAGCGTTGACGCGCCACCGGTCTGCGGGAACTTAGCCAGACGCATGCCGACTTCGATGTACTTGTCGAGCGTGCCGGCGGCGCGAGTGGTCGCAGCGCCTTCGATCGACTGGTTCACCTTCAGAGTCAACGTCGTGCCCGAGCCAGCCGTCTTGATTTGAGCGATGCGACCCGATCCGTCGTTGTGGACTTGGCGGGCGCGGTCGATCATGATGTCGTCCACGATGCCTTCCATCTCGATCTGCAAGGCTTCGGCGTAGGCTCCGCCGTTCGTCTTGCCGTGCCGGATGGTGTCGCCATCCAGCGCGATGCGGGCCATGCCCTTGCGGGTGATGGTCGAGTAGGTCAGCGACGGCTGGAAGCCGGGGTCGGGAATGACGCCACCGTAGCCCAAGTTGTTGAGGCCGGTCGAGCGACCGAACCGCACGGGGAACACGATGTACTTGCCCGAGACGGCTTGATGCGGACGCTTGTCGATCATGCTCAAGAGCACGGTCGAGTTGTTGCGGGCGTCCGGCAGGAGCTGGAGGAAGTAGTTGGTGAGGAGGTTGTCGTAGTAGCCGGCGGTGGTTGCGCCACCATAAGCCTGGCTACCGTAGACAACGCCGTTGTTTGCGGTCACAGACATGGATCAGTCCTTGGTTTGGTTGTGGGCTACCGGACGTCGTTCCTGAGCTGGTTCACGAACGACTTGAAGCCGGAGCGCCACTGTCCCGACTGCAGATCCTTCGCCGAGGGCTTCGGCGGGGTGTTGGCAGTCAGTCCAGGCGTGCCGGCGGCGGGCGGGATGCCAGCCAGTTGCGACGCGGCGGAAGCCCTTTGGTCACGTTGGGAAGACATGAAGTCGGAGAGCATGTCGGCCTGCAGCGCGTGCAGTTCGGCAGCCACCTCCTCCAGCGGCTTCGATGGGTTCGCCATCTGGTAAGCCGCGACCACAACCTCAGCTTGTTCCCGCGCCTTCGCGTTCCCTTGGTATAGGGGCAGCGAGCCGACGACGGACTTGATGCGATCCATGTGCGACTGGGTGGTCAATTCATCGCGGAACTTTGTGAGCTCCGCGATCTTGCTCTGGATCTGCATGAGCTCGGATCTGGTCTGCTTGGTGACAGGATCCAGTTCCTCGCCCGAATAACTCGCATCGGTAGAGCCAACTCCGATGGGGCGGCCATGCAGTTGAGACGCACGTCTCTGGATCTCCGCAAGGGCCGCGTCGGGGTTGGTGCGCAACAGCGTCTCCATCTGGGAGGCGAACTCGATGGCGCCGGCATGCTGTGCCTTGAGCGCGTTCGCTTCCTGGAGTCGCTTCTCTGCGGCGGACGCCATCTGCGCGCTCTTGCGCAGGTCCGCCACGGTGGTGTCCATCTCGCGTCCATCCACCTTGAGGCGGACGACGGCGTTGTCGGGCGCGTAGGGAACGGCGCCGGGCTGCTGGGGTTGTTGTTCGCTCACGGGATCACCTCGTAGCCGGCGGCGGCGGCGCGCTTGTTGGCTTCATCGCGGCCATAGTTCTGGGACGGCAGGCCCATGGGGTTGGCTCGGGACTCGCCCTCGATGGAGGCGCGCTTGGGATCCTTGGGTCTGCGCCACAACCACCGCTGGTCGACGGTGAACGAGCCGCCGGTTCCGACCACGACGGGCAGTTGGACCTTCTGCCCGTGATACCGCAGGCACACTTGGCAGAGGATGTCCTCGTACCACGCCGACTTCGGGTTGGGCTTGTAGGCGCTTTTCCACTGGTCGGATCGAACCAGTCCGTTCTCGGGGTTCAGCGTCAGGTAGATGCCGTGGCTGGGCTGCCCCTCGGGGTGCGGGTTCCGGCACTTGACGAAGAAGTGGTAGATGGAGTTCTCCTTGTCCTTCTCCTCTTCGGTGCGACGGCGCTGCTGCTTGTAGACCTCCTCGAGCAGCACGTCGGCGGCCTCGACCTCCTTCTCGTTGTCCCCGTCGATGGGGAACATGGGGGTCAGCAGGTTGGTCGCCTTCTCGACGGTGGCGCGGGACGCGGACAGCTCCTTGAGCTGCGTCGCGATGTTGGCGGCGTCGGCGTGTTCTTCGCGCCTGGCGCCCTTGGGCTTGATGGGGTTTGCGTCTTGCATGAATCAGAATGAAGGTTGGGATGCTTGGCCGACTTGGCCTGGGATGCCCTTGACTGCTTCGGCCATCTGCATGGCCTGCATCTGGGCTTGCTGGATGAACATCTGATGCTTCTTCCAGTGGTCTGTGATGAGCGCCTGCGTCTGCACGGGCAGCCCCTTGAACTCCGGCGTGTACATGTACGCGATGATGACCGCCGATTCCTTGGCGTGGTCCTCCCACTCCATGACGGGGTAGCCTTCGTCGCCATACTTGAGCGGATCCTTGATCATCTCCTGGATCTCGCGCTCCTGGTTCCGCTCCGCCTGGAGGGTTCGCTTGATGAACTCGTCGCTGGTGTTGTAGTGCAGGCCCTTCAGGATGAGCGCGCGGGTCTGCTCGTCGAACTGCGGGTTGAACGCGCCGGCCTGCAGGGCGTCCAGCATCTCCTCGCGCGCGGAGCCGAGCGTGTCCGCGACGGACGGGTTGCCGACGATGACGAAGTCGTTGAGCAGGTCGGAGCCGTCGAACTCCTCGACGACCCATTCCGCGTCCTCGCCGAGGTAGCGCATGGTGCGCTTGGGTCCGTAGTACATCTTGCCGAGCGCCAGGCTGACCCTGCCGGCGTCGCGCACGGTGCGGAGCGTGGACTTGGAGGGCACGGTCAGCGTGATGAACCGCTCCTCGTTGATGGCCCGCACGGCGCTGCCGGAGCGAAGCTGCCCCGGCAATCCCTCGGCATTGATCTCGGACTGCGCGGCGGCCTTGTTCAGGTCGGCCTCGCACACGTCCATGAACCGCGCCACGTCGGGCGGGATCTGGGGCGGGGGGCCGTGCTGCACTTTGAACGAGGACACCTCGTTGACCTGGTAGATGCGTCCACCACCAACCGGCATGCTGTCGGTGTCGATGCCCGACTGGTCGCCGACGTAGGTGTTCGGGAGACCGAACGTCTCCATGAACTGCATCATCACGGTGCGGGCTTCGTTGAGGTAGTACTGCGGGCCGAGCAGATCCTCGACGAGCGACGCGCCCCAGAACCGGCCCATGTGAGGGCACCAGTCGTCCTTGACGTAGGGGATGTGCGCCCAGCCTGTACGGTCAGCGGCGTAGGGATTGTCGAGACCGCCGGCGCGGTTGAGGTTGAGGATGCGCCCGCCCGCGTACACGACGCGCATGCCGCGCGGGTATTGCTTGCTCGGTCGCTGCCAGAGCTCGACGTACTGGGTGCGCTTGCCGCGCTTGTCCTCGGGCTGCGCCCAGTCCACGAGCGACAAGCCGGATCCGTTCGACATGAACGCGATGGCCTCCTCGTAGTTGCGCAGGCCGGCATCCGCCTCCATCGGCTGGATGTCCTTGGGGTCGATGTCGAAGCGTTCCGCGATGCGGTCGATGTCGACGTAGTGCTTCTCCGCGAACCACTGGCAGCCCATCATCTGCGTGTCGCGGCTGCTCGTATCCTGGAACGCGGCAAACGGCGACAGGACGCTAACTGAGATATCGCCAGGGGAGTAGTCCTCGAAGAGCCCGGCTCTGTCCTTCTCCTGCTTGATTGCCTGAGAAAGCATCTGCTCGGGGATGACACGGCGGTTCTGCGCATCCGACAGGTAGAAGCGATCAGGCTCCCCCTTGAACGGATCCCAGGTGATCTTGAGGAAGGACGAGCCGCAGACGGCCTTCCACAGCGTGGACATCATGAGATGCCACTCGAAGTCGGTGACTTCGCGGATGTGGTCGAAGACGCGCTCGGCGAGCTGCGCGAGTTCGCGGTCGCGGCTGGTGCCGGTGGGCGGGCGGCAGCGGAACTCCGCGTTGACCGCGAGCACCTTCGCGCAGGCGGCGAGCACGCGCGAGCGGATGAGGTTCACCTTGTAGTGCGTCGCCGCCTCGGGGTCGTCGATGCCGGCGTCGAACAGGCGTCCCTGCTCGAAGAAGAAGCGTTGCTTGCCGCTCCAGAAGGCGACGTTCGAGATCCACGATTCCTCGAGTGCGAGGCGCTCGAGACGCGACTCGTGGAGACCGACACGCTTGTCGATCATCTCGATCAGATTGCCTTCGTCGAGCTTCATCCTGCTCCTGCGTGGCGGCGAGGCAGAGTCGCGCGCCCCATGGTTTCCTGCGCCACCTTCTCGCGATCGGTGATCTCCATGGCGCCCGCGACGGCGGCGGCCTGCGGCCTTTCACTGCTGGCGAGGATCGCCTTCAGCAAGTCGCGGTTCTGGTCGGCGAGGCGGAGATTGACGCGCACCAACGCCCATGACACCGCCGCGACGGGCAGCGCGCATGTCAGCGCGACGATCGCCAGCACTCCGAACTCCCAGCCGTTCAACGCATCATCCATGGTAGAGCTTTCGCTTCTTGGGCTTGGCGGTAAGACGCTTGTCGTACGCAGCCCAGTAGCGTTCCGACTCTGTCCTAGGCACTACAGGCTCAGGACGCAATAGGCCCCTTGTCCATGACTGATCGCGGACAGCGAGCGCAATGCCGTATGCAATGACCATATCGTCGTGTCCCCGCGACTCCATCTCGCCCTTTCCGTTCCAGCGTTGGTCGCGTAGTTCGTAGAGCAATTCCTCGTCGGGAATGTGCGCGCCTTCGTCGAGTGCGCGCTTGATGCGGTCGATGAGCAGGGGCTTGGTGGTGGAGTTGGTGTGCCAGCCCAGGACTTCGGACACCTGCTTGGAGATGGTGTCCTGCCGCTGCCGCTTGTAGATCTTCTTGTAGCCCTTGTTGATGGCTTCCATGCAGGCGGTGTAGCCGTGGGCCGAGGGGTACGTCTCGAACGCGAGCAGGGCTTCGTTGTAGTACCACGACAGCCAGGCGCACTTCGGCCCCCACACGTGCGGGTCGTCGCGTTCCTTCCAGCGCGCGACCACCTCGCAGGTCTCGCCCTCGATGACCACGATGACGGCGAAGTCCCCTCGGGCGAGTCCGCCTGCGGTGTCGGACGCGGCGACGTACTTCCGTCCCTCCTCGGGATCCTTCCAGATCTGGAGACCGCCGCGCGCGTAGGGCTCGAACTTGAAGTTCATTCAGTACACGCGCAGCTAATGGCGTCTTCCTCAGTATCGTCAAACATAACCGATTGGGTTTTGGCGATTTCAAGCATCGCGGCATATGACGGTCTGTCAGTTCGGAACATTGAACCTGACGGCTTCGATGACAACTTCAACGATTCCATACGAATCCACCATTCAGCGTGCTCCGGCTCTTTACGCAGAACCTTTTGAAGCCTGGCTTTCGACTTCAGAAAGCACAGGGTGCAGTTGCCGAAGGCGTTGTCGTTGTTCGGAAGCTCTAGGTCGAACGGCATAGACTTCCAGAACTCAAGCACGTCCTTGACTGTGTGTCCAGCTTCAGCAATGGGCATACACACCTGCTCGCTCTTAGCATCGCCCTTCATCTTGGCGACACGCCGAGGCTCGTCAGCTCGAAGGCCAACGCAGTTTGTCCACTCATCCCAGCCTAGGCTGCGGCAGTACCGAATGTTGGTTCTGATCTTTAGCTCGACGGTGCATTTGCGCGTGACTGGATTCGGCAAATAGTTGCACGCACGGATGAGCGCCTCAAACGGCTCGCCATTTTTTGAATAAGTGTTCTCGTCAACAACCGCAACGTCAGGCCCGTCTTCTTTGCGGCGATACTCGAGCCACGTAACCGGCGCAACGTGTTTAGAGACCTTCTCTACAAACTCATACGTCTTAGGGTGCTCTAGGCCAGTGTTGCAAAATAGCGGCAGGATGTCGCTTGGCAGCTTGCCGCCATGCGCTTCCACGATCTTTGCAAGCATGAACCCACTGGTGCGTCCACCGCTAAAGCTGATGACCGCAGGCCCATCAATCTTGTATGTCATTGCTCCTCGACCCTCATGCTTCCGACGAAGCGCGGCGGGTTGCCGCGCGCGTAGGGTTCGAACTTGAAGTTCATGCTTGGTCGACCTTGGCGATGCGCTCGCCGATCCAGCGCATCACCGGCACGGCCATGCTGTTGCCAAGCGCCTTGTAGCGCGGGCCGTCAGGAGTGTCCTTGCCACGAGGCCGAATGTCGGTGTAGCCGTCGGGGAAGCCTTGCAGGCGTTCGCATTCGACCGGCGTCAGGCGACGGACTTGCATGGACGTAGCGACCGCCATCTGCCCTCCCCCATTTGCGTGACTACCGGCGTGACCCATCGCTCGCAGGGTCGGAGCGATATCGGACGAAGCATCAGCTCCATGATCTTTTGCGCTAAATGCCATCGGCTGCATCACTGCTGGATATCCTTGGCCCGGCTTGCCGCCGCCTACTTTCAAGCTGCCAGCCGTGTCGCTGAGAGTTACCTCTGCCCGTTGGTTTTCATGGAACGCCACCGCCATCGTGTATCCATCCTGATCAAGCGCACCAGCTTGGTCGCCGTACTGCACGGGGTCTTGGCGAGCGTTGAATCCAACCGGCTGCGGCACCATCACCGTTGGCCCCGAAGCGTTCACAGACGAGCCGGGCGTGCCGATTGTCGCCGCGACATCGCCCGTGATCGCGCCGTTATAGCAGTCGGTGCCGACCGCCGGCACGAACAACGACGCGCCGCCAAGCGCGTGCTGGTCTTCAAGTCCCTGCTTGTCGCCGTACCGTGCGTTCAGGGTGCAGGCAATTTCCGCGGGCCATTTGGCTGCATGCTGACGACCTGACGCAACGGCCATCAACGCCCCGCTCTCAATATCGCGTGCGCCTAGGGCATTGAACATTCGGGCGGTAATAGTGCCAATAACTACATCGTCCTGCCCTCTTGACTCTCCTGATCTGGCAACGCCGCGGCCACTGCTTGTAAGGCTCGCCGCAGTTGATCTGGCAAACCCTTCCCACGCTTCTCGGCGCGGCGCAGGATTCCCGCGCAGGCTTTCGCGCTCAAGAAGAACCGCTGCGGCACGACGCCAGTCTCCAAGGTATCCGACAACGAACACACGACGGCGGCGCTGGGCCACTCCGAAGTATTGAGCGTCCAGCACGCGGTAGGCGTACCCATACCCGAGCTGGCCCAGCGCCCCGAGGAAGGAACCAAAGTCCCGTCCTCCTCCGCTGGACAAGACGCCAGGGACGTTTTCCCAGACGATCCAGCGCGGACGTAGTCGTGCAGCCAGTCGGACAAACTCAAGGGTGAGTTGACCACGCGCATCGTCCATGCCTCGCCGCAGTCCAGCGATGCTGAAGGCTTGGCATGGTGTTCCTCCGACCAGAAGGTCAACTGCTCCAAGCTCGAGGGGCCACTGATCATGCTTCGTCAGATCTCCGAAATTGGGGACTCGAGGGTAGTGGTGCGCGAGCACCTGCGCGGGGAACTTCTCGATCTCGGCGAAGCCGGCGGGTTCCCAGCCCAAGTGGTGCCACGCGACGGTCGCGGCCTCGATGCCGCTGCACACGGACAGGTACTTCACTCCTCGACCCTCATGCTTCCGACGAAGCGCGGCGGGTTGTCGCGCGCGAGCGCGAGCATCCTGTCGATGCAGTCCATGTCGAAGACCGGCCTGCCGGTGGACATGAACGCGATCTGCGGGCGGGAGGGGTACTCCTGGTTGAACAGCATCAGGTCGTTGGCGATCTCCTTGTCGGAGAGCTTCTGCCTGCGCCACGCGAGCTGGTCGATGGAGACGGGCACGAGTCCTACTCCGACGCGGCACCACTTGTGCGGCTTGTCGACGGGGGCGGTCTTGGTCGTGAACTTGCCCTCTTCGTCGAACACGAGCTTGCGTCCCTGCTTGGCCGGCACCTGCCGCCACTGGTCGTCGTTCCTCCAGCGGCGGATGTAGGTCTGCTTCAAGAGCCAGCGTTCCTCCTCGTCGAGGCTGTTCTTGATCTGCTCGGCGAGCTTCTCGGGGATGGAGCGTCCCGATCCGTAGGTGCGCGTCCAGTGGTACTCGTCGTGCTCCCACCAGGCGAAGAACACGGCGTGCCATGGATCGGTGCGTTCGAACAAGTCGATGTCGCGTTGCTTCCACGCGCGCCAGAAGTCGTCACGGAACTTCCCCTGGTCGCCATTGGCCGTGCTCTCGTCGAATCCGTAGGTACCTGGCAACGTGGGCAGCGAAGCCATCACGCCGGCTTGCTTGCGTTCGGCGTCGGGCCAGTGCGCGGTCTCGGACAAGTGGACCATCGTCCTTGTTCCACCGCGACCGGGCTCGGGGGTTTCTGCGCTTGTGACGTGGATCTCTCCACGGATCGGGTCTGTCCATACGAGCGAGCTGGTCGCCTTGGACTTCATCTTGAAGTCCCAGTGGACCGCTTCCCCCGCCTGGTTCCTGGTCTTGACCATCGAGGTGCGGGCGGTCTCGGCGATCTGGAGGAGGAGCTTGGAGCGATCCTTGTTGTCCGCGATGATGAGCCCGCGAAAGTTCTTCTCGCGCAGGAGCTTCTCGAACATGCAGGCTTGCACGTAGGTGGAGAAGCCCATCTGGCGGGCCTTGAGGATGATGATGCGCACGGGCACGCCGGCCATCTCCATCTGCAGGATCCACGTCTCGAGCCGGCGTTGCGCGCGGTTGAGCTTGAGTGGCCCGATCTTGCCGGCCTTGTCGCGGATGGGGAAGTAGCGTTCGATCCACTCGCGGCGGGAGAGTCGCGTGCGCACGAGCCTGGCTCCATGCGCGTCGCGGACGAACTCGGGCGCGGACGCGGCGTCCCCGTACACGCCGGATGTCCGGTCGAACAGTCCGGCGTACAGGTGGTTGTCGCGGATCTGGGGATCCTCGCTGGCCTCGTCGACGCGCTTCTGGAGCGAGGCGAGGGTCGCGGGATCGGGCGGCTTGAACATCAGCCTTGCTCGATCTTGAGCTTGTCGCGCATGGACACGAGGTGGGAGTTGTGCGTGTCGATCATCATGGCGATGCGCGTGTCGCACTCGGAGATCTCGCCGACGAGCGTGTCCATGAGCTCGTTGAACTTGTTGGTCAGTTGCCGACGCAGTTCGAGCTGGGTGGCGAGTTCCCCGACGAAGGGGCTGGCATCGAGGCGCCGCAGGCGGTTGGACCTGCGGTTCCTCTGCCTTGTCTTCTCGCGGTGGTCGGGGCACATCGTCCTGCCGTCGGTGACGGGGATTCCGCAGGCGATGCACCGCTTGGACTCCTTCATGCGCTTGCGGTAGTCGCGCATGTACAGGCGGAGCTTCTCCTTCTTCTGGATGTCGTCCATGGTTTGAAACGGGCCGGCGCTCATCACGCCGACCCGCCTGCTTCTCCTAGCAGTGCATCCCCGACTCTCGCACTGGAGATGCACGATCAAGCTACCGCATCGACTTGGCGCCCTTGCAGCGCCACTTCTTGCGGCTGAGGTTGTTGGGGCTGTTGGGGTCGGACTTCCAGTCGCCCTTGATCTTGAGAGACCGCGCGCAGTAGGCATCGCCCTTGGGAGTCCCCGGCTTGATGCTCGAGCCGGCCTGTCCGTAGCGGACAGTGCGAGTACGGCCAGTGGTGGGGCTCTTGACCGTCTTCGCGAACCGCTTCTTCATGGGCGTGCCTACTGCGCAGCGTTCTAGGGTGATTGGTGTTGACCTTGACGATACGCAGCGTACACTACGCCCCGTCCCCATTCAAGGTAGTATTTATGACAAACAGAAAGTGGAGCAAGATGACAACGCAACTCTGGCGCAATCCCGAGGTTGCGCTGTTGAGCCTGGAGGCTCGCGGTCTGTTCGCGGAGCTGGTGGTGTGGCAGCTCGAGCATGGGTTCATCCCCGACGACGAGCTGTACTTCGAGCGGCTGTACGGTCGGCTGTGCGTGGATTTCCACCAGGCGTGGCAGCAGGTGACCGGCATCCTCGCTCGGACGGACCAGGGGTGGGTGTCGCCGTTCGTGGCGCGGATGCAGGAGGCGGAGAACGAGAAGCGGCAGGCGGCGGCCAAGCGACAGCAAAAGCGACGTCACACCGTGTCACGCCCTACAGGGTGTGACCTCCCCTCCCCCTCTCCCTCTCCTCTTCTTTCCCCCACACCCCCTATTAACTCCTCTCCTCTCTCCCCCTCTCCCACCTCTCCCGAGGGGGAAGCTCGCAAGCTCGCTTCGGCTCCCCATCCAAATTGCATTCAGTGGTGGGAGAAGGAGTGGCTGCGCACTCGCGGCACCCGCTACCAGATCCAGACCAAGGATGCCGTCGCGGTCTCGAAACTCCTCAAGATGGGAACCGAGGACGAGGTCAAGGCACGCATGACGGCGATGCTTGACTCCCAGGACGCTTGGCTGGCCCGTAGCGCGTCGCCGACGGTGCTCCTTGGGCAATGGAACCAACTCGGCGTCAAGTCTCGGCAGACGAGCGCGCAGAGCGTCAGGCGCGGTCAGCCGCCGCACGAGGCGGGCGACGACCTGCGCGACGAGTGGTACAAGTGGCATTCGCGGGTGAACGGGTTCGTGCCGGAATGGCCTGGTGCGGAGAAGGCGTCGCTCGAGATCGAGCAGCTCAAGGGGGCTCGAAGGTGACGGAGTACGAGATCAACGAGGCGTTCGTGATCGTGCGGCGGGGCGAGCTGTACGGGCCGTTCCTGTCGCAGATGGATGCTTGCGACGCGGCCATCCACCGCTACGGCAACGAGGCGGACTGGGACGTGCGCAAGTTGAACCACACCATGGCCTTGACCGCGACGGTGATGCCGGCGCCGCTGAAGAAGCGCCCGCCGTCCGTGCCGCTCAAGCGCCCGCCGCCGCCGGCCTAGTTGTACTGCACGCGGTCGACGATCACGTCCCACGCGAACCAGTCCAAGCTGGACGCCAGACTGCCCGCCGTGGGCACCATCATGCCGACATCTTCCTGCACCCAGGCCATGGGGCGGATGTTGAAATTGGCAACACCATCGGGGTCGCGGAACGGCGCGAGCGCGTAGGGTTCCGTGATGGTGTAGGTCGTGGTGGTCCAGTAGTCCGGCTGCGCGCACTGGTTCCACAGCACGGTGCTGGTGACGCCCGAAGCTCCTGCGTAGTCCAAGACTCCGTCGTGCGCTCCCAGCGTAGGCAGCGAGCATTGGAGGATGGACCAGCTTGGCAGGCCGAACACGGTCACGCCGCCTTGCTCGTTGTGGAACCAAGGGTACGAGTAGACGGTGGGGTATCCCCAGCCGTTCTGCCCCCACCACACGAACCCGTCGAGGTTCTCGAACCGCACGCGCCACGAGATGTGGTGTCGGACGGTGAGCTGGACTCGAGCGAGAGGCGCGCTGCCGGTGTACGCGGGCAGTGCGATCTCGCCCGGATCCTCCTCGGTGGCGGACGTGCCGACGAACGGACCCTCGTGGACCTGCGGGCGCGAGCGCGAACCTTTGCTGGTTCCGCCCAGCACGATCGCACCCACGAGCCACAAGCCCGCGAGGATCTTCCAGTTCATCTCACTCGCTCTTCTGCGCCAGCTTGGCGGCGACGACGGGTTGCAGCTTGGCGGCGGCTTCCTTGACGCCGTACGCGCCGGTGCCGGCCATGACGACTTCCCACGGGATGATGATGCCGATCTTCTCGAGCAGCACCTTGAGGATGGGCAGGAGCAGGCTGACCCACCAGGTGGAGGAGTTGGCGATCTTGGCGAGGATGGCTTGGATGTTCATGGCAGATTGAGTTGCGGCGGAGGCGGATCGTTCTTCTGGATGGTGACGTTGGCCTCCAGCATCTTCGCCACCAGTTTCTTGGCCCGAGCCTGTTGCAGCATTTCGATGGCCTTCAGCACGTGCGTGGGCCTGCGCGAAGTGCGCAGGATGCGCGTGATGGTGCGCGAGACCATGTACTCGGCCTCGGCATCCGACAGCGGCAGTCCGGCATCGAGCTTCTTCTCGATCTCCGCGATGCGCTCCACGAACCCCGTGTCGGCTGCGCCGACGTAGGAGCTCTGGTCGCCAGGCCCGCCGTTGCTGTCAGGTCTCACCCAGATGTGCTTCCTTCCTTGCATGCGCCGTTCGTAGTCTTGTCGACCACGAGCGTTGCTGTAGCGCATGAGCGCGTCGGCATCGTCCAGGCTCATGTTGGGCACATAGGGCTCGTCCGACGTCAAGTCGTCGCCCTTGTCGCCCATCACGCGCCTCGACCGCCGCTCTTCATCGACGACATCATGCCGCGCTTGGCGCCCTTCGGCATGCCGGCCTTCTTCGCGGCGGCACCGGCCTTGGCGGCGCTCATCTTCTTGGTGCCGTAGCCCATGCCGACCTTCTTGCCACCGCTCTTGCAGGAGGAACCCTTCATGTCACTTGCCCTTCTTGACTCCGCCCCGCACGTTCATGGCGCCGGCTCTGCCCGACTGTCCCTTGAACGACTTGGGCGGGCTGTACATTTCTTGCATAACGACCTGCCTGCGGCTTTGCTTCCGCTTGCGGGCGTTCGCCGCCAAGCTCTTGCGCACGCGCTCCATCGCTTCGTGCCGCTTCGACTCGCCGCGTTCCGAGCTCATTGCATCGGCTCCTGCGGCTTGAGCTTGTCCATCACGCCCTTCGCCACCTTGCCGACGCCGTTCCCCGCGCCGTTCGTCGCGCTCTTCATGTTGGCGACGTTCATGGCGCCCGCAGCCGGAGCGTTCTGCTCCATCGGCTTGCCCGTGCTCAGTCCGTTCTTGAGCTGGGACATGAGCTCGTTCGACATCTTCGGGAACATCATCGGAAACATCAGTAGGCAC
>Ga0129333_10002570_pt1 | contig 16945 bp, 16 predicted proteins | sample CPB6_08_DNA_FD_94474 | JGI IMG/M metagenome (GOLD analysis project Ga0129333, IMG submission 94474) | Freshwater to marine salinity gradient microbial communities from Chesapeake Bay, USA - CPBay_Sum_0.6_0.8_DNA | ecosystem: Environmental > Aquatic > Marine > Coastal | place: USA: Chesapeake...
AAGCAGCCATGGCATACTGAGTATTGCCATTTATAGTCTCGTATTCAGATTAAACTGCTAATTACGCAACGCAGTACATGCTTATACTTTCAAAGAGCTATGCTGTCAAAACCAAACGCCCCCTTAGAAATGCAAAGTTCGCTTATTTTCCCCAACCCAACCAGTCGTTGGCATTGGCATAAATCATAAGGGAAAGTAACAGCGCCATTCCAACGAGCTGTGCATACTCTAAAAATTTATCACTAGGCTTACGCCCGCTTATCATCTCATACAACGTGAAAAGAACATGGCCTCCATCTAACGCAGGAATTGGCAAGAGGTTCATGAACGCCAACACGATGGAGAGAAAGGCAGTAATTCGCCAAAAGGCCTCCCAATCCCAAACAGATCCGGGAAAGATGGAGCCCATTGCTTTAAAACCACCAACCCCTTTGTAAGCTCCCGTATCAGGATCAAGAATCTTTTTGAACTGATCGATGTAGTCTTGTAACTCAGTGCCCGCTTTTTTGATACCACCGGGTATCGCTGCAAAAAATGAAAGTCGGTTTACTTCCAATTTGATCCAACCCAAACTATCCATTTGCTGGTAATTGTACCCGTAAGGAAGAAAACCAATTTTCCCTTCTTCGCTTATTGGCATTTTTAATTCAACTGCTTGACCAGCTCTTTCCACCAATAAGTTAATGGTATCTCCCTTGTATGCAGGAAGTTGCTCCTGAAGTTGATCATAAAACTCAAATGAATTATTGTTAATAGCCAACATTTTGTCACCTGGTCTTAACCCTGCTTTAAATGCAGTACCCGTATCAGGAACGAAAAAAGCAATGGCTGGTCGACGTGCTTCAAGGAAGCCTCTACGATCCTTATTTCTATTTTCAACTAATTGTCCAATAAGATCTTTATCTAGATTAATTGTAATCAACTCTTCGCCGCGCTGTAATTGCACTTGTTCGCCAAGGATTAACTTACGACGCAATTTCTCGAAATCATTGACGGGCTGGTTGTCAATTGAGATAATACGATCCCCATTTCTAATACCCATTTTGTACAGGGTGCTATCCACCACATGCACTCCATATTTCATGGAAGAAGTAGGAATTTTTTTATCTCCCCAGATCATCAGGATAAAAGCATAGATCACAAAAGCGACCAGCACATTCATGACTACCCCTCCAATCATAATAATGAGTCGTTGCCAGGCTGGCTTACTTCTGAATTCCCAGGGCTGGGCAGGTTTGCTGAGCGCCTCCTTATCCATACTCTCATCAATCATTCCTGCAATCTTAACATAACCTCCCAAGGGAAGCCATCCCACCCCGTATTCGGTCTCCCCTTTTTTCTTTTTGAAGAGCGAAAACCAGGGATCAAAAAATAAGTAAAACTTTTCCACTCTACAGCCAAACCATCGCGCTGTAATAAAGTGACCAAACTCATGCAGGATTACTAAAATGGAAAGTGAAAGTAAAAGCTGAGCGGCCTGAAGTCCAACTGCGGACCAATCAATTGCAAGAAGTATCATAAGGTTTTAAAACTGACACAAAAGAAAAATCAGTTATAGATTTATTTGATCAGCTGCAAAGTTACGCGCAGCAGCATCGCTTTCAAAATAATCCTCCAGCGTAGGATCTTGGATAAACGGTACCTGCTGCATGGTCTTTTCAATAATGGTGGTCATATCCAGGAAGTTGATGCGATTTCTTAAAAACGCAAAGACCACAATTTCATTGGCAGCATTCATTATACAAGCTAGATTTCCCCCTTTCTCCAGCGCCTCCATGGCCAAGGCTAGATTTCTGAATGTTTTAACATCAGGATCCTCAAACGTTAAATTGCGAACTGTTCTGAAATCATAACGAGGAAACTGATTAGCAATTCGCTGAGGAAATGCCATAGCATACTGAATCGGCAGCTTCATATCAGGCAAGCCCATTTGCGCCTTGATACTTCCATCTTGAAACTGCACCATACTATGAATAATACTTTGAGGATGGATCACCACTTGAATCTCACTGGGCTTTAAGTTGAAGAGCCAACGTGCCTCAATCATTTCTAACCCCTTATTCATTAAGGTAGCAGAGTCAATCGTTATCTTAGCACCCATTGACCAATTAGGATGCTGCAAAGCATGTTCGCGCTTTACATTCACCAGATAATTTGTTTTCTTTCCCAAGAATGGTCCACCGGAAGCTGTAAGTATTACTTTTTCAATTTTATTGTGCACTTCCCCCACCAAACATTGAAAAATTGCGGAATGCTCTGAGTCAACAGGGATAATAGGAACCTTATTTTCAAAGGCCGTGCGCATAACAATATCCCCGGCCACTACTAATGTTTCTTTGTTGGCCAGCGCAATACTCTTTCCATTACGAATGGCAGCCAATGTAGGCCGCAATCCAGCGTATCCTACAATGGCAGCCAGCATTTGATCATAACAATCCAATGCCGCTACTTCTTCCAATGCTTTTTCACCTGCAAAAACTTTTATACCGAGGGAATCCAATTCCTTTTTTACCACTGCGTACTTCTTCTCGTCCCCAATCACCACAATATTGGGCTGGAATCGCTTGGCCTGTTCAATGAGCAATTGTTCATTTTGTTGTGCAGTGAGCACCTCGGCTGAAAACAAAGTTGGATTAGCCGCTATCACATCCAGTGCCTGTGTACCTATCGAGCCAGTTGAACCAAAAATTGCAATTCGTTTTTGCGATGAAGATTGTTGCATGTAAAATATCAGTTGATAGAGGTGTATGAAATTAGGCCGTCAGCAATACCACGGTCATTACTAAGTCTTGGTACTTTATTTTGCCCTCCCAATTTACCAATGGAACGCATATAATTAATAAAGCCCCCTTTGGTAACAACCTGAATTTGGAGAGGATTTAAAATTGCGCCGGTAATTAAATCTTTATAATAGACATTCTTCTGTTGCAAATGCTTATCGACGCAAAGCGCAAATGCTTTCAGATCGGCAGGCGGTTGATCAAATTCAATGAACCATTCATGACAGGATTTTTCCTGATCCTTACTTACGCGGGGTGCTACAGTAAATTCAGTTACCGAAGCAGCAAATTCTTGACAGGCCTTTTGAAGACTATACTCAACCTCCTCTCCAATTACATGCTCGCCAAATGCTGAAATAAAATGCTTCGTTCGTCCTACCACCATTAAACGATAAGGATCCAAGGATACAAAACGAACTACATCTCCGATTTCATATCCCCATAAACCTGCATTACTATTAATAATGAGCGAATAATTTTCACCCAATTTTACTTCTGCCAGGGAAAGTCTTTTTGGATTAGGCTTTCCTACTTCGGCAGTTGGAACAAACTCAAAAAATATTCCGCTGTTAGTGTTTAGTAACAAACCTTGTTGGTCCAACGTATCCTGAAAAGCAAAAAATCCTTCGCTGGCAGGAAATAACTCAATGGTATCCACCTTTCGGCCAATACTTTCCATCAACTTTGCACGATAGGGTTCAAAATTAACCCCGCCTTGCACCATTACACTGAAATTTGGGAAGAGTTCGCCCACTGGTTTACCACTTTTTGCAATCAATGCATCAAAATACATTTGCATCCAAGGAGGAATACCACTGATCAATGTCATATTTGCAGAGAGGGTCTCTTCTACAATTTTTGAAAGCTTTAGTTCCCATTCTTCGATACAGTTAGTCTCAAAAGAGGGCAGCTGATTAGACCGTAAATAACTGGGCACATGGTGATTTACAATCCCGCTCAGCCGACCTGTTGGAATTCCACCCACCCGCTCCAACACGGGTGATCCGGATAAGAAGATCAATTTTCCGTCTGCAAAATGGGTATTTCCGCTCTCCGCCATATAACATAATAGGGCATTACGGGCGGTGTTGATATGGTTAGGAATAGACTCCTTAGTAATGGGTATATATTTAATGCCACTGGTGGTTCCAGAGGTTTTGGCAAAATAGAGAGGCTGCCCTTTCCAAAGTACATGCTGCCCGCCCTCTTTGATTTTTTCGATCCAAGGCCTTAGTCCCTCGTAGTCTTGGAGGGGAATAGAATCTTTAAAAGACTGATAATCAGACACATCAGTTAAATGAACAGACTTGCCAAAAAGGGTTTTTTTGCCTGTTTCAATCAGCTGTGATAAGATTCGTTGCTGATCCGCTAATGCAGTATGCATTTCCCTGCGAATAGTACGGTGCACAAAGGCTGCAAAAGGCTTAGCGAAAAATGACTTTATTTTCATGGATCAGTGCCGCTGGGGAACAGGCGCAAATTTAAGAAGGGTAAATATAGTGAACCCTCGGGCAATTACCCCGGACTATTGGCTTTGAATGAGTTGTATTTTCCGTTGGCAGATTAACCTTTTTCCCCTACCTTTGCCGTCCTAATTTTTAGTGTATGGTAGCTATTGTAAAAGTGGCCGGTCAGCAATTCAAGGTTGAAAAAGACCAAACCCTATATGTACCCCACGTAGAGGGGAATGCAGGGGATAAACTGAATCTTGAAGTATTACTGGTTGATACGAATGGGAAACTGTCCATTGGTGCCAACAACGGTTCAAAAGTTCAGGCAGAAATTCTTGATCAAGTTAAAGGCGATACAGTAATTGCCTACAAACAGAAAAGAAGAAAAGGATTTCACAAAAAGAAAGGTCATCGTACCGCTTACACAAAAATTAAAGTTGTAAGCATCGCTTAATTATTATCATCTATTAAAAAAACACATCCATGGCACATAAGAAAGGTGAAGGTAGTGTAAAGAATAACCGTGACTCACAAAGCAAACGCCTTGGCGTAAAAATATTTGGTGGCCAACCTGCCATCTCTGGTAATATCATCGTACGTCAACGCGGCACTGTATATCATCCTGGAAAAAATGTTGGTGTAGGTAGAGACTTCTCTCTGTTTGCATTAACAGATGGTGTAGTTGAATTTAGAAAAGGACGCAACAACAGAACATTTGTTTCTGTAACACCAGCAGAAGCCTAAAAAGCGGTTCCGGCAGTTCCTAAAATTTCTTTAAAAAAATTTGGTTAGTAAAAAAATATGATTATTTTTACTAACGATAACCCATTTTCCTAACACCATTAAATTCAAAACAATGGCTACTAAGAAAAAAGCTGCTAAGAAAAAAGCCGCTCCAAAAAAGAAAGCCGCTAAGAAAAAAGCTGCTAAGAAGAAGAAGTAACACTTCTCTTCCAATTGATAGAAAGTCCTCCGATTACGGGGGACTTTCTCATTTAAACCCATCCCTTCATACCTTGCAACCATGGAAAACGCCCAGCTTGCAGAGCACCTGGATTTATTATCAAAACTACTGGACATCCACGGTGCCGATTCATTTAAATCAAAATCCTACGCTGCAGCTGCATTTACAATTGAAAAGCTACCCTACTCGCTGGCAACTACCCCGCCTGAAAAATGGAAATCGATTCGCGGAATAGGGTCCAGTGTAGCAGGGGCTATTACTCAGCTACTGGAAACTGGGCATTTGGTTCAACTAAACGAACTACTGAATAGCACCCCCACTGGCGTAGTAGAAATGCTTCAAATAAAAGGAGTAGGTCCAAAAAAGATCCATACGATTTGGAAAGAGATGGGTATTGAATCTATGGGCGAGTTATTATATGCCTGCCAGGAAAACCGACTGCTCCATTTCAAAGGGTTTGGTGAAAAAACTCAGGTATCCATAGAAAACTCCATTCGGTTCTTACTTCAACACAAAGGACATTTCCTATACGCTGAAATTGAAGTTCTTCTACCCACGATTGAATCCTTTTTACATCAACAATTTGGGAAAGAGAAGGTAGCGGTAACAGGAAACTTTAGAAGACAACTACCTACACTCGAGGAGCTAGCTTTTGTTGTGGTAGCCTCAAAAGAATCCATCAAAGAAAAATTTTTGACAGCGCAGCCTCCTGAATTAGTGGAGGAAACTGATCAATCCCTTTGCTATAAATTAAAAAATGGGTTAGCCATTCGTCTATTTGCATCCGAGAATCTTTCCTGGGATCTTTTTAAAACATCCTCCTCGACGGAATTTTACGAGGCTCTATTAGCAGTTCCGGAGTACTCTGATATAACTCCTACCCCAACAGAAGCACCCGATGATTCGTTTTTTATAAGGAGGAAACTACCGGTCATATCACCTGCCCGGAGAGAATCAAAAAAACATTTGGAAAAAGCGTATTTCACAACACCCATTCAAGAGGACTCCATCAAAGGGCTAATTCATTGTCACAGTAACTGGAGTGATGGAGCAAATTCGATCGAAGAAATGGCCCTGGCCTGTATAGAAAAGCAATGGGAGTATATGGTACTGTCTGACCACTCCGCCAGCGCTTTCTATGCAAATGGTCTTAAAGCAGATCGAGTAGCCGCTCAACACCAACAGATTGATGATTTAAATAAGAAGCTGGCCCCTTTTAGAATTTTTAAATCGATAGAATCAGATATTCTCAATGACGGTTCGTTGGATTATGAACCAACAATACTTTCATCCTTCGACCTGGTCATTGCCTCGATACACAGCAACCTTCGAATGAACATAGACACAGCCACAAATCGACTTCTGAAAGCGATTGAAAATCCATTTACCAGCATACTGGGGCATCCCACGGGCCGACTCTTATTAAGCAGAGCGGGATACCCCATCAATCATAAAAAAATTATTGACGCCTGTGCAGCGCACAAGGTGGCCATTGAGATTAATGCGCACCCCCGCAGATTAGACCTGGATTGGGAATGGGTAGACTATGCAATAGACAACGGTGTGTTGATTTCAATCAATCCAGATGCCCATACCCTATCCGGCTTAACAGATGTGCGGTATGGCGTGCGGGTTGCCCAGAAAAGCCGGTTGACACCTGAAATGAATCTTAGTAGTTTCAATAAAATTCAATTTGAGCAGTGGCTAGCTGATCGAAAAAGAAGTTAACTTTCTGAAATGATCAGCAAAAAGGCAATCTACTTCTTTAGCTTCTGCTTTCTTGCATTTTCTTCCGCAAGCTATGGGCAATACTTTGTGGGAAAATCGGAAGCCTGGTGTAAGCAAAATCGAGCCAACGCAATTTTGAAGCCCACGCTATCTTACAATAGTGAAAAAGAATGCACCCGAGAAATCTATTGGGGAAAAGAAATGACTGAATGCGAAAAAATTGTTAAGCTACTGACCAAAGACACTACTTATGGATGGATTCGCATCAACGAAAACCAATGGGTTAGTAACTTTACAAATCAACTGCTAGTTGAAATACATGAAGTAAAAAAAGGATGCCGAACACAGGTTCTCCGAACAGAATGGACAAAAGAACTATACGACTTATTACTAAAAAATGAATAATCTATTTATCACAGGACTGATTTTTGTGCTTTTATCCAGTTGCAATTCTCAACAAACCGCACCGCTTACCGAACAGGAGGTTCATGCTATCATGGAGAAATTTGACCGGGGATGGAAAACTAAGAATGCAACATTGGTAGATTCCGTGCTCTCCCCCCAGTATCTCTACTTTACGCAATCAGGTAAAACATTTGATCGTGCAGCGCTGGTTGCCACAGCTGGCTCCCAAGTTTACACCTTACAAACTATGGAACGCGATAATCTTACCATACAAATCGAAGGAAATACAGCTGTAGTGAATACAATTTGGAAAGGAAAAGGAATTTACCATGGGGAGTCCTTTGACGATCGTCAACGCTGCAGTGTTACCATTACAAAATGGAATGGAAAAGTGCAGATTTTAGCGGAGCATTGCACCCCTATCAAATAAGGACAGTTTCAAGGGTCCATAAATCAATTTCCTACCTTTGTATCCCTAATAAAAACAGCATGAATCGTCTTTTGTCCCCCATTGTTTTATTTCTTTTACTTACCGCCACCGCATTCAGCCAATCCCAACTGGAAAGACCAAAATTAGTAGTGGGCCTAATGCTCGATCAGATGCGTTGGGATTACTTATATCGCTATTATGATCGATATAGTGAGCATGGAGGATTTAAAAGATTACTAAAAGAAGGTAACACCTGCGAAAACACGCTAATTCCATATGCCCCCTCTGTAACTGCCTGTGGCCATAGTGTAGTCTACACTGGGAGTGCCCCTGCTATTACAGGTATTACTGGAAACGCCTGGTGGGACAAGGATCAGAATAGAACAGTTTATTGCACAGAGGACAAAAATGTGGCGACGGTTGGAAGCAGCTCGTCCCAAGGAAAAATGAGTCCTAAAAACATGTTGGTTACTTCAATTGCGGACGAACTAAGACTTGCTACAAATTTCAAAAGCAAGGTGGTGGGCATAGCTATTAAAGATCGTGGGGCAATTTTACCAGCGGGTCATAGCGCAAACGCCGCTTATTGGTACGACAACTCGGTAGGCAAATGGATCACCTCTACCTACTACATGCCCTCCCTGCCCAACTGGGTAAATCAATTCAATGACCAAAAACTACCTGACCAGTATTATGATAAAGGCTGGTCTCTTTTATACGATAGCGCTACCTACACACAGAGCACTGCAGATAAAAAAGCATATGAAGCCAAACCATTTGGAGAAGGTTTCCCTTATGAACTAAAGAAATTTATAGGTAAGGACTATGGTAAATTAAGCACCACCTATTTTGGTAACGAATTAACTTTTGAATTTGCAAAGGCTGCCTTAGAAAACGAAAAGTTAGGGCAAGATGGTATCACTGACTTGTTAGCGGTTAGTTTTTCTTCTCCTGACTACATAGGACATAGCTTTGGCCCCAACTCGCTAGAGGCGGAAGATGCCATGCTTCGTTTTGATTTAGCACTTGGAAAATTCCTGGAAATACTCGATCAAAAAATTGGCAAAAATCAATACACTCTATTTCTTACCGCTGATCATGGTGCAGCACACATACCGGAATTTATGCAAGAAAATAAATTGCCTGGTGGACGTGTTTTTACTAGCAAGCTTATGGATCGATTAAATGCATCGCTAGAAAAGATCTACAAAATCAATAAAATAATTTTAAGTGACGACAATTATCAATATCACTTAAATCTTCACAAACTTGACTCAGCTGGAATTTCGGCAACAGCAATTGCTGATTGGCTAAAGAAAGAATGTTCCAATGAACCCGGCGTTGACCGTATTTTTACGTTAGCAGAAACAAATGCTATTCCCCTTCCTCAAACCATACAAAAAGCGATCAATCTAGGTTATCATCCACGCCGCAGTGGGGAATTACAACTTATTTTAAAGCCTGGTTATATTGATGCGAGTGGAAATACAGGTACCACGCACGGACTATGGAACCCCTACGACACGCATATACCGCTGTTATGGTATGGCTGGGGAATTCGTAAAGGAAAAACAATCAGAGAGACTAGCATGTCCGATATAGCACCTACCCTAGCCTCACTGCTACGGGTGCAAATGCCTAGCGGAAATATTGGTACCGCCATCAGTGAAGTAATCAAATAACTTTTTACGGTAAAGCTTTAATGATTGCAGAAAATTCATCTGCAATCAAAGAAGCACCTCCGACTAAACCACCATCAACATCGGGATTTGCAAAAATTTCAGTGGCATTACTGCTTTTAACACTCCCTCCGTACAAAATGGGGATTTCGGCAGCAATAGAACTGCCATACGTGTCACGTAAATAATTACGGATAGCCAAATGCATTTCCTGTGCTTGTGCTGAAGAAGCCGTTTTCCCTGTGCCGATAGCCCAGATTGGCTCGTACGCAATAATTAGTTGCGCTATTTGCTCGGGCGCCAAGGAAGACAAGGAAGCAATCAGTTGATCAGTCACATATCTACTAGGATCCCCGTTCTCTCTAATGGGTAATGGTTCCCCACAACAAAAAATAGGTGTAATGGCGTGATTAAAACAAAGCTGTAATTTATCTGCCAATTGCGCGGGTGTTTCTTGCTGATACTCTCTACGCTCACTATGACCAACAACACAATACTTAATACCAATAGAGGCAAGCATCGAAGCGGAAACTTCTCCCGTATAGGCCCCTGCTGGTAGGTGGTAGCAATTCTGCGCTGCAAGGGCAAAATCGGATCGTCCCGCTATCAATTTAGCGGCTAAAGTCAGATAGGGAAAGGGTACCGCTAAAATTACTTGGTGTCCATTGTTAATCGCAGGATGACGATCCAGCAATTGATTAATTAATTCGTTGCCTTCCTTCCAACTTAAATTCATTTTCCAGTTAGCTGCAGCAATTTTTTTTCTCATAACGATAAACTAATTTGACGAGTAAATAGTTTCCAACATTTTTTCTTCCCATTCACTAACTGCACAGTGCTTGAGTGCCTTCCAACGTTTGATATCTTCTATCACCTTAGGCCACTTGTATTTTGTAATTCCATCCTGACCCCACGAGAAGGGAGGTATTACCCGGGGAGATAATCCTGCCTCCAATAACACAGAACAAGGTCCAATTATAGCTCCTGAGTTAATTGAGGAATTGATACTAGTCCTTACGTAATCCCCCATCATGACGCCGCATTTTAGCCCTACGTTAATTTCTCCGGAGGGCGTAGTAATTCGTATGGGCCCCGCATTATTCTTGATGTTTGAATTTGAAGTACCAGCACCTAAGTTGCACCATTCTCCAATTACCGCATCACCTAGATAGCCATCATGTGCTTTGTTACTATTGCCAAAGAAAATACTGTTTTTAATTTCACCTCCCACAACGGAATTGGGACCAATAGTGGTAGCTCCATAGATTTTTGCACCCATTTTGATAAAAGCTCCTTCCCCAATTGCTAAGGGCCCGCGAAGCATAGATCCTTCCATTATGGTGGCTTTTACCCCAATATATACAGGACCTTGTATTGCATTAATAAACGCCCCCTCGACAACAGCCCCTTTTTCAATAAATATCTTCTTAGCACCCCAAACGCGATTTGTCTTTGAAATGGCCGCACTCTTTCTCCCCTTTGTTACCAATATAAAATCACTTTCAATTTCTTTGGCATTCAACTGCGTCAAATCCCAAGGAAACTGAATTTTTGCAACTTGATTTTTATACCGCAAGGGGCGATCAATCTTAATTTGATGTTTTGAGTCAACTTGCTTTTCAGTGATACAGTATGCAATAGGCCCACCTTGTTCATCCAATAAACAATCACCAGGCTGCAGTTTTTTTATGGCACTAGCGAGTGTAACTGTTGGTAAAATATTAGCATGTAACAAAATCCATGCTTCACCCTTTTTGATCTGACTTAACTGCACACTTTGCGGATGGTCCTTATAGCTGTCTATCGCTTTATCCCGTGAGGGTAATTTCAAATAACGCTCCCATTTTTCACGAATCGTAAAAATCCCAACACGGATATCTTGTAGTTGCCGTGTTAACGAAAATGGATACAGCTGGGATGGCTGGCAAAATTCCTCAGTGAAAATGATGTGTTTTTTTCCCACGGCAGTAAAAATAATGAGAATGCAGGTAGGCTAGATAAATAAAAACGCCCCACAGATGCAGGGCGTTTTCAATACTTACTTACACTACCTTATTTTTTAGCAGCGTATTTCTTTTTGAACTTATCAATACGACCTGCGGTGTCAACCAACATATTCTTACCAGTAAAAAATGGATGCGAAGTATTGGAAATCTCCAATTTGATCAACGGATACTCATTTCCGTCTTCCCATTTAACTGTTTCCTTTGAAGCTGCTGTTGAGCGGCTTAAAAAAGTATGACCGTTACTCATGTCTTTGAAAACTACCAAGCGATAGCTTTCGGGGTGGATTCCTTGTTTCATAAAACTATGATTTTTAAGGCCTTACGGATTTTGCCGTAAGATGATTTAAATGTGGGATGCAAATTTACGGGGTATAGCCAGAACAGCCAAATCAATCCCTCATATTCACAAACTGAAGAGGTAGCCCCAGATCAGCAGTTTTGCAAAGCTGAATTACTGATTGGAGGTCGTCAATTTTTTTTCCAGTTACCCGTACCAAATCGTCCTGGATGGAAGCCTGGACTTTCAACCCAGCATCCTTGACCAACTTGACCACTTTTTTGGCCTCCTCCTGTGCTAGCCCATTGCGGACTTTCACTTCCTTTCGCCAAATCTTTCCACTTTGCGCCCCCTCCTTAGAGAGATCAAAAGCCTCAGGGGCAATTCCTTGTTTATTAGCACGGCTGACCAATACATCAATTAACTGACGCATTTTCATATCGTCTTCAGCTTCTAATTTTAATTGAAAAGTCTTTTTGTCCAACTCTATTACTACATGAGCGCCTTTAAAATCGAAGCGATTGGAGATTTCACGAGTGGTAACATTAACCGCATTGTCCAATGCCTGTAATTCTACTTTGCTTACGATATCAAAAGAGGGCATAATCTGAATTTGTAACAAAGATAACTGACCGATTGCTAACTTGCGGTTATGCAAAATTGGATAATTGATTTCAGGTCCGATACCGTGACTAAACCCACGCCAGGTATGCAGGAAGCCATGCAACAGGCGGCCATTGGAGATGATGTATTTGGAGAAGATCCCTCCATTAATGCATTGGAAAGTAAAACAGCTGAACTATTTGGAATGCAGGCAGCAATTTATTGTCCCTCTGGTACGATGACAAATCAGATTGCCATTAAATGCCACACCCAACCTGGCGACGAGATAATTTGTGATGAAAATTCACATATTTACCAATACGAGGGTGGCGGAATTGCCTTCAACTCACTTTGTTCAGTAAAGTTATTGGCAGGAAATTTTGGGCGTATTTCAGCCGCTCAAATAGAAGGGGCTGTACAACCTGATGACGTACATCGTCCGATTAGCAGACTGGTTTCCCTCGAGAATACCAGCAATCGTGGAGGAGGAAGTTGTTATGACTTTGCCGAAATTCAACGTATAAGAGCAGTTTGCAATAAACATCAATTAGCCTTACATCTGGATGGTGCCAGGCTTTGGAATGCGTTAATTGCCAAGAACGAATCTGCCATACAATATGGCCAAGTTTTTGACAGCATCTCTGTTTGTCTTAGTAAAAGCCTGGGGTGCCCCGTGGGAAGCTTGCTGGTGGGAAACCATAGCTTCATAAAAAAAGCCCGAAGAATTCGTAAGGTTTTTGGAGGAGGCATGCGACAAGCCGGGTTTCTGGCCGCCGCTGGTATCTATGCGCTGGATCATCATTTAGAACGCCTGAAAACAGACCATTCACACGCTAAACGATTGGAGTCTACACTTCAGAACTTGCCCTTTGTGAAAATAGTATTGCCGGTAGAAACAAACATTGTAATTTTTGAATTGCAAGATGGGCTATCGGCTCCTGCATTGGTGAATACATTAAAGGAAAGGGGTATCTTGGCGTATGCAATTGCGCCCAATAGAGTACGACTAGTTACACACTTGGATATCTCATCGGATATGATTGATAAAACTGTTGAGGAATTAAATAGAATTAAGTATGCTGCCGGTCATTAATCCAACCAATACTACTGCTTGGAAAAAATTGAGCACTCATTACAAGGAGAATAAGCATGTAACCTTGCAGCAACTTTTTTCCAACGACCCTAACCGATATAATAAATTCTCTTGCTGCACCAAAGACCTGGTTTTAGATTATTCCAAAAATAGGATCACGGAAAAAACAATGGATTTATTAGTGGCGTTAGCAAAAGAGTGTCAATTGGAAGAAGCCAGATCCTTATTTTTCGCTGGAGCTAGCATCAATGCCACCGAGCACAGGGCTGTTTTACATACAGCACTTCGAAATTTCAGCGGCAAAGCCGTATATGTAGCAGGAAAAAATGTAATGCCAGATGTAAAAAAAGTAATGCGGCAAATGAAAAGCTTTTGTGAGCGCATTCATCAAGGCAAGCATCGAGGCTATACCGGAAAACGAATTAAATACATTGTAAATATTGGTATAGGGGGCAGTGACCTGGGGCCTTTAATGGTTACGGAAGCACTAAAGCCTTACTGGAAAAAAGGGATTGAAACTTTTTTTGTTTCTAATGTTGATGGAAGCCACATTGCCGAAACATTAAAGAAAGTAAATCCGGAAGAAACACTTTTTTTAATTGCTTCAAAAACCTTTACTACGCAAGAAACCATGACCAATGCGTTTACAGCACGTAACTGGTTTTTGAAAAAAGCAAAAAAAGAAAGCTATATAGCCAAACATTTTGTAGCGCTGAGTACCAACGAAAAAGAGGTATTACGGTTTGGGATTGACAGTAAAAATATGTTTGCCTTCTGGGATTGGGTGGGAGGACGCTACTCATTATGGAGTGCAATTGGCCTGTCAATAGCATTGACGATAGGATTTGATTCCTTCTCTGAATTACTGAAAGGGGCTCATCACATGGATACTCATTTTAAAGAGACCCCGTTAAAGGAAAATATGCCGGTTATCCTTGCCTTGTTGGGCATATGGTATACCAACTTTTTTGGGGCACAAACTGAGGCCATTTTACCCTACGATCAATATCTCCATCGATTTCCTGCATATTTCCAACAAGGGAATATGGAGAGTAATGGAAAACAAATAGATCGAGCCGGCAGACCCGTTTCATATGCAACAGGTCCCATCATTTGGGGAGAACCTGGCACCAACGGGCAACATGCATTTTATCAATTAATCCATCAGGGAACTCCAATGATCCCCTGCGATTTTATTGCTGCCGCACAATCGCACAACCCGATTGGAGACCATCACCCAAAACTGATGAGTAACTTTTTTGCACAAACCGAGGCACTTTTACAAGGAAAGTCCGCCTCTGAGGTAAAGCAAGAATTAAAAAAACAAGGACTAGGCCCTGCAGAAATAAAAAAGCTGACCCCTTTCAAAGTTTTTAAAGGCAACAAGCCCACTAACTCAATTTTGATTAAAAAATTAACACCCTTTGCACTGGGTGAGTTAATTGCTTTATATGAGCATAAGATTTTCACGCAAGGGATTATCTGGAATATTTACAGTTTCGACCAATGGGGCGTAGAACTTGGTAAACAACTAGCCAACAAGATCCTTCCTGAATTAGTAGACAATACAGCAATCAAAAGCCATGACTCATCTACCAATGGCTTAATTAATGCTTACAAAAAAATGCGATAGTTCCAGGGTAGAGCAACTTCACTAGCAAAACCCGTCTACCCCCCTGTCCTATTATTGCACTAACCTTCACTTGAATACATAAAAAAGCCCCTGGTTTCCCAGGGGCTTTGGTTTTAGTTTACTTGTGGTTGGATTACTGAACCAGTACGAGACCAGCTACAATCTTACCACTGAACTGATGTGCAACTTTTACAACATAAGTTCCACGTGCAGCTCCACTTAAATCTACATCCATTCTCAGGTATGGAGATGAAGTGTAAGTAAGATCAAATGTTTTGCTAGCTACCAATTGACCAGCCGCATTGTATACAGAGATGATGCGCTTCTCATTCATATCACCGGCGTGGTAATAACGAACTTGGAAGGCGCCAGCGGTTGGGTTTGGATAGATCCATAATTTATCAGAAGCCTCAGCTCCGATGGTAAGTACATTAGAGCGATTCACACAACCGTTCACATCGCGAACAGTTGCCTGATAATTACCCAATCCATCAATATTAACTACCTGTGTGTTACCGGTACCACCAATAGTAGCACCATTCAACGACCAGCTCCATGTTGCTGCAGCAGGTGAACTGCTACCAGTAATAGTAGTGGTTTTGCCAGGAGTTAAGTTAACAGTTGGGGAAGCAAGCGTAATAGAAGGCAATGCATTAACTACTAATGTAGTGCTTCCAGACGCTGCAATGGCGCAAGAACCAGAGCGAGAGAGGATACGATAACGTGTACCGTTCATTGCTTGGGTAGTAGATGTAATACTGAGTACTGGCGTGGTTGCATTTGCAACGTTAGTCCAGGTAACACCACCATCTGCACTTTGCTGCCACTGGTAAATTGGGGCAGCGTTAGTGGCTGGAACTGCATCGTGTGTTGCTGTGATAGTAAATCCATTTCCTACGCATGTTGCTACAGTGGCAGGAACAGACAAATTATTGATTGGCAACCCTACACTTACAGGTACTTGAGCAGGAGCTGAAGTACATGGAGAAATGGTAGAGTTAAAGAATACAGAGTAGGTTGTACTTACGTTAGGACGAACAAAGATGGTATCTTCTAATGTACCAGTGTAAGGTACTAGACCAGCGGCATCAAGGAACATTGTACCTGCTTCTGCCGGAGTAGCTGTCCATACACCCTGTCCATAACTTGGGATTACGTAAGTAACATCAACTGACCATGCAGTTAAAGTACCAACGTCTCCAGCGTAACTATCTCTGAGCGCTAAGGTGTATGTTCCTGTAGCAGGACCATACAATGCAGCCCAACTAGTTGTGGTTACTGGCATGCCTGAAGTAGAAGCATCAGCAGCTCCCGCTCTGTCTGCACGGAATGTGCCTGTAAACGGAGAAACTGCAGAAGATAATGCGGCAGTACCCAATGAGCTAATAATTGTATTAACCATTCCATTTCCTGGGCCGTATCCTGTATTAGTGATGTAGTAATCAAGATTTAAAACCTGACCATTTGGAGTACGTAATGCAATCGCAAGATCACCAGGCCATGTGTGAGCAGGAATGCTAAACTTAACGGCCAAATTAGTGATTGTTGCACCAGCAGGTAGACCACTCACAGTGATATTACTAGAAGTTCCTGCAGCATTGGCATCAGGGATGGCCTTAGGCACATCCGTTGAAGTAAATGTAGCTGTCATCGGTGCAGATGTAGAGGCAAAGTTGGTAATTGTCAAACGCTGAAGATCGCCACGGCAAATTGTTGCAGAAGCAGGGCTCACATTTGTCTGCACAGGGTTAACTGTGAATGTAGCGGAATTACTAGGTGTTACACCAGTGCAAGGTCCGCGAAGAATACTTCTGATCTCGTATCCATTCCATGTTGTGGGAACGTTAGTAAATGTCAGTGTGGAAGTTGTAGCACCACTAACAACACCACCATTTA
>Ga0129333_10002573_pt1 | contig 16935 bp, 19 predicted proteins | sample CPB6_08_DNA_FD_94474 | JGI IMG/M metagenome (GOLD analysis project Ga0129333, IMG submission 94474) | Freshwater to marine salinity gradient microbial communities from Chesapeake Bay, USA - CPBay_Sum_0.6_0.8_DNA | ecosystem: Environmental > Aquatic > Marine > Coastal | place: USA: Chesapeake...
TGCAGCGACGTTGGTTCCAAAAGCTATCTGATTTTCCGTTGGACTAGGCAGAGTGGCATAACCCATCTCAACCAATTCATCTGATATCTTTTGTATGTCAGCTGTAACTTTAATTATGTCTGAGACATATTCTAAACTTACCTTGTTCTTTTGAGCCATCATTGACCTAGCAACTCTCTCTAGCTGGTTCATGGCACTATTCAACTCTCCTATCTCCTGCTTTCCAGCAGCCTTGTGCAAGCTGCAAGAACCAGTAGAGCACTCCATTCCAAATGAAGAGTCATTATCCAATGAAGTGCCTATCTTATTAATAGTGTCACGTAAGTCTGCAACTTTCTTCAAGAGACCTGTTGGATTAATTATATCACTTACTAAGCAGTCGTGACAAGCTGGATTAACTACAAAAGAATCTTCTATGAACTTAACGCCGAAGTTATGCTCAAACACCATAGTGCCTGCGTGCTTGTGCATTTTCTTTTCACCTTTTTCACAACCGCAAACTGGACATGGCTCATTTCCAGAATTAGAACTCTTGTGATACTGGCATTCCTGTTCGCCATTGTAATTTTTCTTCTTTCGCTCTCTAATGTGCGAACAATACTCCTTTGCATTTGCAGCCCTATTGTGACATATGCTGCAGCAGGAATACTTCACTGAGCAACCCATAGAACTTCCAGTAACATACCCAGCCTCAATACCCCTGGCAAGCCTTGGATACGCTATCTTATCAACCATATTTATGGTATAAATTCCACCTCTTTCATCATCCCACCATGCATGAACAACTTTGCCCCTAGCTTTTTCTATATCATCATTCTGATGGTTAACGAAAACTGGCACACCTATGAAGGTTTTAGCTGCCTTTTTAAGCTCGTGCTCACTAAAGTAGTCTCCGTTATCGTTTACTTCATCTTTCTTTATGGCAAAAACTTTGACAAACAGATGATCTGGATTTTCGCTAACAGCTTTTACTATGTCAAATCCACCCAAGTCCATATCTGCTACTCTTTGTTCAAAAGTCTTTTCAGATGAAGCATACTTGTTAATACTACTAGTGTTAATCTCTTCCCAGTTACTAGGAAAATTAAGAGGCTCTATTTCTCTCTGATTGGTTATAGTTATTTTGTCCATTTATTATGCCTTTACGAATCTTGGTATGTTTATTTTTTGCAAATCTAAAGTTGTATAATTTTTTTGATTTTTAGGCCACGGTATGCCATACTTTGTTTTTAAAAAGGTCAACGCAGAACTTATATTGTTAAAATATTTACCGTATGGACTGTAGGTTTTAGCGGTATCTCTCTTTTCTATGGGTGGAAGTTTTTTTATTCCAGCAAAAAATGACTTGTCGCCATACTTGGTTTGAGCTGGAGAACAGACAATATAATAATCAGAGTTAGTTGTATAGTCATGGCCTTCCCATCTATAATAAGAACCTGGGCCAAGCTGAGAAGTATATCTTTTATGCAAAGGCGCAGTGCGCTCTGTGTACTTCTCTTTCCACAATATGTGTCTGTCTTTGATTCTTTTAGCTGCGATTTTAATCATATGTGTTTAATTATTTAAATTAAACAATATTGACTTAAATCCTCTAAATTATTAAATGATTTACATCAATATCATTATACCCTGATAGGCTTTATTATTACAAAGTAATCATCTTCTATCTCTTCAACATCATATTGATCGCTCATGTAACTTGCCTTTTTCATCATCATTGAACGCTTATTTTCAACAGCCTCCCTGATACTATTCTTGATTATTTCAGTAACAGAATCTACTTGACTGTTCAAAGCGCTCTCTCTTAATCTTACAATGGTCCAACCAAGAGACGCCAACTTTAAGTCTCTCTCTTTGTCTTTTTGCAAAGACTCTGGATCAGAGTGCCAAAAATCACCGTCAGCTTCTAAATCAAGAAGTATCTCTGGAAAAGCGAAGTCAAGCAAATAGGCGTTTTGAACTCCTGGAACTTGCTGCTCATACTGAGCAAACAATCTCAAGGGAAGATTTAGCCCTTGTATGATTTTGTATAACTTTTGTTCGGGTTTTGTTAAAAATATTTGCTTGTTCTCAACTGGAGTGTCATCTTCTTTCTTTTTTGGTTCCTTACCTTTTTTATAAACTTTATCTGGAATGCTAGCAGCTCCACCTGGAGCACTCATTTGAGCGGTTTTTACTAAATCACTGGAAGCAGCCATCGGACCTGGAGGTGGTGCAGGAGCTGCTGGACCTGGCGGCATGCCTGCCTCTGGGCCCGCTGGCATTGGAGGAGCGCCCGCCCCCATGTCTGGACTAGAGAGACCTGGAGGCATTTCACCGCCACCTCCACCGAGGCCAAGATCCATCCCACCACCACCCATACCCATATCTCCGCCCACAGATGAAGGACCAGAGACTTGGCCTCCCTTTCCTGCAGTAATCTGCTCTTCTCTGAGCCTGTTGATTTCCTGATCATAATCTATATTAAACTCAGAAAGAAGTTTCTGCGTAGATATAAGTCCCTTGTCGTGCAACTGAAGAAGCATATTAAGGTTTTGGTTATTGTCTCGTAATCTTAAGTCGGTCCACTTGACTTTTGGATATAGATAAACAGTTTCATTTATAAGCTTGCTTTTAGCTACATCAACAAAACCCTGCATTTGCGCAACAGGTAAAAATACATTCTTTTCAACCCAATCAGCTAATTCAAGCCTCCATGTTTCGAGTCGTCGTATTAATGTTTCGACTCCAACGGCAGCTCCACTGTATCCTTGCATTTCTCCGTTTAATAGAGTTTGATTCAACATCAGGCCATCTAACATCTCTTTTCCTATCATTTCCATTTGATTGGATATGTCATGTATCTTGCCCGTAGCGCCTATGAAATCCATTTCAAAAGCATGATGGGTGACTATAGTAAGATTAGGATCATTCGCAACAGCGGCCAACTGTCCCTGAACATCAGCTATGTCAAATTCAGAAGCTGGACGCTCAGCGCTACCTACCTTCGCTATTCTAACTGGTAATATGTGACGCTCTGCCATAATCCAATTTGCAGTCATCAACTTGGTCTTATAGGATATAATTGTAAAAAGTCTACGCAAAAGACTTTCACCATAAGTGCCATAAGGAGATCCTTTGTGTCTTAAATGGCTAACACATCTTGGGCTAAGAGGGATTGGTCTGCCAGAAGCAACTAACTCTTTGATGTTGTTTGGAATTCTCTCATATACATTTGCTGGTTTTCTTTGAGAGATAATTCTCTTTAAATCATCATCTGGAATAAGCGCAACCGTAGGCTCATCTGCAAGCTGGGTGCTTTGAACTTCTATAAAATCTGGATTAAGAACAAGAAGTCTTTTTATTGTTCCGTCAGGATGGTTGCATATATCTCCATTTGGCAATTGACCTACACCATTGCATACTGGACATGAAATTTCTGAAAATACAAATACATCGCCTAATAGAAAATACTCGTGACTAATTTTGCGAAGCCAGTAGTCCAAATTCAATTTATCAACTAAATGCTCAAAAAATGTAAGAACCTTTCTGTCCTTACATTCCAAAGTAAATCCGTTCATTGGAAACCCTGCATAGAAATCTATGCCAGCAGCTGCCTTTGGCTCGTTTTCATAATAAAATCTTGCCCACTGATAAACTTCTTTTCTCTTGCTTGCTATCTGCCAGTTTTGCGGCGTATGCAATGGAGAGAAAAACATTGGCTGCGTAAATATAGTTGAAGCACTGCCGCCAACATATTGAGCTGCTTTAGTTAAAGGAAGATTGACGGCAGAAGAAGCAGCATACTTTTTATCATCTATGCTCTCAGATGATATTGACTTCGTTTCATTTACAGAATCTTGGTTCATCTGTTTCTTAGCCATTTATCAAACCCTCTTTGCTTTTACATTATATAATACGTTATTGCAAGCAACACATTTGTTATTGTTAACAGATGGATCTGCAGAATTAGTAGCTCCACAGATCGGGCAAACCCTTATCTGGTGAGCGTACATATTTTCTTTATCGGGCTGCAAAACAGATAAAGCTTTATTTAAAGATTTATCATAAGCAGATTGAGCCTCTTTATTAATTACTTGTTCTTTTTTTTTAAGTTAAAAGGACCTATGGAAATCTTTGAAAAAGAGGCTGGATCCTGAAGCTTGTCTTTGTTGCCTCTGGAAACTTCCATTCTAGACTCAATCGTGCTGTACTCTGGCATCCATGGCCTTCTTCTAGTACCTGGCGTAAGTTGAAGATTATTGCCAACAGGTATGTTTTGATTAACCTCAAATCTCCTGTTTATGTAACCTCCAACATAGTTGCCATCTTTATCCCTATATGGACTATTATATTTGTCCATTATATTGCCTCTCCAGATAGCTTCGAAATCAATGTCAAGTATATCATCTATCTTGATGCCGAATCCCTTGTTCTGCTCTATCAGATGAAGACCACTCTGTATGTCTCTACTGAATGGACTTAAAGAAGTCTGAGAAGGACCTGAAAGTATTGTATAGTCAGATATTGTTTTATGCTGAGCTGTTTTATGAAGATTAAACAACTGCTTTTTGTTTTTTTCTTTTGAAGCCATATCTTTTGCTATTTTAATAACATCCAAAGTACTTGCCTTTGCAAGATCAAGACCATCTTCTGGTATTGAAACATCTTCTGACTCTGGAGGATTAACCTTACTATAATCTTCAAAAAGCTTGTCGGCTATATCAACGGCTTCATCGCCATCAGGATTTTCTGAGTAAGATCTAAAAAACTCTATCAAATTCTTCTTAAAATTATCAGAAGAGTCAGCGTCCTTTATTGAAGGAGCAAAATATTCCCAGGCAGATTCAAATGAAGAATTTGGATCACCATCAGAGGAATGAAAATCTTTTAACTTTCTATACATCTGGTCGTGATTGTCAAAAATACTTATCGATTTTGTTTCAATCTCAGAATCTACATCGCTCATACCGCTTGATGGCTGCATTAAAAGACCTGGATCTGCAGCGGGAGACATAACCTGATCAGTCATATAGTCAGATGCTGGAACAGAGTCAACCTGATTGTCATAAGCCTGAGCATATTTTTTAAAGTTAAACTTACCCATTTTTTTCTCCAAACAATTTGTCTATAGCTGCTTCTCTGGATGTTTTTTTATTGACGGAGTCTGGCTTAGCTAGCTTAGAGAACAAAGAATCAGTAATGTCTTTCGAAGAGACAGCCTTAGATATATCTTTCTTATCTTCAACTTTGATTTGCTCAACTTTTTTGTTCTCAACTATTCTCTCAAAATCACCATTATCAAATATGCTTATTCTGTCTGAACGAACTGCTCCATGAGAACCAGCCGATTTAGAAGCTGAATTAAAATTACCTTTAAACTTTGATAAAGACTCTGCCACCTCATCTGATACTGATACTTTTTCATTTGGAAGATAACCAAAATCCCTTAGCGCCCTAGAAGCAGGTAAAGAATCAATTTTTATATCTGACGGGCTAAATATAGACCTAGCAGAATCTTTGCCTAAAAATACTTCACCTGGGTTAGAATCATTATCACAATTAGAACTTCTCATTATCTTATCGCGTATTATGTTAGAATCTTTTTTACCAGAACTTAAATCTGTTTGCTTACGGAAAAACCCTTCCAGAATTGAACTATCTGCTGGAGCTGGAGAAGATTTGTCTGGAGAATCTCCAAATATACTTGAATGATGAGAGTTCTTGTTCTTATGAATCATTGACCATAACCTATTCTTCTTAAAGTTTCATATAATATGTTTTTTCTGTCTTCTAACTGCTCTGCAAAATAAGAACTTGCAATTTTTTTGTGATTATTTTTTTCGTCTGGAACAAACTTTAAGCTACCTTCATCGTCATTCGAAGGCTCTGGATCTGACTTAGATATACTTTTGAACTTTATTTTGAAATTTTTACCATGCTCTATATCGCATTCACAGTTAAATTTCTTTTCAAAACTAGAAACAATATCTCTAGCTTCATCTAAAGCTATTTTCTTTTCACCAGTATGCGATGGAATTATAAAAAATCCACTCATTTCTCCAGCTGAGTTTATAGAATAGCTAACAAGATTTTCTAACTTCTTATCAACTATTCTCTGAGGGACGCCTATTTTATTTATAAGGGTATGAACCACAAAGTCCCTTACGTCTTTAATAGAGTCACAGAATTCATCATCTTTTTTCGCAATTATATCTGGAGAAGATACTCCATTTTGCATGTAAAAAGAAGACTGTTCAGGGGGCGCGACCTGCGCCTCCCTGAACATCTGCGTCTTCATCTCTTTTCTTATACCTACGGGCTGAATAGCCATTAATCCTCACTTCTCAGTTCTCTGTTGTAAGAACTGCGTCAATGAACTCCTTTGGCCACACATTTTCCCAATACTTACGGAAATTAGACTTTTGCTTTTCTGTTAAGTTAGCTATCTTAACAAACTTCTTATTTTCACCAGATGAAGCTGTGGCCATTTTTCCACAACCCTCGGCCATCATGCCCTTGCATGATTCCTTATCTTCATCCTTGTCATCTATAACAACTTCTTCATCCTCGTCCGCAGAAGATTCCGACCAGCCTGCTTCATCATGCATCTCTGCTTCATCATGCATCTCTGCCTCATCATGCATCTCTGCCTCATCATGCATCTCTGCCTCATTGTGCATGGCAGCTTCGTCCTGCATGTAAGCCTCATCGTGCATCTGTGCCAATGTAAGTATTACTTCTTCATCATTTATTTTTTCTATTGATGCAATCTTTAAAGAACCTGATTCTTCACTAGCCTTCTTTTTCTTAAGAATGGCCTTCTGAAGAGCTGGTGGCAATTTCTTCTGCTTAGCGCTTAATCCAGACTTGCCCTTCTTGCCCTTCTTGCCCTTCTTAGCACTTTCACTATCGTCACCTTTTTCTCCCTTAGACTTGAAGTGCTCCACAAGATCCTTAGGCATTTTACCACCCTTGGTTGTCTTATGCATTGTCGCGGACTTCTCTTCGTCCTTCTTATCATCTTCCTTCTTGGCAGCAGTCTTTGTCATACCGCCCTTAACATCATTGATTATATCCTGAAAAGACTTCTGTCCACCACTCACATATATTTTATTAGAAAAGAATTGCATATTTAACTGTCCTCCAATGTAATTGTTTTTATTCTTTTTATTATAAAAAAATCCTTTATCAAATCAAACAGTCTTTGTAATTATTTAAGCTTTCTTGGCGAATATCCTCAGCAAGTTCGTAAAGACGCTCAGAAATAGCAGGATCTTTTTCGCTTAACTGCACAGAAAGCTCAGAAACATCATTACTTATTTGAGACAACTTCCAAGGCAAACTGAACATTCTTTCAGCTATTGTCATTGGAACAGCATCTGCAATACTCATTCCAGAGGCCACCTTTTCTTTTATCTCATCCATCATCACATAGTCGGAATTAACAACTTCTTTAGAAGAGGCTGTCTTTACCAAACTATCTGAAGAGTCTGCATACTTATCCCAATCAGAAGAATTGCTCATTATTGAATCTTGCCATTCTGAATGGCATTCAGACCATATCTCTTGTGCACTCTTCTTGGGACTGCTTGATCGTTTTTGCCTATAGCAATTATCAAAACATCTTCCGTTCCTAATCCAGTATCCTTGAAAGCCCTCATACTGTGCTTTCTTTATAAGCACAAAACTCTCCGCTATTGAGTCAAGTCGCGAAGCATATTTGCTTAATCCCTTAACTTCTAAACTTTGAGCTGTAAAAATAATATTTTTTATTAATTCCGTCATCATTTATCTCCGTTTATTAAATATTGATTTTGGAGTGAACTTCCTTCCAGGGAATCCAAAAGAGACAATATTCCTGACAATATACTGACTTGGATGCACTGAAGTCTCGTCAAATGCTTTTAAAACTTGACCCTTACTTCTTCTGGAGAAATAAATCCTATGAGGCTCCACGTCCCTAGTCACAGTGTGACCGTGCTCGGTCTTATAGGTAATTCTCATGACTTGCATATTTTGCATAGCCCACGGAATCGCTTGATAAACACTATTAAATTTAGGAACGGAAACCTTTGTTTCTTGAGCTTGCATTAAAGAATTAGCGGCAGGTTGAACGATTGGATCTACTTTATTGACAGCCTTATCCACTATGTTTAGCTTTTCCTCATTTGCAACTGGAGGCCTCACCTCTTTAGACTTATCCTTTTCTTTATTGTCTTTACTATCTTTATCACTTTCTAATTCTTCTTCGCTGAACAAAGTATCTTTATCATCTTTAATTTGCGCAGTTTTTATGTTTTTGATGAATGTAATTATGTTGTCTTTTTCTGCAAGAGAAAGCTCTGCAAAGTCGCCTTCTTTTATGCCATTTTTAGAAAACCATCCGTCTTCTAGCTCAATAGCATACTTACATGGACATGATGACTTAACCGAGTTTAAGTCATGCCTTTTTATCCTTCTTATATCTTTTATTGTCCCTTGCTCATCTAAAAAAGCTATATCCAGAGGAATAAAAGTATTCATACCCCAAAAGCTGAGGACTCTAGGCTTTTCAAAAATGAATATCATACCCGAATCTTCATCAAGCTTATCTCTGAACATCAGACCTTTGCTGTGCTGGTGAGGAGTCTTTGCTACTTCTACAAATATCTTTTTCAATTTATCATGTTTCATAAAATTTAAACCCTTTAAATTTACTATAAGATATAAATGAATCTGAATCCTCGGGAGATAATTCTATTATTATTCTATTGGTCAAAGACCTGTCCTGAGAAACATCTATGTCAAATCTAACCTTTTCTTTACTTAAAAATTTAAGTATATTTTCTCTGTGCGCATCCCCACTATACTTTATATACAACTCCGTCATATTCTAAAAACGCCAGAAGTTCTTGGAAGAAGATTATCAACAGCAGAATCTTGACTCTTCTTATTAAACATGCCTTTATCAACATTAGTTTTTAATGCAAATGTACAGTCATCATCTGCAAGTATCATCTTTTCTATCATTCTTTTTCCCTGTTTGGTAAATGAAAGATCACCATCAGAACCTGCTATAAGCCCAGCCATTTGCAGTTCAATGAAATCAGTGGTTGACATATGAAGAGGCCTTGCCATCTTTAAAATACCATTTGAATCCATAGCGCTTATGAATATAGAGTATAGGTTTTTAGCCTGTTTTGAATTAGTACTCAACGGGATTAAAACCTTATTGCTAAATTGCATGTTATTTGTAAAAAGATCTACCAAAGAAGATTGCGATTTCTTATTCATGGATTCCCCCATAAAACTTTTCTATATGGATAATTAGCCTCGTCTTCACCATAAGGAAATGCATAAGGCTCGTTTCTAAGCTCTCTCAGATAATAACCAACTTGAGTATCTGATGGTTTCTGGTTTTCACGACCAGATGTATATCTGGGCTGCTTCTGCTTCATGTCCTGTCTAGCGTATGTCTCCTCATCAATATCCTTCCATTCAAATACTCTTTCCTGCATAGGTAAATCTAGATTTGAATATGGACCCTGAATTGATGAATTCATGTCTATGCCATTAAATGCGACCTTTTCAAGGACATTCGAACTTGTGTGCAACGTTTTAACAAGATACTTTATATAGCCTATCCTTTTAATGTTATGTTCATATATGTCTATTCTAGACAAAATGACAACCGACTGCTCAGCAGTTGTAGCACTCATTCTGTCTGCACAAATAGAAGACAGGCTTTCTATGTGATCAGATATCTTATTGTCATTCAGCACTTCATGAAAAGTTTTCTTAAAAAGTCTGTTTACGCTTTTCTGAAGAACTCTTAGATATCCTAGATTTATACCACCAGCAATAGGTTTAACATTGGAGGAAACTTTTTCCCATTCAGAACGCAACAAGCTTACTTGATCTTTTTGCAGATCAGATAATCTATTGACGAAAAGTTCGTAAGGCTCACTTAAACTTGAACTTAAAGAAAAAACTGTACCATTAGAATACTTAAATCCATAGTATAACAATTCTTTTTCAATAAGTCCAAGTTTAGCTCTACTTATCATTGCATTTTTTTCCAACTAAAGAAGAAGCATAATCAGGATTATATATCAAAGTGAAATACCTGCAAAGCTTATTTTGGTTTTGCTTTCTTACTTTTTTGAACTTTTTCTTTGCGTTTTCTGAACTTATTTTAATCAATATTAAACTCTCCATTGTTTTCGCCAACAAAGATCTGACCACCGTCTGGCTTTGTGACTACAACATTAGACTCCGAGTTTAATTTGATTGATTTAGCAGCATTTTCCTTTTTTATTTCTGCTTCTTCCTTCTTGGAAACGTTCTTCTTACTACTTGATGACTTCTTAAAACTTTTTCTAGTAGTGTTATTCTGAGAAGAAGAAGAATCCTGAACCGCTATAACCTTTACCTCTTCGGTTTTTGCTTGTTCTACTACTTCAGACATTTTCTTTATTATTCCAGCAACAACAAGCTTATCAAGCTCTTTGCAAATTGGATCAGCTGAAAGAAGAATAGCTTTGTCTCCAGGTCCTAATGGACTTTTTAGATGGTGACATACTATAGTCTTCTTGGAATCATTTACATATATGCTTTTCTTTGCATTTGAAGCTTCATGAGCCTCGTCATCAACAGCTGAAACATAACCAGCGTGTATGGCCCACACAAGCTCGTGATGACCTATCTTGTCCTTTGAAACATCAAAAAAAGAACCCTTTTTCAATATTAGGTTAAGCCCACTCAGTACTATTTCATTTGTAACTTTATCTGTTGTTTTAAACCTCATTAGGTTCTCCTTTTTTGAGATATATTCCCGCCAATTTGATTTGGCTTTCTATCTCTATTGTCGGACATAAGGTTAAAAACTCTCTTAGTTATACTTGTGGGCATGTCTGGAACATCTGATTTCGAAGAATTTACCTCATCAGAGCGACCACTCCTTGAACCAGAAAAATCTTCATCAGACTCAAACGGGGAATCAGGATCAAAATCAGTCCAAGGGTGATGTGCAGGAGAAGCTATGTCTCTCTTGCTACTTCCTCCAATAGAACCAGAGGCATCGGGAGGCTCGCCAGGCAAACCTTGGTTGCCCAACAAAGTTAGCTTTGGAGACTTTCCACTGTTTGGACCAACATAACGCTGATAAGGATTATTCTTATCAAGCGGATGCTCAAATGCCGATGGCCAGCCTGTTCCTCTGCGTGCTTGCTTTTTCATACCTTTTCAAGCAGCTCTCTCTTTTTACCGATTATGGCATTGATAATCTTTTTCTCTTCCTCATTAAACTCTCTATTTTCAGAAGCAACCTTATATGCAACATAAAAAGCTGCAGCATCGAGTTTCTTCACCGAATCAAGACTAGCAAGAGTGTGCATTGGAGATACTTCAGAATGAGAGCCTATATTATTAATGTTTTTCTTGACATCAGAGCCAGGAACTCCATCAAAATTCTTAAATCTTTCTGGCCTGTTAGGCAAACCAGATGCGGACTCTGGAACATTATTTGGAATTTTCTTCCCGCTTTTTTTGCCCATATACTTTTCAAAGATGTCTGTTTGTTTTTCAAGAGACTTTTCTGCCTTAGCATAAGCTTCTCTATATTCATTATCCCACTTTTCGGTGGCCACGTTTATTCTTGGAACTTCTTCCCTGACATCATCATTGCTTCTAACAGAGTATGATAATTCCTTGTCCATCCTGCCCTCTGCTATAGAATCAACTTCAGTTGACTTCTTTCTATCAAACTGACCTTCCGTTGTAGGATGGTAGTCCGTTTTTTCTTTCTTATTCATAAGACTTTCATATATTTCTGGAGTTTCAGCAGAAGAAAGACCCTGAGACTTCCTCTCTTCTTCCAAAAGCTGCTCTCTTGAGGCCTGCTTTTCCATGCTGCCACCAAACCAAGATTTTATAATTTTGCTTAAATTAAACATTTAAAACCTCTTTGTCCATTTTGATCTACCCATAATGTCATTTAAAGGCTGACCCTGCATGCCTCTAAAAACAATTCCATCTCCAAATTGAGTTACAGACATTTTAGCTAATCTTCCTTGTGGTAGTCTATTATTGCTTTCATTTAAACAAGCATATGCAGCGCCAGCCAGAGCATCAACTACGTCATCAGTTTTTATTAAACCATCTTTTTTAGCAAACACTCGGTATCCCGTTGGCGTATATCTTCTTTGCAAGTATAGCATTTCATCTTTTAATAACTCATGCGCTGGAATCTGAAGTCTACCAGCAGATGCAAGATCATAAAGGTTGTCATAAATTATTATTTTATATCTTTTAGTAAATCTTGTCATTTTTGCTGGAACACTATGCTTCTTCAAATGGTCTATGCTGTGCTGAGAATTCCACTGGTCAAAAGTAACAAGTTCAAAATTAAACCTTCTACTTATCATGATTATATAATTATCAACCTCTTCGTTAAGTATGGGTCTGCCTTCTGACGGTTGCCAATATTTTATGTGGTCTACTACAACCTTAAAATCCATCTTATTTGTATCTTTATTTAAAAAAGACTCTTTATGACATACGCATAATGCATAATTGTGAGAGGATGTAGCTGGATCAAGATGACAAAAATAACTAAATCCTGGCTCACCATGGTCTTTTAGCTTGCAATTATATGCAAAACTCTTTTCAACCATATCTCTAGTGAAAAATGTCTGACCAGCAGTACCACTAAATTCTGCACCAAACTCCATCATAAACTCTTCTTCTGTCATATTGCTAAATTTTTGTCTAAGCAATTCTTGAGTTTGGTTTGGATTAACTATCCATGTAGGAAGCTTACACATTACCCTGTGAGGAACCTCTGGAGACCTCCTGTATAGTTCATAAAAGACTCCTTCCTTTCCACGAGGAGAACTAATGCATATTATCTTACCGTCATAAATATCTTTTGTTTTTTCTTTGCCGTATGGATCTATGTAATTTTCTTTCCTTACATATGTTGAAGTGGCTGGAGCAAGAGTCCTGTATATACTTTCTCCACCACTGCTTCCAGCTGTTTGCTTGTATAGACCAATCTCATCAAGCAAAAGGCAATAGCAAGATATACCAGCAAGAGAATCTGAATTACTATGACCGCATCTTATGATGACAGAACCTGGACTGGTTGGTAGACCTCTAGAAGCAAGCTCTACATTCCTAATCTTGTCTGCTGGGGTGAGTAAGTGAATCTGATCAGCAAGTATGCCTTCAGGCACAATTTTATCTGCAAAGTATGCGCTCTTTATTATTTTATCTTTTATCTCATTAAATAGAACTTGCGCCTGTGCAGAGCTATTCGCAACCGTAAGGATGGTAAATGGGGCTCCTGAGCCCAAGTTATAAAGCTTGTATGGATCACCATGAGGAGACTCAAGAAGCTTTGCAGCCTCATAGCACGCGAGTATGGAAACGATGAAGTCCTTGCCAGATCTTCTTCCCCACACAAGAACAAGCTCACTCTTGATTACACCATTTTCTTTTTTAGAAAATATATCACTTACTTCTTCGTCATCGAAATTACTATTTTTACAAAGCTTGATCTCTTCTTCTGTCAAAGATAACCCTTCGTTACCAACACTGCCAGCATAAAAGCTTTTTAGCATGATTCTCTGAAAAGGATATAGATCTATAGCAGTAGGTTTTTGATGAGGAAGTCCTAAGTACTTTTCTGACTCTACAAATTCAACAATACTAGGGACATGACCAACGTCGCTTGCGGTAAGAGTTACGTTCTTGACTGCTTGTTTTAAGTTTTCTAGATCTAGATGAAGCTCACTCGACTTTTTTGGACGACCAGCTTTCGCCATCATCATCTCCTAACAGAAAGAAACCAGACCTTCTTAAAAAAAACTTCATAGAATATTTTTCACCAAGATAACTTAAACAGTCAGCATCATTACAATCGTCTAGTATACCACTGTCTTTTTCAGTTCTCCACCAATGAATATTTTTTTCGTCTAAATCAAACATAATTCTAAATATGCTAACGTCAGCATCTGACATGCCATAAGCTCCTGTATATAAATGTTCGCCATTAGGCCTTATTGATATCTTGTAGATAAATGGCTTTTTATTATACGGAGAAAGCTTGTCAAAGCAATCATTTACATTATTGGCAAATTGCCTTGGTATAATTATGTGATAAATATATTCCACACAATTTATTTACACTCGTTAGAGAAAAATCCTAAGATCTTACATCAATGTTGTATTGTTTTTTTATGTAGTTTACAAAGTTACTCTCAAATAAATTATGACCAACATGATTAAGTTTTATGAATGGATCTAGATAAAGCTTATGGCCAAGCTCTCTCCATTTAAGACACATTATGATGTCTTCGCTTATGAATCTTCCTCCAACTATTCCTACCTCGAAAACCATCTTGTATATTTCTTTTTCCTGATTAACTGTATAGCTGTTGGATTGATCCCATAAAATTTTTATGGCGTTTCTAGACAGTCTCATAAATCCAGTTGGCACACTAGCAACTTCCATAAGACCATTAGATATACCCATTTTGTCCGTAAGGAAATTAACTGGATAGTCTTCAATCTTAGTCTTTTTAGGATAAATCCCCGCGACCAAGTCCACTGGATGGCTTATCAATTGCATAAACTGATCAGGCCCCCAAGCTATGTCAGCGTCTATAAATACTAGATCATCGTAATTTTGCTTGTATGCAAAAGCAAATAAATCATTTCTTGATTTTGCAATAACTGCATCATAACAAACATATATTGGATCTAATTGAATATTATTCTCTCTGCAAATTCTATCTGTATTAAGAATACCATTTGTATACCAAGCATCAAGTTTTCCATCATAAGATGGAGTTGCTATCATTATTCTTCTTTTTTGACTTACTGGCTGACTTGGCTGACTTGGCTGACTTGGCTTTTTTGGTTGCTTGTTTTTCTTTTGCTTCATTATTCACCATTTTTAGATTGCATTTTACTACATATTCAGTAGGTTCTGACTCACTATCTATATCGAGTATATCCAGGTTAGATAAAATAGACAATTCTTTTATTTCCTCGATAGAATACCTAACAAGCCTATTTGATTTTACTGAATCTTTAATTAAACTAAATACAACAAGTTTTTTTGAGGCTTTTACAGAATTGATCAGAAGTTTTTTAAACTCTTCTTTTTTTTCCTTTTCATTATTGTCACAATAATCAGACACGCCAAACAAACATACTATATCATATTTTTTCTTTGCTGGAATTTCCAAGTATGTTTTGCAAGAACAATTAGAAAGCGCCTCTTCTCTTATATCTGTCGCTTCATATGAAAAATTTGACTTATTCTCATTCAACCAAGTAAGAAGCATGCAAGGACCAGAGCCCACGTCGAGAACTGACTTAAAATCTAGACCCCTGAGTGATTCAAATCTTTTAAAATCATCAAAACTATATCCAGAATCAGATCCAGACTTATAGTTTGATGATGTGCTCTTTCTAGAATTCATCATCGAGTCAAAATCTTTCAAAGTAAGAGCTTTGTCATCGATGAAGTAATCACAATCAACCTTGCCCATCACAAGCTCGTGATACTTTATACCAAATTTTTTCATTTGACTTTCGGTGAGCTCCCTATAGTCCTTGCCACTTCTAGAACCTCTTGCTGTATAAAGTATTATATAATTATCTTCGTCGTACAGCCTATTTACATGAGATATTCTACTGAATATTGGAACACTATTTGCATAGTCGTTATCTTTTGTTGAAACTAAAGTATTGTCTATGTCAAATGCATATCTCATATCTGACTATCTCCGCGCTCGACCCTATAACTATCTTCGTCAAAATGAGTGGTAGAAACCTCATATACCTCTGAATATTCTTGAGCTATAAGTTGATGTGGAACTCCTGGCTTAAGTCTAACAGAAGCCCCTTTCATAAGTATTCGTTCAATAACCTGTGCGTTAGTAGTATCTATCCATCTTAGCAAAAGAGAACCTTTAGCTATAAACCATGTTTCATCTTTCATAATATGAAAATGCATGCTAAATTTTTTATCTTTTTCTATACATAGTATTTTACCACAATATTTATCATTGTTAGTTATTATTATTTCCTTACCCCACTTTTTAGGTATTTCTTTGTTATATAAAAATTCTATTGACATTATATTACCTGCTCATTATTGTTTATGTAACTTAAGTACTTACTGACACCTTCATCAATACTCAAAAAATCTATACTCCAACCGCTATCTTCTAAGTCATGCTTGTTTGCAACAGTGTTAGTCTGGTACTGGTTAACAATATTGGCTGGCATACCAATATAATCTTTAACTCCACCATTGATGCTCAAGAAAGAATCAGCTAGATTTTCGAAACTTAATTGATTGCCTGTGCCCAAATCAAAAACTCCAGTCATATATTTATTAAAACACTTTAACATTACACTGCATACATCTTCTACGTATATGAAATCTCTAAAATATGAACTTGAGTTTTCAAATAATTTAATACTATTATCAGTCTTTGATTCTCTTTGCCATTTTAGAATAACTGAAGACATGTGATTTTTATGATATTCATTAGGACCATATACATTGAATATCCTAAAACAACACGCCACGTCTTTTAATATACTTTCACATTCAAGCTTTGACTTGGCATAGAGATTTAGAGGACCATATCCATTTCCATAAACAGCAGCAGTGGATGCAAAAACAACAGGCACCCTTTTGCACGAAGCGTAATTGCTAATCAAGCGAGTATATTCAGTGTTGTATCTATTTATCTTTACATAATCATGTTCAGTAGTATCAGAAATTGCTCCAAGATGAAATATAAAATCAATCTTATTATCTTTAAAGATATTATCTGTTTCAAAATTTATATTGCATATTTTTTTGAACTTTTTACTTTGAAGATATCTATAATTTGGATTATAGGCAAAACCCAATCTATCATCTATCTGAAAATCATCTACCAACAATAA